>Ga0209254_10006404_pt1 | contig 10854 bp, 11 predicted proteins | sample FrelakmetDIP11DI_FD_187148 | JGI IMG/M metagenome (GOLD analysis project Ga0209254, IMG submission 187148) | Freshwater lake sediment microbial communities from the University of Notre Dame, USA, for methane emissions studies - DIP11 DI (SPAdes)... | ecosystem: Environmental > Aquatic >... | reverse complement strand
CATAAAAATGGGTATGAGCACAAATATTTCCAGGCATCACGTACTGTTTATTGGCATCTAATACCTTTTCAGAGGGGTATTTTACTTTGATGGAAGAAGTTGGACCAATCTCAACAATCGTCCCATTATTAATATAAAGGGCATGATCCTTAAGAATTCGGTTGGGTGTCTCCCATGTTATGAGATGACCATTAATTATCAACATAATAACCTCTTTGGATATTTCCGTTTCTAGTGCATGATGATTTTAGCATTTAATTTAACAGCATGCACATTCGGTATTACAGCGTGGGTCAATTGGTTTTTAACCTTTTCATTCCCAAAAATGGTTTATACATGCACCCTCTCAAATACTAAATTATCACATATAATCGTTAAAAGATTCAATTTAAAGGTGGACGTATGGATGAACTAAAACTACCCTCCTATGGAGGTCAGGCAATTATTGAAGGAGTACTCATGCGTGGCGAGTATGCCATCGCTGCATGTATGCGTGCTCCCGACGGAAATATTACGATTCAAAAAGAAAAGCTGACTGGTGTTTACACCAGCAGCATAAAAAAAATCCCTTTCTTACGAGGCTTGTTGATTCTCTGGGATGCGCTGGGTTTGGGTGTAAAGTACCTGACCATTTCAGCTAACGTTCAAACTGGCGAAGATGAGAAATTGGAAGGTTTTTCCTTATACGCAACCCTTGGTTTTTCATTGGCGCTTAGTATTGTCATTTTCTTTCTCGTTCCTGCAGCTGCAATCCATTGGCTGCAAAATCCCCTCGGAATTGATCCGTGGACCGGCAACCTTTTGGAAGGTATGGTTCGTTTAATTTTGATTATTCTTTACATTTGGGGAATTGGCCAAATTCCGGATATTAAACGCGTTTTTACATATCACGGGGCTGAACATAAAACAATCAACGCTTTTGAAGCGGGTGCAGAGTTGGATCCAAAAACAGTAAAACGATACTCTTTAGAACATCCACGTTGCGGTACAAGTTTCATCCTTATCGTCATGGTATTTTCCCTGGTCGGTTTTGCCCTTATTGGCCCGCTTCCGCTCGGGATGCGTTTATTGAGCAGGATCATTCTGATTCCCATAATTGCCGGAATTGCCTACGAATACATCCGGTGGACCAGCAAAAATATAAATAATCCAGTGGTGCGTATTCTTTCAAAACCGAGCATGGCTATGCAAAAGTTAACCACTCGAGAACCAAGCAATGAAATTTTAGAGGTAGCAATTTCAGCCTTTAAAAGTATGTATGAGCTGGAAATGGAAATTAATCCTAAATTTAAGAGTCAACCCTTAGCCGAAGGCATTACTGTTTAATCCAATATACAAGCAGATTATCGAGGAAAATTTCCAGGAACCAATCTTCATATTCGAATGAGCAGAGTGGGATCCAGCTGAAAACAAACCGATGCATAGAGCTATAGAGTTATCTATTGCAGTTGTTATTGGATTAATCATAGGGGGTTTGATTACCATTATTGCTTCTCCCCCTCGGGGTAATGCAATTGAATTGATGCCAGTTGTTACTCCAAGTCGAATCATTATTTATATCACCGGCGCGGTCAACAAACCGGGGGTATATGAACTCCCCGTGGACAGCAGGATTATTGATGCCATAAGCATAGCTGAAGGATTAACTAAAAATGCGAATGATGCAGGTGTAAACATGGCAGATCGATTAGAAGATGGCGCAAAGGTTTACATCCCAATAATAGGAGAGAGCGTTTTCTCAACCGATCGGTCAGAAGTTATAACCATCAATAATGGGTGTGATCCTTCAGCAGCCGACAAATCTTTACAAACAGGGAGAATTAATATCAATTCTGCTACTATTGATGATTTGGATACCCTGCCAGGAATAGGCCCGGAAAAAGCCAAGGAGATTATTGCTTATCGTCAGCAATATGGAAATTTTCGTAATATTGAGGATATCCTATTGGTTCCAGGCATTGGAGCGAAATTGTTTGAAGACATTGAAGGATTAATTACTACCGAGTAAGATCAAATAACTGGTATTTTTGAAAGGTATAATTATTATTATGGGACTCAAAGAGACACTAGAGAACGATTTATTAATAGCCACAAGAAATAAAGATGATGTCCGTAAACAGACTATCCGGATGATTCTTTCCAATATAAAGCTGCTCCAAATTGAAAAAGGACAGCCTGCCACAGAAAGCGAAATCCAAAATATCCTTCAGAAGGAATTAAAACTCCGACAGGAAGCTGTTGAAGATGCCTATCATGCAAACCGTCCAGATCTTGTTCAAGCGAACCAATTAGAAATGGAAGTCATATGCAGCTATCTTCCCGAACAGATGGATGTTGAAGAAATAAAAGCCCTTGCACAACAAGTAATTATCGAAGTAGATGCCCATAATATTAATGATATGGGGAAAATAATGAAAGCAATTCTCCCCAGAGTTCAAGGAAGAGCCCCTAATGGATTGGTTTCCCAGGTTATTCGGGATCTGCTCGTTTAAAGGTGATGGTATTTCCAGGTGAGAAAACAAATCCCCCTATTTAATCGAAATGCTCTGCAAATACTTTTTATTGCATTGATCAGTATTATTGCGTTTACCGCGCTGATATTACCACAAGCTACACGACCATCATCGTATTCACTTACCATTGGAGAAGTTGCCAATCAGGATATCCAGGCACCCAGTGATATCACTTATGTCAGTGAAATACTCACGGAGAAGACTCGCAAGGAAGCAGAAAATTCTGTAGCACCTGTTTTCCTTCCACCGGATCCTTCCATTACCAGAAACCAGATTGAACGCCTGCGATTATCACTGAATTATATCGACATTGTCAGGGCAGATAAATTTGCCGCCTCTGACCAAAAGATTAATGACCTTAAAGCGATGGCAGATGTCCAACTTGCTGAAGGAGTATCTGAAAAAATTATCTTGATGCCTGACACCCGCTGGCAAATCATCAAAGTGGAGGCACTCCAGGTGCTGGAACAGATTATGAGATCCTCCATCCGGGAATATCAGCTTAGAGACGTTACCAGGAATATCCCCTCTTTGATAAGTTTTGCACTAACCAAAGAACAAGCCAGCATTGTCACTGAATTAGTATCTCCATTTGTTATTCCAAACAGCCTTTTCAGTGATGAACAGACTCAAACTTTAAAAAACGAGGCGAGAGTAGGCATTCAGCCAGTTGTCCGGAATTTTGTCACAGGTCAGACACTTGTAGATAGAGGGCAAATAATTACCGAAGCCCAAATTGAGTCCTTAGAACAATACGGTCTAATCCAAAATCAATTTGATGCACGCAAGGTGATTGCTTCCGGGATGCTGGTTGTTATTTTGGCCACAATTTTGTTGGCAGTTGTCAATCGCCACAATTTTCCGGTTATCCATAATTGGCGTGCAATTATCACAATAGGTGTCCTTTTCATTTTATTCTTATTAGGTGCCCGATATATTATACCCAATCGAGCTGTCATTCCTTACTTATATCCGATTCCGGCGTTTGCACTGATTATCTCGAGTCTGTTTGGTATCGAAATTAGTATAATTCTTTCATTTATTCTTTCTATACTGGCAGCGTATGATCTACCGATCAGCATGGAATTATCCCTGTATTATTTTCTAACCAGTGTGCTTGGTGCAGTAGTACTTGGAAGGGGCAGAAGGGTTTCTATATTCTTCTGGGCAGGCGCAATTATTGGCTTGACAGGTGGAGCACTTCTATTTTCCTATCGAATTGCATCCCCGTTTACAGATTGGATTGGAATTGCCACCCTTATTGGAGCAGCCTTAATTTATGGGTTTGCTTCCTCCAGTATAGCCTTAATCCTCCATGAGATTATTGCTCAGATGTTAGGCATTACTACTGCTCTCCAGCTGTTGGAGATCTCCAGGCCGGACCATCCACTCCTTCAATTTTTCCTTAGAAATGCCCCCGGGAGTTATCAACATAGTCTGCAGGTGGCCAATCTGGCTGAACAGGCAGCAAGGGCAATCGGAGCGGATACTCTTCTTGTAAGAAGTGGGGCAATTTATCATGATGTGGGAAAATCTATTAACTCGAGCTACTTTATCGAGAACCAGGTCACTGGCTCTGTAAATCCTCATGATGAATTGGATCCTCATACCAGTGCAAAATGGATCATATCTCATGTTCGTGAGGGTGTTGAGCTTGCCAAGAAATACCGGCTTCCACCCCGAATACGTGATTTTATATTGGAACATCATGGGACCATGTACACCCGTTATCAATACGCAAAAGCGTTAGATGCTGTGAGCGGAAATGGCGATGAGGTGAATATTGAAGATTTTCGCTATCCCGGTCCCAAACCACAATCCAGAGAAACTGCCTTGCTGATGCTTGCCGATGGATGTGAAGCGATAGTCCGGGTAGAGTTGCCACATAACGAAGGAGAATTAAGGGAACTCATCCAAAAAGTTTTTGATTTTTATTTGAAAGAGGGTCAGTTAGATTATACAGAGTTCACATTGAGGGATTTGACGATTGCAGCAGAGGCTTTTGTCCGGACATTAATCAACACACATCACCTAAGAATCAAATACCCGGAGATAAAGGTCTTACCAAAGGCGGCAAAGAACATTGAAACCTCACCAACAATCCCTCTTCCTGAAAAATCAAAATTTTAATCCATGGATAATTTAATATTTATCCAAACCTCCCCACAATTTGGGGGGAAATTCGATGAAAAAAGGCTTATATTTGCTGCCCAAGCAGCTATCAATTTGGGAAGTGTGGCAGGAGATGGTGATCTAAGTCTTGTAATTAATGATCAAGATTTCATCCGTGAACTCAATTCAAAATTTCTGGGGATTGATAAACCAACCGATGTGCTTTCTTTTCCGGCTGAGGAAATTGATCCTGATACTGGAAGGCTTTACCTGGGAGATGTGATAATTTCCTACCCCGACGCCCTCCAACAATCTAAGGATGGTAATCACCCATTAATGGCTGAGTTGGAATTACTGGTGATTCATGGTGTCTTACACTTGATCGGTTATGACCACAATAATTCTGAGGAGAAAGCCCGGATGTGGGATATCCAGGATCAAGCGCTTGAAATGATCAGGCAAAAAGAATCGTAACATGGGATATTTCTTAAAATCACGGATCAATTCATTTGCTCATGCATTTAATGGATTGTTTTTTACTCTGCGGAATGAAAAGAATTCCTGGATTCATTTGTTTCTAACGGTAATTGTGATTCTGGCAGGCTTTTATTTTAATATTTCAAGGATTGAATGGATTATTATTGTAATATCCACTGCGCTGGTATGGATGGCAGAATTAATAAACACATCCCTTGAAAAAATTGTTGATTTAATCACGATTGAAAAAAATTCCTCCGCCAAATTAGCCAAAGACGTTGCTGCAGCTGCGGTTCTCGTTTCAGCATTCATGGCAGTTCTTGTAGGATTAATTATCTTTATTCCGTACCTATAATCCAATAGTGCCTTTTTTCCAATTTGGTACAGTAGGATCCCTGCTCTCCTCGCCAGGAAAACCAGGTGGAACGGTCAGTGGCATTCAATCGGCAAATCTGGGGTTAGATTGCCTTGAGATAGGATGGGTGGGCTCTGCAAATGTAAAAGAATCCACATGCGAGAAAATTCACCAGCATGCCCAAAGTCATAATATTGCCCTGAGAGTGCATGCCTCTTACTTCATCAATCTGAATGCGACTGATAAGGAATGGGAAAATAGCCGGAGCAACAGATTTCGTTTTCCACCCTGGAAGATATCATCATCAATCTACTGAAATTGGTTTATCCCGGACTATTTCTAGAATCTCAGACTGTGTCAATGAATTAATGTCAAAAAAAATAATATTAATTTACGCCCAGAAACAATAGGTAAACCGGGATTATTGGGGTCGTTTTCTGATGTTATCTTTCTATGTGGAGAGGTCGGAAATTTACAACTGTGTTTGGATGTTGCACATCTTCTTGCACGTGCTGGCGATGGTTCACTCAGTAATTAACGTGCCCGGGAATATTTATTGATAGAAAATTCTAAGGTTCTCGTTGAGCCTTCCCTGCATTGTTTACACATCCAGATCCCAGGGATTGAATACCCTGCCCGTGGAGAGATCAGGCACTTGCCAATCCGCTAATCGGATTTTTGCGTTGAATACTTTTTCAAAGCCGTGAAGAATATGAACTATTCTGGCCGGATACTGTGTTAAAGCCGATTAATGGAGGATGATGCAATTTACTTAAGGCGGATCTTTGAAAATATCTACATTAACACCGGCAGTTCGGCCTAAAGATATTCCTTAAGGCTGTGTTCAACAGCATATGCTGCAGCCTCCGCACGGTTGCTAACCCCCAGTTTTGATAAGATGCTGCTTACATAATTACGAACGGTGCCTTCCCCTAGAAAAAGCGTTTTTGCAATTTCGCGGTTGGTCTTGCCCTCCGAGACAAGAATCAGAACATGCTTCTCCTGTTGACTCAAATTCGCAAAAGCAGACGCTTCTTCTTCTTTAACCGCACGCCGGACCTCCTGGAATACTCTTTGGGTCACAGCCGGGTCTAATAATGCCTCACCCTTTGCCACGGACTCTAAAGCACGAATAAGATCATCCCCCCCAATTTGTTTCAGGACATAACCAGAAGCGCCTGCCCGGATGGCAGAAAACAACATTTCATCTTCGGCATAGGAGGTTAACATAACAACACGCACATCGGCGTATTTCTTAGTTATAATTTCGCATGCATCAATTCCAGAGGATCCAGGCAGACGAATATCCATTATTACAATGTCGGGATGGTGACGATCTACCTGCTCAAGTGCTTCCTTAGCGGTACCCGCCTCACCCACTACCTCAAAATTTGGATGATGTTCTACCAATGCTTTTAAACCCAACCTGACGACTTCATGATCATCAACCAATAATATCCTTTGTTTTGTCATCAACAGATTTCCTTTGAATTTCTTACTCACAGGATAAATATATTAGAATATAAAAATCATTCAAGAATCTAATATTACAAATAACACCTTAATTATATATGTTTATTTCAAATTCAATTACGTTTTTGCAGAAATCACACCAATATCAGGCTCAAACAAATAATTGCGGACCATATGCAATTGCGACAATTTTACCCCTTTTTGGATTTGAAGGCATCTCCGGAGAATTTTTAGCCAATCACTTCAATAGACTGGCGTCAAAAAATCTTCGATTTTTTCCAGGGAGAATTCGGGATAATGCCACTTTCCCATGGGGATTAGTGATGGTATTTAAGCAATATCATATCAATGCACACTGGGAGGTATTCTGCAATTGGGATTTGCTGATTTCAAGGATACCAACAAACATGCTTCAAATTGTAATCATCAGTGATTTGTTCAAAATGCATGCGCATTATCTCATATTGGTTGCCTATGATGAGAAAATAGGAATGGGGTTTATTGATTCAGCGTTTCCAAATCCTGCCATTCACTGGATAAAAGAAACTACATTTAGGAAAAAATGGGGGCAGCTTGGCCGGAACTGTATACTCGTAAGTGCTCCTTAGCTGTTGAATTCAATAATTATATATATCTGTCTTATGGTAAACTTGGCTTATTAATTTCTGACGTATGATTTTGAGTTTTCAATAATAAATGGGTCACCGGCTTCAAAATAAGCAAAATGAACTTTAAAGCCGTGTGATGGAATAAGCAATTTATTGATGTAAATCGACCAGCAGATGTCAAATCCGGCCTATTTCTATATAATCAATGATTCAAAATTACCTGGTACCCCAATTATTGCTCGAATGGGAAGTACTTTTCTTGAAAGACTTAGAGGATTAATGTTTTATCCATCTATCACGGAGAATGAGGGTATATTGTTGGCATTAAATAAATCTTCCCGGATACAAGCATCCATTCACATGGCATTTATTAATTTTAACCTTGGGATTATCTGGATTAATGACCAATTAAACGTTACCCAGGTTGAATTTGCACATAGATGGTCCTCGATATTGTTCCCGTCCGCACCGGCAAAATATATTCTGGAAATTCATCCAGCAAAAATTTCTACATTCGCCATCGGAGACAGGATACGTTTTGAACAAATTTATTAACTATTTCTTGTTCAATTGCATATCAATTAGCATTATTTTCCCCCAGCAGTTAGATATTCTGTCATTCATTCAGGAGCCTGAAGATCCGGTTTATACTGTTCAAAGTGGAGATACACTGAGTTATATTGCCGGCTTATTTGGTGTATCTGTTAATGAAATCATTTCAAGGAATAATATTGATAATGCGAATGCATTAGCCGTTGGTACCGATTTGAGTATTCCCGGATTGGATGGAATTACCGGAACCCTTGAAGTAACCACAATTCCACTTGGTGAAAACCTGGACTCGTTATTGATTAAGAATAATCTCTCAAAAGAGACCCTGGTCACCCTAAACCACATCACAATCCCATCCGAAATATTTTCCGGCTCACGATTGATCATTCCAACAGTAGATGATACAAATGAACTCATCCCGGTTCTCGGTGTTGAAGAGGGTAACACATGGCTGGAAATGGCCATTTTACAGGGGATTAATCCCTGGTCAATGCTTAATATAAATCAAAAAGAGCACAGCTGGATGTTAGTTCCCGGAGACAAGGTTTTTACCCTCAAAGACAGCAATACCGAAAACATGGAAATCAATCCCATATCTCCTGCCATCGAAGAATTAACCATCGATCCTCTGCCCCTGGAACAGGGTTCAACAGTTGAGATTAAAGTTGAAACCAATGTTCCTCTCCAATTAGAAGGAGAAATGGCAGGATTTACGCTTCATTTTCAGCCAATTGGTGAAAACAAATATGTTGCTTTCCAGGGATTATCGGCTGTCCAGGAACCAGGTTTGGTAAATTTTTCAATTACAGGGGATTCGGAAGAAGGCAGAATATTAGATTTCTCGCAGTTCATCCTGAACGAAGACATAAATTTTGGAGAACTGATGCTGCTTACAGTAGCTCCAGAGACAATCGACCAGGCGTCAATAGAACAAGATGAAAAATTAATTCGTCAGTATACCAGTGTCCCTTCTACACAAAAATACTGGCAGGAAAAATTTATCTATCCTGTTGATGAACCCTGGATTAACGCCCGTTATGGCCAGGAGAGGGTCTACAACGGCTCTTACATTTACTACCACACTGGAACAGATTTTGGGGTTAATACCAGCAATTTAAACATCTACGCTCCAGCCCCAGGGAAGGTAGTATTTGCAGGACCGACAATTATTCGAGGCAATTACACATTGATTGATCATGGATGGGGTATTTTAAGTGGATTTGCCCACCAGAATCAAATCCAGGTTCAGGAGGGAGATTTTGTTGAAACCGGTCAATTAATTGGACAAATTGGTTCGACCGGCCGATCTACTGGACCGCACCTTCATTGGGATTTATGGGTTAATGGCGTTCTGGTAAATGCGCTCGATTGGATTGAGAATAATTACCCGTAATAGTTGGTCAAAATTTGAACCTAAGGTATAATATTTTTTGCGTTTTAATACTAATCTTAATAACGATGGAAATGTAATAAGAGTTAGGAAAGAGAAGTATGATCGGAATCACCGTAAAAAAAGAATATTGGGATAATTTCAAAGTAGAAGAAGATGATCTGGATTTCATCTATAGTCTTCTCCTTGAAACTGAAATTCCCCAAACAATAGACGAAATTTTATACTCGCTGATCTCCTATCGGTTAAAACAAGAAAAACTCCGCCTGGAACAACAACAAAAAAATATTGGCAGTGTCTACATTCCGAAAGATGATTATCAAGTCGGGCAGACATTGTTCTTCCCGGCTTTAGATATGAAAACTGCTGAAATAATAAATATTCGGAGAGGATTCAACCCCGACATTGATGAATTTAAAGTATTGGAAGTGTCCTTTCCTACAGGCGAAAAGAAATTTTTTGCTGCGAGTTTAGAAAACCATATATTAAACCAACCAGAGATAATGGATGAAAATCAACCGGATGTTGATGTCAATTCCATCATCGAGACTTATGGGACTTTGATTAAAGAAATCCTTATTGCCGAGCTGGAATCCAATCCTGACCTGGTACGGATTGGTTTTACATGGTTTCCTAAAGCCTTACTGGTTAATGTTAATGTCGGCTATTTGAACCTGGCAGAAGCCTTAATTGAAATGGAAGGCGGTATCCCCCTTCCCACGGGAAAAATATTAGATCAAATTGACCTTCCAACCGATGTTAATAAGAAATTAACTGAATTTTCCCTGAACTATGCACTTCAGGATGATGAAAGGTTTGATGAGGTTGGCCCGGCAGGAGAAATCCTCTGGTGCCTAAATCGATTAGAACCTGATTATGTCAGGAAATTGCCCCGCTATCTGGCGTACCAGCCGGTAGAATATAATTTGGAATCGATCCAGCCTTCCCTGAATACATTTATTTCTTCAATCAATGATGAACTTGAACCGGAAATCACCCCGGCGGAAACCCCGGAAAAGATTCAGATTTCTCTGATATACCCCCATATTCAATCCGGCACCCTTCCCCTGACAGCGAGGATGAAGAAGATTTTTCCAACCGCAATCCAATCACCGAGGGTAAGATTCACATTTGTCGATGGAAATTCCCAACAAAGATTTTCAGGCTGGGTGGTTCGCAGCAGCCATTACATTGGTGGTTTAAAAGAGTGGTACCAGAAGAATAATGTAATTCCAGGCAGTCTCCTTAACCTACAATCAGGAAAAATCCCCGGAGAGGTGATCATCAGGGTAGAACAAAAACGCTCCACAAAAGATTGGATTCGGACTGCTTTAATCGGAGCAGATGGTGGTATTGTTTTTGCCATGCTTAAAC
>Ga0209254_10006402_pt1 | contig 10857 bp, 8 predicted proteins | sample FrelakmetDIP11DI_FD_187148 | JGI IMG/M metagenome (GOLD analysis project Ga0209254, IMG submission 187148) | Freshwater lake sediment microbial communities from the University of Notre Dame, USA, for methane emissions studies - DIP11 DI (SPAdes)... | ecosystem: Environmental > Aquatic >... | reverse complement strand
CAGTGGTTGGAGGATGAAAAGGCAGGATAATTTCATAACCAGAGTAATTCCTTCTTATATTGCAAACTGGCTAATTTCAGTAGTGACAGGCGTCCATTTGCACGATTTTGGTTGTACGCTTAAGGCTTATAAACGGGAAGTTATCACTGATTTCCGTCTGTACGGAGAGATGCACCGCTTCATCCCAGCTTATGCTCATTCAGTTGGCGCAACGATGATTGAAGTTCCAGTAAACCATCATCCGCGAAAATTTGGAAAAGCAAAATATGGATTAACTCGCACATTAAAAGTGATTTTGGATTTATTTACAGTCAAATTTCTGATCAGCTATTCAAACAAACCTATATACCTCTTTGGTGGAACGGGAATATTCTTAATCCTCATCAGCCTCTGTACTTTAATTTTTCTGCTAGTGAGGCGGGTTCTTTTCAGTATTTCCGTTATACAATCTCCTTTCTTCTCAATCAGCGCCATGATCTTAATCCTGGGATTCCAATCCATTTTGATGGGATTAATCGCCGAGATGCTCGTGCGTACTTATCATGAGTCACAAAGCAAACCAACCTACACGATCAAGCAGACAATCAATATATCAAAGGAGACGGGGTAAGCTCCGATAGATCAAGCTCCATGCGTATCCTGGTGATAATCTATGAATTCCCTCCAATAGGGGGTGGAGGTGGGCAAGCTGCTCATGATATATGCCAAAAACTCGCAAGCAAGGGCCATGAGGTCCACATCTTAACCGCTCATTATAAAAATCTCCCGCGAATGGAAATTCAAGATGGGATCAAGTTAATCCGTGTTCCATCGGCACGAAGACAGCTCTATCGAGCTGACCTTTTAGCAATGTCCGGCTTTGTAATCGCGGGGTTATGGTTTGGGATGCGTTATATCCGAAAGTCTACGTTCGACATCATTCACGTCCATTTTGCTGTACCATCCGGTCCTGTTGCCTGGCTGCTTTCCCGATACACCCACATCCCGTATGTATTGACCGCTCACCTGGGAGACGTACCAGAAGGAGTACCGGAAAAAACGGGCCGGTGGTTTCGTTGGATCTACCCATTTACTCCACCTATCTGGCGTGATGCAGTAAAAGTAGTGGCAGTGAGCGAACATACTCGAGATCTTGCCAAAAAACATTATGCAGTAGAACCAATGGTTATCTCCAATGGCGTGGATCTCGACCTACTAAATCCTGGAGAAATCCGGGTTGGAAATCCTCCCCGAGTTGTATTTGCGGGTAGATTTATGCATCAGAAGAATCCGCTACAACTGGTGCGAACTATGGCAAGCCTGAAAACTATGAATTGGAAGTGCACCTTATTGGGTGATGGACCTCTGCGAATTGACGTGGAAAGAGAAATCCAGAAATCAGGATTAGAAGACCGATTTATTCTCACTGGTTGGGTCACACCTCAAGAAGTATATAATCATTTATCACAAAGCGATATCCTGTTCATGCCTTCTTTGTCAGAGGGTTTGCCGGTAGTAGGTGTCCAGTCCCTGGCAATGGGCTTGGCTATCGTCGCATCTCGAGTGGGTGGTTTTATCGAACTTGTTGATGAAGGAAAGAATGGATTTCTCGTAGACTTAGAAAATCCTAATGGTTATCTAACTGGCCTCCGAAAATTGCTTGAGGATACTGCTTGTTTAAAATCGTTCCGCCTTGCAAGTCGTGAGAAGGCGCAAGAATTTGATATTAACAGAATAGTACAAGCCTATGAAAATGTTTTTCTTTCTTGTATCTAATGGAGTTATTTCATCATGTATTGGAGTAGAACTGGTAGTTACCTGGATTTAATTGCGTGGTTTTTACTCATTGGCCTAAGTTGGCTCGGAGGATGGTTGGTTTGCGTGCATACCTTTCAAATCCGGTCGCGAGAAAGGCTTTTTTCTGGTCTTGCCAGTGGTTTACTGGTGTTTATCCTGTTTAGCAATTTACTTGCCCAAGTTTTTTCCCTCTCGACTGCTTATTGGACAACCTCCTTGCTTATTCTTGGAATTGGTTTATTTGCAACCTTGCGATCTACTCAACAGACCAAGCTCCCGTTGCAGGATTTCACGGTTTGGTCCCAAATTCTGGCTTTTGGAGCTTTATTGCTAATAATGGTTTTGATCAACCGTGGACTGGCGATATTTGATGATTATTCCAATTTACCTATTGTCTCAACTATCGCCACAGGAGATGTGCCACCTCATTTCTACCTTAATCCTGAAATGATCTTGGACTACCATTATGGTTTACACCTTCTTGCTGCGAGTCTTGTCCAAATTGGAGGCTTATTCCCCTGGAGTTCTCTCGATATTTTTAAAGCGTTTTCAATCTCTCTAGCTGTAATCCTAATGGTTTTATGGTACCGCAGGTATATAAAACAGGGATTTGCCTGGTTATGGGGAGGGTTGTTTATTCTATTTTCGGGAGGTGCCCGTTGGTTGCTTCTCCTCATACCTTCAACCAACCTGATTAATATGGGAACTGGTCTAAAGATGATAGGATCGGGTTTAGTTACCGCCCCTGATCTTTACACCGCGCTCATTAGCCCCTGGAAGATTGAAGGAGATGGACCTATACCTTTCCCCTTTGCATTTGTTAGCGGAATGTCAAGACCTCTCACACTTGCCTTGGGAAGTAATAGCGCTATTCCTTTGGTTACCATTGCACTGTTATTGTTGCTGGTAAAACGCAAATGGCGTATTTGGTCAGGACTATGGTATGGGTTACTTATTGCTTCGTTGGCATTAACCTCCGATCATGTTTTTATTTTGGTGTGGGCGGGGATCCTTTTAGCATCACTGGTAAAATGCCTGAAAGACCGTTCGATCTCCAACCTTTTAAATTGGGGATGGGTGCTATTGCCAGGACTCATTCTGGTACCTATAATGGGTGGAGTCCTGACGGAGGCTTTCCAACGTCTTTATCTGCAGGCAGTTGGTCTACCAGCTCAAGCCGGTATTGGATTGCCAGCAATAGGTGTACGATGGCCGCCGGCTTTCATTTCCGGGCATCTTGGCACTCTGGTGTTGACAAATGCCAATCAGATGGTTATCGCCCTAGCTGAAATGGGATCAATCCTAATCTTAGCCCCTGTAGTCACTTTTGCTATACGAGGATATATTCGGTCAGGCAAATTATTGCTTGCAGGTCTCAGTATGATGGCGGTTTTGATTTTCCTGATCCCCCTATTTATCCGTTTTGTCGAGCGCGAACGCGATATCACACGCCTGACAAGTACTGCTTTAATGGTTTGGATGGTAATCGGTTTTCCTTATATGTGGCTGGCATTCAGAAGGGGAAGGAATATTGTAAAAGCTTCAATAATTATCGCATATGTAATCGCTATCCTGGGTGGTCTCGCATTATTCCCAATTCAAATGATTTCTATCGCCAGTACTCAACCATCTTACTATATCCAAGAACCAGATGCAGTAATGAGCAAAGATTATTGGGATAAACTAGACAAAGGCGCATGGATATTGGATCGCGCCTTTCCATATAGACCTCCCACTCTCTTCGGAAGAACCACAGGACCAGCTTACCAAGACGCTTATATCCGTTTGCCCGAATTTAGAGAGCTCTTAGATAGATTCGACCCTATTCAAATAGCTCTCTCGGGATATTCATATATTTACATCGACAAAGAAACCTGGCAGAATTTGACTCCTGAACAGAAACATACTTTCGATAATCCTTGTATCAAGCTAATTTCAGAGAGAAGAACAGAGCTGGGGGATTTCCGCCGATTATTCGATATCCGCAACTGCCAGGAGGGGACTCTCATCACTCCATTAGTGGATTTTCATATATCTCTACAATCCCTGAATCTAACCCTGAGTAAGCCTTGACCAATACTATTTTGGCGTTATAATTCAACAATTGAATTTTGAAAAGGAGTTGCTTTAAGAATGTGATGCTTACTGAGACAGACTCTGACCGCGAGTTAATCTTACTCGAACAAATAGAACATAATCCGGATATATCCCAAGCCTCATTAGCCACTATGCTTGGAGTGGCAGTTGGAACGGTCAACTGGCATATCAAGCGATTGATTGCTAAGGGATACGTCAAGGTTAAACGAGCTCAAAGACGCAAATTAAGATACATAATAACACCAGAGGGCTTAGCATTCCGGGCTCACCTGACCGTTCATTATATTGAAACCTCCATGCGTCTATATAGAAAAACACGCCAGCAGGTTCGAGAGTTATTGAACCAGGTTATTAAAGCAGGGTATGACCACGTTTACCTGGAAGGAGAGGGAGATTTAGTTGACATTTGTAGATTGACCTGCCTGGAACAAGGTCTTCAAGTTATTAATCATCAACCAGTGAGTATTGGTCAGGATGTTTCTTCATTCGAGATTACGAATACAATTCCGAATAACATTCCTTTAAATGGATTCCCCAGATTAGAAGTTTACGGTTTGACCGTACGGTTGAGATTAGACAATAAGGAGAAGCATGGGAACTGAAAACTATTGGCTAAACCGCCGCGTCTGTGTTACAGGTGGAGCTGGCTTCTTAGGTACTTTTGTCGTTGAAAAATTGAAGCAACGGGGAGTAAAAGACATTTTTATTCCCTTCATCGAAGACTATGACCTAGTGCAATTGAATGATATCCAACGCATGTTGAACGAAGCCAAACCGGACATAATCATACACCTGGCAGCCCTGGCGGGCGGAATTGGAGCCAACCGTGCGAGACCAGCTGAATTCTTCTACACAAATTTGATGATGGGTGTTCAGCTGATTCATCAGGCATGGAAATATGGTGTAAATAAGCTCGTTGCAGTAGGCACAATTTGTGCGTACCCGAAATATACTCCGTTGCCTTTCAAAGAGGAGAACCTATGGGATGGCTACCCAGAAGAGACCAATGCTCCTTATGGATTAGCAAAGAAAATGCTTTTAGTGCAGGCTCAAGCATATCGCCAGCAATACGGATTTAATGCCATCTATCCTCTCCCGGTTAATCTTTATGGACCTCGAGACAACTTCAACCTTGAAACCTCACATGTCATTCCTGCACTGATACGAAAGTGCATTGAAGCCAGGGAGCTCGGACTAAACCAAGTTGTTTTATGGGGTGACGGATCACCAACTCGGGAATTTTTATATGTTGAAGACGCAGCTGAAGGATTACTTTTAGCAACTGAATTGTACAATGGGGAACAACCGTTTAATCTCGGCTCTGGGCAGGAAATCAGTATTAAAGATTTGGCCATTCTAATCTCTAAACTGACGGGATTCGAAGGTCAACTAGTTTGGGATATTAGCAAACCAAATGGTCAGCCGCGCCGCGCCTTAGACACCAGCAGAGCGGAAGAATATTTCAGGTTCCGAGCTAGAATGCCTCTCGAAGAAGGATTGAGACGCACAATTGAATGGTATCAAAGGAATCGTAAATGACCCAAACCTCGCTTTCTGAAGGCGATCATTCTTCTCAGCAGGAAGACGTTTTATCCAAGACTCGTCAAGGGCTTACCGATGAGTTGGTTCTCCATATCCGTCCTTCGAGAGGATGGTCAGCAATCAACCTGAAGGAGATTTATAACTTCCGAGAACTGATTTTCTTTCTGATTTGGCGGGATATTAAAGTCCGTTATAAACAGACAGCCTTAGGTGCTGCATGGGCGATCATTCAGCCGGTTCTTACCATGGTGGTTTTTACCATCTTTTTTGGGAAATTAGCAAAAGTGCCGACAGATGGTGTGCCTTATCCTATCTTCTCTTATACGGGATTGCTGCCATGGGGCTTATTCGTAAAAGGTTTAGCAGACGCAGGACATTCCCTCGTCTCCCATAGGGCGATGATAACCAAGATATATTTTCCGCGTTTAGTTATCCCTTTTGCTTCGGTACTCTCAGGTATTGTAGATTTTGGATTGGCATTTTTCGTCTTAATAGGGATGATGATTTATTACAATTATGCCCCTGGCAGTACATACCAGATTTATCTTACACCTGCATTAATGACCCTACCATTATTCATAATCCTGGCTTTAATCACGGCTTTGGGAGTCGGGCTATGGCTTTCCGCCCTGAATGTAATCTACCGTGACATAAACTATATAATTCCTTTCCTAACTCAATTTTGGCTTTTCATAACTCCCGTCGCCTATCCTTCCAGCATGATCCCTGAGAAGTGGCAATTGATTTATGCCATCAATCCCATGACTGGGGTCGTAGAAGGATTTCGCTGGGCTTTATTAGGATCTGAGACAGCACCAGGTTTAATGTTGGTTGTCTCTACTACTATATCATTAGTAGTCTTGATCTCAGGACTCTTTTATTTTAGACGGATGGAACGTACTTTTGCGGACTCAGTTTAATGAACGATATTGCCATTCAAACAGAAAATTTAGGCAAGTTATATCGTATCGGAACTAATCTGGGTGAAGTCAGTCCTCGCCAGGACTATAAAACTCTCAGAGAGACTATTTCCAATACAGTATCAGTTCCATTTAAACGGATGAATTCGAAAAAACATGCCTCAGATCCATCATTTAAAAACACAAAGAGTGAGGATGACATCATCTGGGCTTTGAAGAATGTGACGTTTACTGTTCGAAAAGGTGAAGTGGTGGGTGTTATCGGTCGAAACGGGGCTGGTAAGAGCACTTTGCTAAAGATTCTTTCTCGAATAACCGAGCCCAGTGAAGGTTTTGCAGAAGTCCATGGCCGGGTCGGTTCCCTGTTAGAAGTAGGAACTGGTTTTCACCCCGAACTGACAGGACGAGAAAACATTTATCTAAATGGAGCAATCCTTGGAATGAAGAGGGCGGAGATAGATAAGAAATTCAATGAAATCGTAGCCTTTTCAGAAGTTGAAAAGTTCATCGACACCCCAGTAAAACGCTACTCGAGTGGTATGTATTTGCGCCTGGCATTTTCTGTTGCAGCTCATCTTGAACCCGAGATTTTGGTGGTTGATGAGGTGTTGGCTGTAGGAGATGCAGAATTCCAGCGCAAGTGCCTGGGAAAATTGAGTGATGTGGCTCATGAAGGCCGTACAGTCCTATTCGTAAGCCATAATATGTCAGCTATTCTCCGCTTGACCGAAGAAACGATTGTTTTGGATAAGGGACATATGGTGTACCGGGCTCCAACTCCAACCGCCGTAGATTATTACATGTCATCTGGATTGGCCAAAATCGGAGAGCGTGAGTGGAGGATTGACGAGGTCCCTGAAAGCTCAAAACCTTTTCTCCCTTTAGTAATGCGCCTGATAAACCAGCAAGGTCAGGTGGTAGATACAATTCGTTCAACTGAACCAGCAATGGTTGAAATTGAATACCTTCTAGAAGCCCCTATTACTGGATTGCGAATTGGCATCTACCTGACAACTGCTCGAGGTGAATACGTTCTTGCATCTTTTGATACAGACTCCTCTCAGCTTTTCGATAAATATCGCGTCCGTGCCCCTGGTCATTATCATAGTCGATGCAGGATCCCAGCCGATTTTTTGAACGAAGGACGCTATATACTTGGAATCAACGCCAGTTCTTTTCGGATAAAGCGCTTTTTCCAAGAAGAACAATCCCTAGCATTCACAGTAGACGCTACAGATGCCCCGGGAGCACATTGGCCTGAGCTTCGTCTCGGTCCTGTACGCCCACGCCTGGAATGGCAAATCGAGATATCAGATTTCGTATCCTACCACCTTGAAGAGCAGACAGGGTTTGATGGAGACATGAGAATCTGATTGGTTGATATTATGGTTAGCAAAGCTGATATTAAATATATTATGGGTGAAATACCACTCACAGCGGAGGTGTATTGGTATTTATTCCAACACGGAAAACCAATTACAAAGGGGTTTTCCCTGCGCCGGGTGGAAAAATGGTTGCCCAAGTGGTGTGAACAGGCAGAATTTGCTTACCAACAGAACCAATCCAAATCACAAAAGAAGCGACGGGTATGGATTTTCTGCACGTTGAGGTATTGGATCGAGCATGCCACTCTCTTGAGCCTGACGTTGAATGGATTGGGACATCACGTTCTCTTCACTTACCTGCCTTATGCCAGTTGGAATCGAGCCATCCATCGATTCGATTTACGGCGCCATCGTACTTATGCTCAGAGTGTGTTTAGACCCGCCTCGTCACTCTTACACCCCACATCGCTTCTGGAAGTGAAACCGATAAGCTCACGTTTAATTCCGGATGAAATTGTAGAGGCTATCCGAGAAGTATCTCTGCGCGATACGCAATATACCCTTCAGATTGAGGATGTAGATACTGACAATGAAAATTCTGCCTCTGGTCGATTATATAAACTACGCCTTCTAAGAAATACTCAGGCAGCTGCCGCAACTTTGGCATGGTTCCAATCTATGGAACCCAATGAACGACCTGAAGTATTGATTACTCCGAATGGAAGCATCTTGGAAATGGGAGTAGTCTACCAGGTGGCTCGTTTCTTAGGAATCCCGATTGTCACTTACGAGTTCGGAGAACAACGGGGTAGGATTTGGCTTGCACAGAATAGTGAGGTCATGCTACAGGAAACTGATGATCTCTGGGAGGCAAAAAAGGGGAAACCATTAACTGAAAGTGAATGGGACCAAATTCGAAGTTTATATGTCTCCCGACAGAACGGCAGTCTTTGGGAAAATTTCTCGCGCCTGTGGCAAGGTCAACCTAGTCAGGGAGGGCAAAAAGCTCTCAAAGACCTTGGACTTGATTCTCGCCCGATAGTTTTATTAGCAGCGAACGTAATTGGTGATAGCCTTACCCTGGGAAGGCAAATCTTTACGAAGAATATGACAGAATGGCTTGAAGGCAGTGTAAAGTTTTTTGCCAGTCGTCCCGAGGTACAGTTTATTGTTCGCATCCATCCTGGAGAGCGTTACTTGAAGGGACCCTCGGTTGCCCAGGTCATCCGGAAAGCATTACCTGATGTTCCCCCACATATCCATCTAGTAGAAGCACCGGAGCCGGTCAATACTTATGATCTGGTCGAGATAGCTGACTTGGGATTAGCATACACTACGACGGTTGGGATGGAAATGGCAATGAGTGGTGTACCAGTTCTTGTAGGTGGCAAGACACACTACAGAGGGAAAGGCTTTACCATAGATCCCACAAGCTGGGATGACTATTATCAGATTCTTGAGAGAGTTCTTACCGACCCCAGGAAGAATCGACTTACTCGTGAACAGGTGGAAAATGCGTGGCGGTATGCGTATCGTTTCTTTTTTAATTATCCATGCCCATTTCCCTGGCATTTACTGAACTTCTGGAACGAGTTAGATACCTGGCCTATGGAAAGAGTTTTGTCCCCTGAAGGTCAAACTCAATTTGGTGATACTTTCCGTTTTCTTGCGAATCATTCTCGTGAATGGTAGAACAGACACATGAAATACGAACTTAATCAATATTGAATTACAGAACCAGATGACTGATGTAAAACAAGAAGTCCAACAATTCTACGACCAGGTGGGTTGGAAGCTCGTTAGCGAAGATGTATACCAGAATGCTCGCTTTGAAGACCTTCGACCTGTGTCGCGTCGATATATACATAATTGTCACATGAGAATCAATCGACACTTGAAAACGGAGGGGCGTTTCTTGCTCGACGCAGGTTCGGGGCCAGTCCAATATCCCGAATATCTGGAATATTCCCGCAATTACAAATACAGAGTTTGCGCTGATATTTCAATAAATGCACTGCTGGAAGCCCGCAAAAGGATCGATGACCATGGATTGTACGTAGTTGCGGATATCGCCAACTTACCATTCAAACATAACAGCTTTGAAAGTACAGTTTCATTACATACCATTCATCATCTGCCGGAAGAAGAACACTTACAGGCCTACAAGGAACTTTATCGCGTTCTATCAGAAGATGGATCCACTATTATCGTGAACGGATGGCCTGATTCTCGCCTCCTAAAAGTTTTTGAACCTTTAGTTCGAGCAGCATACTTTATAAGGAACCTTCAATTTCGATTAGAAGGTCGCGGTCTTCCTACTTCAGAAGATACCAACGATGGAGAGGACAATCCCCTCAGCTCCTACCGAAGGAGAAAGACAAAATCTCCAAAAGGAACTTTTACCAGTCGGCATGATGTGGCGTGGGTAAAAAACGAAGTGGGCTCACTGATGCCTGTACAGATATTTGTCTGGCGCAGTGTGAGTGTTCGATTCCTGCGTTCATTAGTCCATCCAAAATTAGGTGGAAAACCCTTGTTAGATTTATTATTCTGGTTGGAAGAGCGTTTCCCTCACTTCTTTGGAGAAATAGGAAAATACCCATTAATTGTCGTTCATAAACCTGTGGAGAAAAAATAAATCAAATGAACTGGTCTGAAAAAGTAATTTTGGTAACTGGTGGCACCGGATCGTTTGGGAAGAAATTTGTAGAAATTATGATGGCAGAATACAAACCCGATAAATTAATTGTATTCAGCCGGGATGAACTCAAACAACATGAAATGCGGGTCACTGGATTCGACCACCCTAATTTACGCTATTTCATTGGGGATGTTCGAGACCAGCTACGCCTGAAACGTGCTATGCATGGCGTGAATATCGTCATTCATGCAGCAGCATTGAAACAAGTGCCCGCCTGCGAATACAATCCCATGGAAGCCATCAAAACCAATATCTTGGGGAGTAGCAATGTGGTGGAAGCCGCACTGGATGTAGGCGTAGAAAAAGTGATGGCCTTAAGCACCGATAAGGCGGTTAACCCAGTCAATCTTTATGGTGCAACCAAATTAGCAGCAGAAAAACTCTTCATTCAGAGTAATGCATATGCAGCAGGTACATCCACTCGATTCAGTTGTGTTCGATATGGAAATGTGGTTGGCAGTAGAGGCAGTGTAATACCTATTTTTATGAAACAACG
>Ga0209254_10006401_pt1 | contig 10857 bp, 10 predicted proteins | sample FrelakmetDIP11DI_FD_187148 | JGI IMG/M metagenome (GOLD analysis project Ga0209254, IMG submission 187148) | Freshwater lake sediment microbial communities from the University of Notre Dame, USA, for methane emissions studies - DIP11 DI (SPAdes)... | ecosystem: Environmental > Aquatic >... | reverse complement strand
TTTACCTGCTGTTCGGGGTGGCGGCCTTATATGAAATCATCTTCTACCGTGTGATTCAGCGCCGATGGGAGTGCAAACCGTGGCCTGAGACGGCGGAAACCAGCGCCGTTTGAACGTGAAAACGGCGTCAGTGCTGTACGGAGTAACCAGCCGGCGGCGAGCGCCGCCGATAGACAGGAGGCACTAAAATGAAGGAAGACAAGGAAATCGAGCTTGATTGCTCCAAGAACTGCAAATTCGCGACCCAGACGTGTGAAGCCAGCGGCCGAAGCCGCGATGAATGTGAAAACCGTTACAACGACTGCGTCTCCAGATGCACCTTTGCCTAAAGAAATCGGGGGCCGGCAAATGCCGGCCCCCGATTAGCAACCTGTGTGCATTCCTTTCAGGCCTGCCCCGGTGCTGAAGCCGCTGCCCGATCCGCTATCACCAGGGCACGGTCTTGCCGGACACACCCGGCCGGGATCGATCGGTCCCCGGTGCGCAAGCGCGCCAGCATCTCCGATTTTTCGCTTCCGGTCACCACCCACAGCACCTGCCGGCTTCGGTTCAAGATAGGATAGGTCAGGGTCATGCGGCGCCGGGCCTGGTAGGCAGCGCTCATGGCAACGTCGGCATCGGCTGTTTCAAGGACCGGATCAGCAGGGACCAGCGAGGCCGTGTGGCCGTCCGGTCCGAGGCCCAGGTGGACGAGGTCCAGCACCGGAGGCGAGCCGGCGATTTCCCGGAGCGCGCGGGCATACGTCTCTGCCGCGTCTTCCAGATCCGGCGCTTCGACCGGCATGGGGTGGATGTGGTCGGGCCGTAGCGGGGCCTGGTCGAGCAGGCTGGCGCGCAGATGGGTGAGATTGCGGTCCGCATGCCCTGCGGGCGCCATTCGCTCGTCCACCTGGACCACCTGGACCTTTTCCCAGGGCAATTGTTCGCCGGCCAGCTCCCGCAGCATCGCCCACGGAGTTCGCCCCCCGCTCACCGCCAGGATGAAACAGCCGCGCGCCGCGTCGCGGCCCGCGTCCGCAATGATTTGCGCCGCTCTCTGGGCCACTGAACCGGGGCCGTCCAAAATCAATTTTCAAGTACGGTCCTTCCACAGTGGCCTGTTCGCAGGCGATTCGCTTACCTGACGAGAATTAACCTTGCCGGGGCGTTACTCGCTAGCAACGCCAGTTTAGTTGAGAGTGCCCGGCTATTCAATCGGGTGAAGACAAACCCGGATCGCCATAAGGCATTCGGCAGCGCGACGGTGGCATGGCGGCCCGCAAGAGGACCCGTCGAAGCCCATTTTTTGATGCCAGAACGTCGAGCCGAACGGCTGCACCCCCGTTTGCCCGAAAAGGAACCGGGGAGTGTTTGACATCAGCGGGAGTTGCTGATAATTGCGTCAATGTGGTTTCAGGCAATGAGACGGTCCCATATGGCGGGATTTCTGTTGGCCGAACCGCAATCATACCTTTGGGCAACTGAAGCCCCACCAGACCATTCTCTCATTCAGTCGATGCGAAAGTCCTGCTGACAGGTTTGCGGGGGAACTTCCATCCGCTGCTCTTCTCGAATACAACGTCTTCACCGTCGTTCCAGACCTGCTCCGGAAGACCCCCGTCTAAACCCTTGGGCAGCGAGGAGGTCAAGCGAAGGCTCGGATGTAACGCCGCTTTCCAGCTCCCAGTCACCTGCCGAACCTGTCACTCGTGAAGGGTAATGGTTTTCTTGGAGGCGTCTACCGTTGAAACCTGTCGGAATCATAGCAAACCCGGCTTCGGGGAAAGATATCCGCCGGCTGGTGGCCTACGGTTCGGTCTTTGACAATAATGAAAAAGTCAACATTGTCCGTCGGGTTGTTTTGGGGTTGGACGCTATGGGAGTAAAGGACATCTTTTTCATGCCGGATTATTTCGGAATTGGCGTCCGTGCCATGGAGGATCTAAACGTAGCCGTGAAGGCGCATTTTCTGGAGATGAAAATTGAGAATGCCCCGGATGATTCCGCCCGGGCCGCTGGGATTCTAAGCCAATTGGGTGCGGCCTGCATCGTAACCCTGGGGGGCGACGGCACTAATCGGGTCGTCGCCAAAACCTGCGGGGCCACCCCGCTTCTGCCCATATCCACCGGCACCAACAATGTTTTCCCAACCATGGTGGAAGGGACCTTGGCGGGAATGGCCGCAGGAGTTACGGCCCTGAATTCTTCTCCCCGGCCTGAATTCATCCGACAGGTTCCCCGTCTGGTACTAAGGCATGGGACGGAGATTGTGGACATTGCTTTAATCGATGTGGTTGTGTCGAAGCCTGGTTTCATCGCCTCCCGTGCAATCTGGGACATTGCGACGCTGCAGGAGATTTTCCTGTGCAGGGCTGAGCCGGGCAGTATCGGGTTTTCATCCGTCGGCGGCCACATGTCGCACCTGTCCTCTGCCGACGGCAAAGGGCTTCATATCATCATCGGACCAGGTCCCTATGAGGTAAAGGCGCCCATTGCCCCGGGGCTGATCCGTGAGGTGCCGGTCAAGTCTTTCCGCCTCTTTTCCCCCGGCGAAGCGATTCCGCTCTCCCACACCCCGGCGATGATTGCCTTGGATGGGGAGCGCGAGCGCATCGAGGGGAAAAAGAACCGGGTTATCATCGAGATCGAGGTGGAGGGCCCTTGGGTGGTTGATATCCCCCGGACGCTCCGATACGCTGCCGAGCAGCGGTTGTTCTTAAACCCCAAGCAATTGCGGAGGTGACGGGATGCAGTTATCGAAGAGAAAATTACTGGAGATGTACAAAAAAATGGTCACCATTCGAGAATTCGAGCAATCGTTGTCGGAGGCCGTAGCAGGCGGAACACTGCCAGGTTTTGTCCATCTGGGCATCGGCCAGGAGGCGGTTCATGTGGGTGTTGCCTATGCGTTGCGGCCCACCGATTGGGTTTCCAGCACGCATCGTGACCATGGCATGCTGATCGCCCGCGGTGCAGATATCAAACGCATGCGGGCCGAAATCTTCGGCAAGGTAACCGGGTATTGCAAGGGTAAAGGGGGATCCATGCATCTGGCCGTTTACGACAAAGGCGCTCCCGGCTGCAACGGCATTTTGGGTCCCAGCCAAACCATCAACAACGGCATTGCGCTGGCACTCAAAAAGCGCGGGCAGGGCGATATCGCCGTGGTTCTCTTTGGGGACGGGGCCGCGCACCGAGGCGAGTTTCACGAGGCCCTGAACCTGGCCTCCTGCTGGAAACTGCCGGCCTTGGCGATTTGTGTGAACAACCAATACGCCATCAGCGTCTGCGTCGATGATGCCTGCGCCATCGAAGATATTGCCGCACGCTCTACCGGCTACGGCATACCCGGACTGGTCGTTGATGGAAACGATGTTATGGCTGTCTACGAGGCGATCACGGAAACCGCCAAGTCCATCCGTGAGGGTAAGGGGCCAGCGCTGCTTGAATTGAAGACCAGGCGCTTCAAAGGGCATTTCGAGGGCGATCCTCAATCGTATAAAACCCCCGAAGAGGTTGCGGAAGAAATGCAGAATGACCCCATTCCAACTTTTGCGAAGCAATTGCTGGAGCGGGAAATCACCACGGAAAAAGTTCTCAAGACGATTGTAGACGATGTCAAGAAAGAACTTCAGGCGGCCATTGAGTTTGCCGAGCAGAGCGATTATCCGCCGCTGGAAGAAATTTATACCGATCTTTTTTACGAGGAAAGGAGGGCGGTGTGATGCGCGAGATCACCTATGCGGAAGCCATCAGGGAGGCATTGCGCCATGAAATGACGCTGGATGATAATGTGTTCGTTTTCGGTGAAGACGTTGGAGCATTTGGGGGTTGTTTTGGCGTGACCGCGGGTCTGTACGATAAATTCGGCCCCGAACGGGTGATGGATACGCCCATTTCCGAAGCTGCCATCATGGGGGCGGCACTGGGTGCGGCACTGATGGGGCTGCGCCCGGTACCGGAAATCATGTTTGTCGATTTTACGACGGTTTGTTTTGATTATTTGACCAATCAGGCTCCCAAGGTCCGCTACATGTGCGGCGGCCAGGTGGCGAAGCTGCCCTTGGTTGTCCGCACGACCACCGGCGGCTGGATTCGGGCGGCCGGCCAGCATTCCCAATCGCTCGAGGGCTGGTTTACCCAGGTTCCAGGTTTGAAGGTGGTCATGCCGGCCACTCCCCACGATGCGAAGGGATTGCTGACGGCATCCCTCCGCGACAACAACCCCGTGCTTTACATCGAGCACAAGGTTCTCTACCAGATGCCGGGACCTGTCCCGACGGAAGAATACCTGATCCCCCTGGGCCAGGCGGAAGTTAAAAAGGAGGGCGCAGATGTCACGCTGATTTCGTATTCCCTTATGTTGAATAAAACTCTGAAGGCCGCTGAGCAGCTGGCCGGAGAAGGGATTAACGCTGAAGTGGTCGACTTGCGGACACTGAGTCCGCTGGATCATGACACCCTGGCTCGCTCCGTGCAGAAAACCCATAAGGCCGTTGTCATTCAGGAAGCGGTTGAAATGGGCGGGGTTGCTGCCCAGGTTGTTAAAAGCCTCGTGGACAGCAGCTTTGATTACCTGGATGCCCCCATCAAAACGGTGGCTGCCGGCAATACGGTCATCCCATTCAGTCCTCCTCTTGAGGATGCCATGTTGCCCAGCGTGGAAAAAATAATTGCGGCGGTAAAAGCGATCGTAAGCTGATTTGACTGAAACAAATTATAATCCGGACAGGGGGATACGACGGTGGCGGTGAATGTGACGATGCCCAAATGGGGCCTGACGATGAAGGAAGGTAAAGTCAGCCGATGGCTCAAAGCCGAGGGGGATACCACCCGCAAAGGAGAACCCCTCTTCGAGGTGGAAACTGAAAAGATCACCAATGTGGTGGAGGCGACCGCCGCCGGCGTGTTGTTTCAAATTGTGATACCGGCCGGCACGGTGGTTCCGGTCGGTACCGTCGTGGCGGTCATTGCCGAACCGGGTGAACAACCGGCCCGCCTCGAAGGCCTCCGGATGGGCGAGATCAGCGAAGGGCCCGCACCCACCGGAACAAAGCCCGCGCCGACGAAGCCGGAGGTTCCCACGGAAAAGAAATTTGTGCCGGCATCACCGGCAGCCCGGCGCCTGGCCAAGGAACTCGGCGTCGATCTGGCTCGGGTGAGCGGCAGCGGGCCGGAGGGACGCATCACCGAGGCCGACGTGCAGCGTTTTCATGACGAGGGGCCGCCTCCGCCGAAAATAACCCCCCTGGCGGAGGAGATGGCCCGCCAGGCCGGGTTGGACATTGCTACCATCCAGGGGACGGGAGAAGGCGGCAAGATCACCAAAGAAGACGTGCAGCGGGTGCTGGCGGCCCAAGAACCCGCGCCGGAGGCGGCTCCCGTGGTCAAATCGATCCCGTTTGCCGGCATGCGCAAGGCCATTGCCCAGAACATGCATGCCAGTCTGCACACTACGGCCCAACTGACGGCATTTGTCGAGGTGGATGTCACCGAGATGGTTCGGTTCCGCGATACGGTTCGTGATGCCTACCGCTCGGATGAGTCCGTGAAAGTATCGTATAACGACATCCTCATTCTGGCAGTCTCCCGCGCCCTGAAGCGTCATCCGGTCATGAACTCCACTCTGGTGGGAGAAGAGATTCTTTTGCACGCAACGGTGCACATGGGCATTGCCGTGGCGCTGGCCGAGGGCCTCATCGTGCCCGTGCTGCACAACGCCGACCGAATGGGGCTGCTCGAGATCGCCCGAGGCGTCCGGGAGTTGGCCCGCAAGGCCCGCGAGGGAACCCTGACGGTGGATGAGGTCACCGGCGGAACCTTTACCATCACCAACATGAGTATGTTTCAGGTGGACGGCGTCACCCCCATTTTGCGGCCGCCGGAAACCGGAATTCTGGGGGTGGGCCGCATCCAGGAGAAACCGGCGGTGTTCAATGGTCAGATCGCGATCCGTTCCATGATGTTTTTGAGTTTGACCTTCGATCACCAGGTGGTGGACGGGGCTCCGGCCAACCAGTTTCTGGGGACTGTGGCGGCCTATCTGGAAAATCCGTATTTGATCATGAGCTGAAAGGACCGAACCATGTACGATGTCGTGGTGATTGGGGGAGGCCCCGGCGGCTATGCGGCCGCGATTCGCGCCGCCCAGCTGGGCGGCAAAGTGGCCCTCGTGGAAGCCGCCGATATCGGTGGAACGTGTGTCAATCACGGGTGTATCCCGACCAAGGTCTGGCAACGCAGCGCGGCTTTGATTCAGGCGATTCGTCTCGGAGAACAGTTCGGTATCAAAGCCGAAATCGCCCAGCTGAATCTGGGTGCCATCGTGGAACGCAAGAACGGCGTAGCCGGCGACATTCGCATGGGCATGGAAGGGCTGCTCGGCAACAACGGGATCGAAGTGATCCGTGGCCGAGGACTTTTGAAGAGCCTCCGGCAGATCGATGTCGAGGGTCGCATCCTGGAGACAAAAACGATCATCCTTGCCACCGGAAGCCGTTTGGCCATACCGGATATCCCCGGGCTCGACGAGGCTGCCCTCACCACCGATCAGGTTCTGAACCTGACCGTCGTGCCCGCCTCGGTCCTGATGTTCGGCTCTCATCCGGTGGAGGTGGAACTGGCCTGCACCTTGAGCATATTCGGCTGTAAGGTCTATTTGGCCTGCCCGGAGCGCCGAATTCTACCGCGTGAAGATAGCGAAACGAGCCAGCGAATTTCCCAGGCGCTTCGGGAGCTGGGAGCTGAAGTGCTACCCGGCCACACGCTGACGGGCGTGCGACGAACCGCCGCCGCGTTTGAAGCCCGTTTGAGCGCCAAGCAGGAACGAATCCTCGCAGTGGAAAAGGTGCTGGTATCAGCCCGAAGGCCGAATACCGACCGCCTCGGTCTGGAGCAGGCCGGGGTCCAACTGCGCGACGACGGGAGCATCTCGATCAATGAGCGTCTGGAAACAACCGCGGCCGGCATCTTCGCCGTCGGGGATGCCACCGGCGGGTGGATGCTCAGCCACGCCGCCTCCTCCATGGCCGTCACGGCCGCCGAAAACGCCATGGGTCAATCCCGCAAGTTTCCGTTTCATCTGATTGCCCGCGGCGTCTGGAGTATCCCGGAAATCGGGGCGGTGGGCCTGTCCGAGGACGAGGCCGAAGAAAAAGGCTTTGATGTCGAAATCGGAGATTTCCCATACGCCATCAACGGTGCCGCCATGGCCGTCAACGAAATGAGCGGAGCGGTGAAAATTGTGTCGGAGTCCAAATTCGGCGAGATCCTCGGGGTTCACATCGTCGGCGCCCATGCCACCGAGTTGATCGGAGAGGCGGTGCTGGCCATGCAGCTGGAGTGCACCGCCGGGGAACTGGCCCGCAGCATCCGCGTGCATCCGACCTTCTCCGAGTCTCTGGTGGATGCCGCGCGGGCTGCAAAGGGGTGGGCGCTGTATCTGCCGCGAAGATGATGTATTCGGAAGAATAGCCTGGACTGGAGGAAAAGGTGACCATTTGCCTTTTTCGGAATCTGGAAACACAGGATTGGGGGCAATTGGACTTCCAGGCGGCCTACGAGCGCCAGCGGAAGCTGGTAGAGGCGCGCATTGCCGATGCGGTCGCCGATCATCTCATTTTCGTGGAGCATCCTCCGGTGATCACCCTCGGACGCAGCGCAGATATGACAGACGTCCGTGTGCCGGCGGTAATTCTGGCCCAAAAGGGTATTGAGCTGCATTCGGTGGACCGGGGCGGAAAGGCCACCTACCACGGACCGGGCCAGCTGGTGGCCTATCCGATTATCAAGTTGGCTGAAAAAGACCTCCATGGGTATCTCCAGCAGCTGCTGGAGGTTATGGCAGGGCTTCTGCGGCGCTATAATCTGACGTCTAGCTTCAAGAATGGTCACCCGGGGGTGTGGGTGAGGGGTGCCAAGGTCGCCAGTGTCGGCATTGCCGTCAGAAAATGGGTAACCTATCACGGTATTGCGCTGAACGTGACAACCGCGGGAGATGGGTTTCGCTGGATTGTCCCCTGCGGCAACCGCGAGGAAACCGTGACGTCCATGCAGGCCCTGCTGGGAATACCGGTGGACATGGCCGAAGTGAAAGCTGCGTTCCTGGAAGAATTTCGGCGATCGTTCGGATACTTTGATGGGCGCCCATCGAATGCCTTCCGGGGCCGACACCCGCCGTGGTTGGTTCGGAATGCTCCCGGCACGGCCGCCATAGATGCGATGGAAGAGCTGCTCGGTGAGATGAGGCTCGCCACCGTGTGTCAAAGCGCCGGTTGTCCAAACCTGGGCGAATGCTTCAATCGGGGAACCGCCACGTTCATGATTCTGGGCGACCGCTGCACCCGGGCATGCCGCTTTTGCGCTGTCGCCACGGGCAGGCCCGGGCCGCCGGACCCCGAGGAACCCCGGCGCGTTGCCCAAACTGCCCAGAGGTTGAATCTGAACTACGTGGTGATCACCTCGATCACGCGGGACGATCTCGCCGACGGGGGCGCCGACCAGTTCTGCGGAACGATTTCCGAAGTCCGCCGCCTGTGTCCCAAAGCCAGGATTGAGGTCTTGATCCCCGATCTAAACGGGTCCGCGCGTGCGCTGCAGAAGATCTGCGATGGCCGCCCGGATGTGCTCAACCACAATGTTGAAACGGTACCCCGTCTGCATCCGCGAGTGCGACCCGCGGCGGACTATCGCCGCTCGCTCGCGGTGCTTGAATTTGCGTTTCGCCAGGGTCTGCCGGTAAAGTCTGGTTTGATGCTGGGGCTGGGGGAAAACCCTGAAGAAATCACCGCCGCGTTGCTGGACCTGAGACGTTGCGGTTGCCGTTACCTGACCATAGGCCAGTATCTATCCCCCTCTGAGCAACATCTTCCCGTGGTTCGCTTCGTCTCTCCGCAGGAGTTTGCCGACTGGGCGGATACCGCCCGCCGCATGGGCTTTTCCGGAGTTGCGGCGGGTCCTCTGATACGAAGCTCGTACCGGGCTGAGGAGATGTTTGCTATCCGGCGTTGAGAATTGGGGATTAATTCACAAAGCGAGCGGAGTCCTCTATGGAAACCAACTTGAAACGCTTCATCGTGGAAATCGGTACCGGAATCGATCTGCATGGGGAAAACGCCACCAAGGCCGCCTGCCGGGCGGTCCGGGATGCCGTCTCCAGAAGCTGTCTCTGCGGCCTGCTGGAAATCGTAAAACTGCAAGCGCTGGACGACGTGCGGGTAGAGATCCTGGTGGCATCACCCAAACCTCAGGAAGTGGATTTGGAACAGGTCATGGCCGAGGTTCCCATCGGCCGAAAGACGGCTCGCGCCGTTGAAGGCGGCATGACCGCCCAGGGGCTGTGCGTGGCGCAATTCGCCCCAAAGTGCGACCAGATTCTAGTGGCCAATGCCGCCATCACGGTTCACGTGGCGACTGACTGACGGATACTTAAACAAGGAGGTGCTCGAAAACCGAGCGAATCGAAATCAATCTTTGGGTTTTCGAAACGGGTTGAATAGAGAGACTTGGCTTCTCGACTGGTTAACCCCGAACAGAGGAGGGCAGAAACCATGAGTCTGACCAACGAAAAAATGATTCAGATGTATGCCAACATCGTCAAAATCCGCATGTTTGAGGAGCGGGTGGCGGAGTTGTTCGCCGCCGGCAAGATCCCCGGGTTTGTGCACCTGTATGTCGGAGAAGAAGCGGTCGCCACCGGCGTCTGTGCCAACCTGCGGGCCAGCGATTACATCACCAGCACCCATCGCGGCCACGGACACCTGATCTCAAAGGGCGGCGACCTGAAACTCATGATGGCCGAACTTTTCGGGAAGAAAAGCGGCTACTGCAAGGGCAAAGGCGGCTCCATGCACATTGCGGATGTGGGCCTCGGTATTCTGGGTGCCAACGGGATCGTTGGCGGCGGCCCGCCTCTGGCTGCCGGTGCGGCCCTGGCCTGCCAATACCAGGGCAAGGATGACGTTGCCGTGTGCTTTTTCGGCGACGGCGCGTCGAACCAGGGGACCACCCATGAAGCCATGAACCTCGCCACCTGCTGGAAACTACCGGTTGTTTTCATAGCGGAAAACAACATGTACGGGATTTCCTCCTGTACCCTGAACTCCATGTGCGTGTCCGACATTGCCGACCGGGCCGCAGCCTACGACATGCCGGGCGTGGTGGTAGACGGCAACGATGTCATCGCCGTCTATGAAGCCGCCCAAGAGGCGGTCAGCCGGGCGCGGAGCGGCAGCGGACCTTCTTTAGTCGAATGCAAAACCTACCGCCACCGGGGGCATTTCGAGGGTGATCCCTGTGTGTACCGCAACGAAGAGGAACTGGCGGAATGGAAAGCCAAGGATCCGCTGGTTCGATTCGAGAAAAAGCTCCTCGAAATGAAGGTGCTGACAGCGGCTAAGGTCGAGGAGATCCGGCAGGGCACCCAGAAGCAGCTGAAAGAGGCTGTTGATTTTGCCGAAAAAAGCCTGTTCCCTGAAATCGCTGAACTGCTGGAGGATGTTTATACGGCGTAGTTCGGTCGCGCATGGCGAGGAATAACCCGTTTGAGAAAGGAGAGGTTCCTATGGCAACCATGACCTTTGCCCAGGCTTTGAATAATGCCCACAAACTCGAAATGCAGCGCGATCCGAACATCTACGTCGCCGGTGAAGACGTGGGCGTCTACGGAGGGATCTTCGGTGTCACCGGCGGTCTGCTGGATCAGTTCGGCGATAAACGCGTGCGCGATACACCGATCACGGAAAGCGCCATCGTTGGATCTTCGGTGGGAGCGGCGGCAGCCGGTCTGCGGCCGGTCGTCGAGCTGATGTTCGTCGACTTCATCGGTGTGGCCCTGGACCAGCTGTACAACCAGGCCGCGAAAATGAAATACATGTTCGG
>Ga0209254_10006400_pt1 | contig 10858 bp, 10 predicted proteins | sample FrelakmetDIP11DI_FD_187148 | JGI IMG/M metagenome (GOLD analysis project Ga0209254, IMG submission 187148) | Freshwater lake sediment microbial communities from the University of Notre Dame, USA, for methane emissions studies - DIP11 DI (SPAdes)... | ecosystem: Environmental > Aquatic >... | reverse complement strand
GTTTGCAAAAGTTAATTTTATCTTAAATGCAGGCGAATGCTGCTTAGAGTCTCAGAATATAAATACATTTGCATCCATTATTAAAATATGGCATTATGATTTGGAAAAAATTGAAGAAAGTGATAATACCACTAATTATTGTAAAATTCATAATTTTTATTTTTTTCATTTTTAAAAGTGATATAATCAGTATTTCGAGAGGTATAAACTACAGCACCAATTATCAGGAGGAATTTGACAACGATAGTACAGTTCTAAAAAGACAAAAGCTTATCCGGATTGTCCGGAATGAAGAAGAGCCTGGCATATCTATAAAATTGAGGGGAAGGGAAAAACCCAGACACCTCAGAGAAAAGGAAGGGGAAATAACCATACCGGTAGTTGATTAATAGCAAGGGAAGTAATGCTTTGTTTTTAAAATAAATCGCATAGCTATTTAAAACAATTTAAGCAATTATCTGTTACATTATTAGTGAAAAAGGTTACTTCCATATCATTGGTGCTTTTAATGGTCGCAGCAATGTTCCACATTTCAGTGGCAAAACATTATTGCGGTGGTCAAATTGCGGCTTCCAGGGTAACACTAACCGGTAAGCTGGCAAGCTGCGGTATGGAAGGCCCGGAAAAGGGGTTACCTTTTCCCGTGGAAAGCTTTTCAAAACATTGCTGTGATGATGTTATTACGATCTGTGAAACAGACAGTAATTACATGCCCTCCTTTTCTTTTGTACCGGAATCATACCAGTACGATCTTCAGAATTTGTCTGTCCTCACAGGATTACCAGTTAACTCCTGCACCGATTTAGTTTCTTTTTATACAAATGTAAGCCCCCCGGGGGCATTGATGTCCACTGATGTGGACCTCTCCGGCATTTGTGTTTTCCGTATCTGATATATCCCCTGTTCTCCTGTATTGCAAATGAGTAACAATTCTCGTTTGTAATATTCTTTTTATTTCAGTTAATCTTTTAGTATTTACAATTTTAATCTTCAAAACAATGAAAAGGAATCTTTTAGTTTTTGGTTTTGTCCTGCTTGCAGGTTTAATGTTCAACTCATGCGGAAACAACCCGGCACAAGAGAAAACGGGTAATTCGAAAGAGGTTGCAAAGGTTCAGTACACCTGTCCGATGCATGGTGAGGTTGTAAGTGATAAACCAGGCGATTGTCCCAAATGTGGAATGGCACTTGTTGAAAAAAAATAATTGCTTCCGCATTGATAAAACAGGTTACCGGTATTTCCGGTAGTAGGTGTTCGGGCTTACCGGTGACCTGTATTGAGATCTATAATAAAATCACAAATATCTGATGATTAACAGATTAGTAAAATATTTCCTCGAAAACCGGCTTATAACCTTTACCCTTTTGATCGCTTTTGTGGTCATAGGATTGGTAACAATGCCGTTCAACCTGAAATCGGGTCTTTTACCCAGGGATCCTGTACCGGTAGATGCCATTCCGGATATTGGTGAAAACCAGCAGATAATTGCTACAGAGTGGATGGGCCGCTCCCCCAAAGACATTCAGGACCAGATAACCTATCCGTTAACTTCAGCATTACTTGGTATTCCCGGGGTTCAGACAATAAGAAGTACGTCAATGTTCGGGATGTCGTTCATCTACATTATTTTCAAAGATAATGTTGAATTCTATTGGAGCCGGTCAAGAATTCTTGAAAAACTTAATTCCCTGCCATCAGGAACTCTGCCTTCCGGGGTGCAACCTTCTCTTGGACCTGATGCAACAGCCCTTGGCCAAATATACTGGTACACTCTTGAAGGTCGGGATCCCAAAACAGGAGAGCCAAATGGTGGATGGGATCCTTCGGAGCTCAAAACAATCCAGGATTTTTATGTTAAATACAGCCTTTCATCAGCCGAAGGTGTATCTGAAGTTGCATCTGTCGGAGGATTTGTAAGGGAATACCAGGTTGATCTCGACCCTAATGCTCTTAAGGCGTATAATGTGTCAGTTATGGATGTCATGAAAGCTGTAAAAAACAGCAACCTCGATATTGGGGCAGAAACAATTGAGCTAAATAATGTTGAGTACATCATTCGCGGTCTGGGGTATATAAAGAGTCTTAATGATCTTGAATTATCTGTTGTTGCTGTACGGAACAATGTTCCTGTACGGATTAAAGATGTGGCACATGTAAATTTTGGCCCGGCAACAAGACGCGGAGGTCTGGATAAAGCCGGTTCAGAGGCAGTCGGAGCCGTAGTAGTCGCCCGCTATGGGTCCAACCCGATGGAAGTAATTAATAATGTAAAGGATAAGATTAAGGAAATCGAAGCCGGATTACCACAAAAAACTTTGCCCGACGGATCCGTCTCAAAGGTAACTGTTGTTCCGTTCTATGACAGAACAGGACTCATCAGAGAAACAATAGGAACCCTTGAATCGGCCCTTTCCCATGAAATTCTGATCAGTATAATTGTGATTATTGTTTTGGTTATGAACCTCAGGGCTTCTCTCATTGTTGCCGGATTATTGCCATTAGGTGTCTTAATCACATTTATTCTGATGCGGTTTTTCGGTATTGACGCCAATATTGTGGCGTTGTCAGGTATTGCCATAGCTATCGGGGTCATGGTAGATATAGGTATTGTAGATGTAGAGAACATTCTCAGACATCTGGAAATGCCTGAAAACCGGGGAATACGCGGCAAAAAATTAATGCAGGTAATTTATAACGCAACGACAGAAGTAAGAGCTGCTGTTGTAACCTCAATTGCTACTACAATTGTAAGTTTTCTTCCTGTGTTCGCTATGCAGGCTCAGGAAGGAAAAATGTTTCATCCGCTGGCCTGGACAAAGACTTTCGCTCTGCTTGCAGCATTTATTCTTGGCATAGTAGTGCTGCCGACACTTGTACATATCTTCTTTAATATCCGTTTCGATACTAAGAAAATCAGAAGGATATGGAACGGTGCACTAATATTAGCCGGTATATTTTTTGCAATTTTCTGGCACACCTGGCCTGTACTCACATTGACAGCCCTGGGTATAAATAATCTCCTGGATTACAGGTGGTCTGAAAAACGCAGGGAATTTCCAAATTATATCAATATAGGTATTACAGTACTGGTAGCAACCTGGTATCTTTCCGTTGAATGGCTGCCACTCGGAGCACATAATAGTGAGTTTGTCAACTTTTTATTTGTAACTGGGATTGTAGCTGTGATTCTGCTTGCCCTGATGTCCATGGTACATTTTTACGAAAAGATACTTCGCTGGGCATTGCTCAATAAATGGAAGTTCTTAATGATCCCTGCATTTACTTTATTTTTTGGATTATTAGTCTGGCAGGGTTTTGACAAAATTTTTGGTGTTATTGCATCAATAGCCGAAAATGCGGGCTGGAATAATTTCCGGAACACAATGGCATGGAGGGCTCCGGTTAAAACTTTCCCTGGTACAGGCAAAGAATTTATGCCATCGCTGAATGAGGGTTCATTCCTGCTGATGCCAACCAGTATGCCGCATTCAAGTATTGAAAAAAATCTTGGATATATAGAAACTCTCGATAAACGCCTTTCGGCAATACCTGAAGTTGAAGCAGCTGTTGGTAAATGGGGACGTGTAAATTCTGCTCTGGACCCGGCTCCGATACAGATGTTTGAGAATACGATCAACTACCGTCCGGAATACATACTTGATGAAAACGGCCACCGGAGGCAGTTTAAAGTGGATAGAGATGGCAACTACATTTTAAGAAACAATTCAACTTACAATCCTGAGACAAAACCATTCAGAGTTATTCCTGCGGATAGTCTTATCCAGGATAATAAAGGAGAATATTTTCGTCAGTGGCGGCCACAGATTAAAAAACCCCTGGACATCTGGAATGAGATAGTAAAGGTCACAGATATTCCAGGCCTGACTTCTGCCCCAAAACTACAGCCTATCGAAACCCGTCTTGTCATGCTTTCGACCGGGATGCGTGCCCCTATGGGTTTGAAAGTATATGGTCCTGACCTTAATTCAATTGAAGAGGCCGGTATGATGTTTGAAAAAGCTTTAAAGGAAGTACCTTCAATAAAAGCCTCAGCAGTTTTCTACGATCGTGCCGTTAGCGCACCTTATCTTGAGATAAAGCTTAACCGTGAAGCAATGGCCCGTTATGGAATGACAGTAAGCGATGTTCAGGAAATATTGCAGGTCGCTGTCGGAGGGATGACGCTTTCAACCTCGGTGGAAGGTCGTGAGCGCTTCCCGTTGAGGGTAAGGTACGCCCGTGAACTGCGTGATAATCCTGAGGATTTAAAACGTATCCTGGTGCCTGCAATGAATGGAGTACAGATTCCACTCGGTGAAATTGCCGATATTGATTACACACATGGGGCACAGATGATCCGGAGCGAGAACACCTTCCTTGTCGGCTTTGTCATTTTTGATAAGCTTGAAGGTAAAGCAGAAGTGGATGTGGTAGAGGAAGCAACAAAGATTATAAAGGGTAAAATTGATTCAGGAGAATTAATCATTTCTCCCGGAGTTACTTACAAATTTGCAGGTAATTACGAAAATCAGATTAGAGCTACAAAAAGACTTGCTTTAGTTATTCCGATAAGTTTGATATTGATTTTTCTTCTTTTGTTTCTTCAGTTCCGGACAATTACTGCCTCCTTTATTCACTTCTCAGGTGTTTTTGTTGCTTTCTCGGGTGGATTTTTGATGCTCTGGCTATACGGGCAGGAGTGGTTTATGAATTTTTCTGTTGCGGGATTAAACCTTCGCGATATGTTTCAGATGCACACAATCAACCTGAGCGTGGCAGTCTGGGTTGGATTTATTGCTCTTTTCGGAATCGCTACTAATGATGGTGTGATAATGGGGACATATATTCACCAGGTCTTTGAAGAAAAGAAACCTTCCACTGTCCATGATGTACGGGAAGCTGTTGTAATGGCAGGGAAAAAACGTGTACGTCCGGCTATGATGACAACAGCAGTGGCCGTAATTGCCTTGCTCCCTGTACTTTCATCCACAGGGAAAGGAGCTGAAATAATGGTTCCGATGGCAATACCGATGTTCGGTGGAATGATAATACAGGTAATGACGGTTTTTGTTGTACCAATGTTCCAGGCTATGTGGAGAGAAGGAGCAGTAAAGAGGATTAATAAAGCAGATGTTCAAACTTTTAATAATCAATCTGAAGATGAAAACAACAGCATATAAAAAATTACTGATTACATTAATTACACTTGTCAGCTGGCTTGCAGGTAACAGTCAGCAATATCCTGATTCTCTTATTAAATATCTCGAAATTGCTGCAAAAAACAATCCTACGGTACTTCAAAAATTCAGCGAGTATCAGGCAGCCTTGCAAAAAATCCCCCAGGCAGGAAATTTGTCCGATCCTGAGTTAAGTCTTGGTGTTTTCCTTAAACCGATGGAACTTGTTAGCGGAAATCAGGTGGCTGATATAAGGTTGATGCAGATGTTCCCATGGTTTGGGGTACTCAGGAATGCTAAGGATGAAATGAGCTTTATGGCAAATGCAAAATTTGAACTTTTCCGGGATGCGAAATTGCAGGTTTTTTATGATGTCCAGCGAACATGGTACGAATTATATAAGATTCAGAAGGATATCAGTATCTCAGAAAAAAATATTGAAATTCTGAAAATAATCGAACGGCTTGCCCTTGTCAGATTCAAATCAGCCTCACTCGATAACACAGGAACATCATCTCAGGGTCCAGTAACATCTTCTGTTAGTAGTAGTAACAATACAGGTTCTTCCGGAATGCAGACTATGGGTAGTGGCCAGAGCAATACAGGTTCTTCAGGATCGAATCAGTCTTCCTCAATGCAGACAGGAACAATGGGATCATCTTCAGGAAATTCCGGCTTGACAGATATATACAGGATACAAATCGAATCCGGTGACCTTGAAAACAATATTGCTTTACTGAAGAATCAACAAAACTCAATCATAGCAAAATTTAACACTTACCTGAACAGGCCTGTAACATCAGCGGTTTTCACATACGAGAATATAACCAGGGATTCTCTTGAATTTGCATTGACAGCCGTCCCGGATAGTATGCTGGCTCATAATCCGATGCTGGGAATGCTGGAATTTGAGAAACAATCATTGGAAGCCAGGAAAAAAATGGTTACACGCATGGGCTATCCAATGATAGGTTTGGGTATTAATTATTCAGTGATCGGGGAAAATACTATGTCGGTATCATCAATGAATGGAAAAGACATGATAATGCCAATGGCTGTTTTTACTTTACCCATTTACAGGAAAAAATATACTGCAATGCAAAAAGAAGCAGAACTCCTGAGAGTAGCCACTACCGAAAACTGGCAGGCAACTGCTAATTCGCTGCAATCAGAGTATTATCAGGCAGTTCTCTTGTACCAGGATGCGCAGCGCAGGGTAACACTGTATGAAAATCAATATCTACTGGCATCAAAATCACTTGATCTTATGCTGAAAAGTTTCTCAACATCCACATCAGGACTAACAGATGTCCTGCGCGTACGGCAGCAAACACTTGAATATGAATTCAGCCAGGTGGAAGCGATTGCTGATTTCAATACTGCAATTGCCTGGCTGCGAAGATTAGGAAATATGGAAATAGATGGAAATAGGTGGAAATAAATGGAAATAGAAGACAATAAATTTCAACTTTATTTCAACTTTATTTCTTCCTTATTTCAACTTATTTCAATTAATATCAACTAATTATGAAACAGAAAATAATTATTATAACAGCAACTCTGGTTGTGGGTATATTTCTTGGATGGTTGGTTTTCCATCCTTCTCAAAATAAAGAAGAGAAACACGCTCAATCGGCAGAAGTTGCCCAGGGTACAATATGGACATGCTCAATGCACCCACAGATAAGAATGGATCAACCAGGAAAATGCCCGATCTGCGGAATGGAATTAATTCCGCTTGTCAAAAGTAGTACAACTTCAATCGACCCGTCTGCAATTCATCTGAGCAAAGAGGCCGCTCAGCTCGCCAATGTTCTTACCTCTGTGGTGACAAAACAAACGCCGGTAAAAGAGATACGCCTTTATGGTAAAGTACAGGCTGATGAAAGATTGTTTCAGAGTCAGACAGCCCATGTTCCCGGGCGTATAGAACGACTGTCTGTAAATTTTACAGGAGAAACGGTAGCTAAAGATCAGGTACTTGCAGAAATATATTCACCAGAGCTCATCACTGCACAGCAGGAGTTATTGGAAACTGTTAAAACAAAACAATTGCAGCCCGAATTGTACGAAGCTTCAAAAGAAAAACTTCGCCAATGGAAACTCACAGATAACCAGATTGCTAATATCGAAAGTTCCGGAGTTGTCCAGAATAATTTTGAAGTGGTTTCAAATACTTCCGGAACGGTGACTGCCCGCAGAGTAAATTCCGGTGATCATGTATCACAGGGAACTGTTTTATTTGATATTGCTGATCTTTCGAAAGTATGGGTTATGTTTGATGCTTACGAAAGTGATCTCCAGTTTTTGCGCAGAGGAGAAAAACTTTCATTTACCCTTCAGGCTTTTCCGGGAATAGATTATTCAGGAACCATAGCATTTATTGACCCTGTAATTGATCCTGTTACCAGGGTTGCAAAAGTAAGGGTTGAAACAGGAAATCAATCCGGAAAACTAAAACCTGAAATGTTTGCAACAGGAATTGTGACGACCACGCTTAACGAATATCCCAATAATGTGGTTATCCCGAAAACTGCAGTATTGTGGACCGGGAAGCGTTCAGTTGTTTATGTAAAACAGCCAGGAGATGAGCCAGTTTTTAAATTACGCATAATCGGCCTCGGTCCAATGCTTGGAGAAAGTTATGTAATTACTGATGGTCTGACCGAAGGTGAAGAAATTGTAACAAGTGGGACATTCAGTGTTGATGCTGCTGCCCAGCTTGAAGGGAAACCAAGTATGATGAATCATGAAAACCCTTAAAAGGAGTACGGTTTGCTTAACTTTGTTAACGTGTTCATTAAAAAAATACGAGCCCGGTAAGCCATCCCCAGATGACATAACGTAAAAACTTCCCGGCCAGCATGGCAACGGCGGTGATCAGGATATTGGCGCGTAATACACCAAGTCCGACAGCAAAAATATCTCCTACTGCCGGAACCCAGCTTAGAAATGCAAAAATTGCTCCTCTTTTATAAAGGCGGTTATGCCATTTTTCAATGGTTTCATGCTTTATCCGCAGGTACTTTTCAATCCACTCCCATTTACCCATATAGCCAATAGCATAACTGCTCATTCCACCAAGCCAGTTTCCTGCCGTGGCAACCAAAACGGCAGTATAAGCATTGGTGCCATTTATGATCAGGAAAGAAAGCAGTGCTTCGGAACTGAAGGGCACAACCGTAGCTGCAAGGAAGCTGGCCAGGAATAATCCCCAGAGGCTGTAATCAAAAAGTTCTTCTATCAATTTTAAGGTCAGTTAAGACTGCGAATTAAAACTATCCGAAGTTTTGAAAAATTTAACTGATGGCCAGGTCTCCTGAATTATTTTTATCATCCATTCGTTTTCGGCCAGAAAGACTGGTGCGTTTCCTTTATCATAGGCTATAAATGATGTTTTCCGTTTAAGAAACTCGTTTAGTTCTTTACTATCGTCGGAAGAGAACCATAGTGCCTTTACAAACGGCAGGGAAAGGATATCACATTTAGCACCATACTCATGCTCAAGCCTGAATTTAATTACATCGAACTGAAGCTCACCCACTGTTCCTATGATTTTTTTGTTCCCGGGCTGTTGAAGGAACAGCTGTGCCAGACCCTCATCGGTAAGTTGTCTGACCCCTTTTTCAAGTTGCTTGCTTTTTGAAGGATCAAGGTTTATTATCTCTTTTAGTATTTCCGGCGAAAAATTGGGGATACCCTTAAAATGCAGCATTTCGCCCTCAGTAAGTGTATCAGCGATTTTTAAGCTGCCGGTATCATAAAGGCCAATAACATCACCGGGGAATGCCTCATCGACAGTGTTTTTAGCGTTTGCCATAAAAGTCGCTGAGGAAGAAAACCTCATTTTCTTGTTCAACCGTGTATGGTAGTAGATTTTATTTCTTTCGAACCTGCCGGAACAAACCCTCAAAAATGCTATCCTGTTGCGATGGTTTGGATCGAGATTAGCGTGTATCTTAAATATGAAGCCTGAAAAATTGGATTCATCGGGTTTAACAATGCGCTCATGCGTTTCAGATTCTTCTGGACAGGGTGCTATTTCAATGAAAGTTTCAAGCACCTCCTGTACGCCAAAATTGTTAAGTGCGCTGCCAAAAAAGACAGGGGCAAGATATCCTTCGCGGTACAGGTTTTTGTGAAATGATTCAAATAATTCTGAAGCCAGGTCAATTTCTTCCCAAAGGCGGTTTAAGATTTCCGGTCCGATAAACTCCTTTAGTTTTGGGTCTTCTATATCGCTGGTATTAATAAGAAGTTCCGATTTGTTACTCTTTTCGGGAGTATAAAGCATTATATTATCCCTGAATAAATTGCAAACCCCTTTAAAATGGGTCCCTCTGCCAATTGGCCATGTAAATGGGCAAACCGCTATTTTCAGTTCCTCCTCAAGCTCCTCAAGAAGGTCGAAAGGATCTTTCCCATCCCTGTCCATTTTATTAATGAAAATCATCACAGGGGTTGCCCTCATACGGCATACTTCCATCAGTTTACGGGTTTGTTCCTCAACCCCTTTTACACTATCGATCACAAGTATTACGCTGTCAACAGCCGTAAGGGTACGGTATGTGTCTTCGGCAAAATCTTTATGTCCGGGAGTATCCAGAATATTGATTTTCATGCCTCCGTAATCGAAGCTCATAACCGAAGTGGATACGGAAATTCCCCGTTGTTTTTCTATTTCAAGGAAATCAGAAGTGGCAGTTTTTCTGATCTTGTTGTTTCTTACGGCCCCTGCCACCCCAATAGCTCCCCCGTATAAAAGTAATTTTTCGGTAAGGGTTGTTTTACCTGCATCGGGATGCGAAATGATTGCAAATGTCCGTCTTCGTTCAATTTCATTAATTATGCCCACAAATAAAAATTTTAAGGATATCCCACAGGGAATTCTGATTGTTTTAATATATTAACCTAAGTTGCTAGTTACTGGGTGCTTGTTGCTAGTTGTTTTATAATGAACATTTTAAATTTTTGTATTATTATAATGATTATCGAAAATATTACATATTCCCCTATTAATCAGAAATTTAACCAGCAACCAGAAACAAGCAACTAGCAACTGGAGTTTTATTATCTGATTTTTCAGTGCTGAATGAGTGTTTCCAGGGTCGCTTTCTGAAGAATAGTGTTCGTGGTGGTCAGTATCTCTTTAAATACTTTTCTGATCTGACATAGAGTTTCGTCCTTGCAAAACTCGCACGGACGATAAGCTTTTTCAGAAGCACAATATAATAGCGATAGTGTACCTTCAAAATGATCGATGATTTCTGCCAGATTGACCTCACTTGGTTTCCTTAATAAATAGTATCCTCCGGATTTCCCAAGCTGACTGCCAAGGACACCCATTTTTCGCAATTCGAGAAGAATGTTTTCAAGAAAACTTCGCGGAATACTTTCCTTTTCAGAGATTTCCCTTATCTGTACAGGTCCCTTCCCATAATCTTTTGCCAGTCTGGCAAGTGCCACCATCGCATACCGGGTCTTTTTCGAAAGAATCATCCTGAGAAATTTATGTTTTTCCGAAAGTTAAGTATAAATACCCAATCCTTTTTCGCTTTTATGCCAATTAGAGTTAACAAATAAGGGGTTACATTTGTTCACAAAATCGGTAGACATTATGAGACATGCTTTTCTATTTATAATTTTCCTGATATTCACCGGAGAATTATACTCTCAGACA
>Ga0209254_10006399_pt1 | contig 10860 bp, 9 predicted proteins | sample FrelakmetDIP11DI_FD_187148 | JGI IMG/M metagenome (GOLD analysis project Ga0209254, IMG submission 187148) | Freshwater lake sediment microbial communities from the University of Notre Dame, USA, for methane emissions studies - DIP11 DI (SPAdes)... | ecosystem: Environmental > Aquatic >... | reverse complement strand
CTGCACGTCGAGCGCTCCGCCAGCCGGGGGCTGGTGGGCAACGTGTACATGGGCCGGGTGGCGCGGGTGCTCCCGGGGATGCAGTCGGCGTTCGTCGAGATCGGACTGGAGCGCGCGGCGTTCCTGCACGTGGCCGACATCTGGGAGGAGCGCGGCAACGGCAACGGCGACCCCAAGCCGCCGCTGCGCCCCATCGAGAAGATCCTCTCCGAGGGCCAGCCGCTGATGGTGCAGGTGGTCAAGGACCCGATCGGCACGAAGGGCGCGCGGCTGTCCACCCAGGTGAGCATCGCCGGCCGCCTGTTGGTGCACCTGCCGCAGGACCCGCACATCGGCATCTCGCAGCGCATCGAGGACGAGACCGAGCGGCGCCAGCTCCGCGACCGCCTCCAGGCGGTGCTCCCGGCGGAAGAAAAGGGCGGCTTCATCATCCGCACCATGGCGGAATCGGCCACCGAGGCCGAGCTCGCCGCCGACATCCAGTACCTGCGCCGGCTGTGGCAGGACATCCGCGGGCGCGCCGCGAGCGGCGGCGCGCCCGCGCTGCTCTACCAGGATCTCTCGCTCGCGCAGCGCGTGCTGCGCGACTTCGTGAACGACCAGACCGACCGCATCCTGGTCGACTCGCGCGAGAACTTCGCCAAGCTGCAGCAGTTCGCGCAGGATTACGTCCCGCGGGTGCTCTCGCGCATCGAGCATTACGCCGGGGAGCGGCCGCTGTTCGACATGTACAACGTCGAGGAGGAGATCGAGCGGGCGCTGGCGCGCCGGGTCGACCTGAAGAGCGGCGGCTACCTGATCATGGACCAGACCGAGGCGATGACCACGGTGGACGTCAACACCGGCGGGTTCGTCGGCGTGAGGAACTTCGACGACACCATCTTCAAGACCAACCTGGAGGCCGCGCAGGTGATCGCGCGGCAGCTGCGCCTGCGCAACCTCGGCGGCATCATCGTCATCGACTTCATCGACATGGAAAACGCCGACCACCGCGAGGCGGTGCTCGCGGAGTTCAACAAGGCGCTGGCGCGCGACCGCACCAAGATGACGGTCAACGGCTTCACCGCCCTGGGCCTGGTCGAGATGACGCGCAAGCGCACCCGCGAGAGCCTCGCCCACGTGCTGTGCGAGCCCTGCGGCACCTGCGGGGGGCGCGGCGAGATCAAGACCGCCCGCACGGTCTGCTACGAGATCCTGCGCGAAATCCTGCGCGAGGCGCGCCAGTTCAACGCCCGCGAGTTCCGCATCTTCGCCGCCCAGTCGGTGATCGACCTCTTCCTGGAGGAGGAGTCGCAGTCGCTCGCCATGCTGGGCGACTTCATCGGCAAGCCGGTGTCGATGCAGGTCGAGTCGAGTTACACGCAGGAACAATTCGACATCGTGCTGATCTAGCCGCCGTGGTGGCGTGAACCGCGTCACGGCGGACGCTGTCGGCGACGTGGCAGCGCCCCTCGCACCGTGAGAGGCTCGCAGGATGGCAACCCATCGGCTGACCGACAAGGAGCAGGCGCTGATCGACAGCGCGCGCCGCGAGGCGATGCCGAAGCGCGCGCCGCGGCCGGCGGCCACCCTGCCGGCCGGCGCCACCACCCCGCTCGACCAGCCGACCGTGCTCGGGTGGGACCATCCCGCGGCAGCGCAGGCGAAGCCCCAGGTCGCACTCGCGTCGGAAAAATGGGAGCAGGTCTCGGCGCTGATGGAAGCCGAGCGCCGCGCCGAGGCGGAACGGCGGGCACGGCTGCGTCAGAAGGCGCTTTACGCGTTACTCGTCCTGGCCGGCGCCCTGCTCGCCTTCGTGCTGGTCTCGCTGCGGCGCTGACGCGCCGCGCCCATCCCGCAGACTACTCGTTACCGCGCGCGGCGACGCGCGTGGCCCCGGTGACCCGGGAGAGTCCGTTGTCGACCTTTGGCGCCGGATGCGCGAACACCCACGGCTCGCGCCACTCCGCATAAGCCGGGAGTTCCGCAAGTCCGCCGTCCTGCTTCGCCGCAGGCTGCGAATAGACCCAGACCTCGGGAGATCCGCCGTCGTAGCGCGGCGCGTCCCCGAGCCCGTCGTCGATGCTCTGCGCGGGCGTGGCGAGCGCGGCGGGAACCTCCGTGGCGGCGACGGCTTGCGGAAGGGCGATGCTGCAAGCGGCTGCCAGGACGCAGATGAGGCGCGCTTTCATGTGGGGGCTCTCCGTTGAAGGACGATCCCTGCAATGCACCGGTCGTGCCAGGCACGGTAGCGGCCCGTGGCGTGACTTTCTGCGCGCTGGCACACCCCTGCTCGTCAGGGAATGCCAACTCGGTCCGCACGCGTCCGGCGGGTCATCGACAGCGCCGACGGCTGCGCGTCGGCCCGGGTGCCGTCACTTGGATTTCGGCATTCGCCCGAGCAGATAGAACTCGTCATTCGGCCGCATCCCGATGACGTTGGCCATCCTGTTCGAGAGCGCGAAGAACGCCGTGATGGCAGCGATGTCCCAGATGTCCTCATCGCCGAAGCCGTGGCTGCGCAGGCGCTCGAAGTCCTCATCGCCGACCTTGCCCGACTCGGCTGCCACCTTAAGCGCGAAATCCAGCATGGCACGCTGGCGGGGCGTGATGTCGGCCTTGCGGTGGTTGATGGCGACCTGGTCCGCGAGCAGGGGGTTCTTCGCCCGCACGCGCAGGATGGCGCCATGCGCGACCACGCAGTACTGGCAGCCGTTCAGCGCCGAGGTGGCCACCACGATCATCTCGCGCTCGGCCTTTGTGAGGCCGCTTTCCTTCTCCATCAGCGCGTCGTGGTAGGCAAAGAACGCCCTGAACTCCTCAGGACGGTGCGCGAGGGTCAGGAACACGTTGGGAACGAACCCGGACTTCTCCTGCACGGCGAGGATGCGGGTGCGGACGTCGTCGGGAAGCGTGCCGAGAGGCGGCACGGGGTAGCGGCTGATGGCGGGCGTATCCATGTTCGACCTCGCGGGGGAAATACGTTGGTGGCAGAATCCGGGCGCTTCGCGATTCTAGCGTTGCCCAACCAATCACAATCCCCCACCAGGAGCATTGAAATGAACGACCGTACCCGCGATCCGCACCTCGACAGCCTGTTGCCCAAGGTCCCCTTCTCCCGTCGCGGCTTCATGGCCTCGTCGGTCGCCGCCGGCTTCGCCCTGTCGGTACAGCCCGTCGTCGCGCAGACGATGGTCAAGACCGACACGCAGGGCCTCACCGCCGGGGACATCAAGATCCCGACGAAGGACGGCTCCATTCCCGGCTATTTCGCCCGGCCGGCGACCGGCGACAAGTTCCCCGTCGTCCTCGTGGCGCCGGAGATCTGGGGTGCGCACGAGCACATCAAGGACGTCGCCCGCCGCCTGGCGAAGCTCGGCTACCTGGCCGTCGTGCCGGAGCCTTACTCCCGCCAGGGCGACCCGCAGAAGGCGCCCGACATCCAGGCCGTGCTGAAGATCGCCAACGCCAAGCCCGACGCGGAGATGATGGCGGACTTCGACGCCGCCCTGGCGTGGGCGATCAAGGACGGCCGCGGCGACGCGAGCCGCGTCGCCATTACCGGCTTCTGCCGCGGCGGGCGCACGACGTGGATGTACTCCGCGCACAACCCGAGCCTGAAGGCCGGCGTGGCGTGGTACGGGCCGGTTACGGGCACCAAGAACGAGCTGACCCCGCGCAATCCCATCGACATCGTTGCGGACATCAACGTCCCGGTGCTGGGCCTTTACGGCGGCGCCGACCAGGGCATCCCGAACGAAACCGTGGACCGCAAGTACGCCGCGCTGAAATCGATGAACAAGCCGAGCGAGATCATCATCTACGAAGGCATGCCGCACGCCTTCCACGCCGACTACCGTCCGAGCTACCGCAAGGAAACCGCCGAGGATGCGTGGAAGCGCATGCTTGCGTGGTTCAAGAAGTACGGCGTCTGAGCGAACGCCTCAGGGAATCCGCAGGCGCCCCAGCACCTCCAGCCGGTCCGGAGCGGCCGGCTGGAGCACGACGATCTCGCCAGGCTGGGGATACACGCCCGACACGGCGGTGATGTTCACCTGGTGGGTCACCAGCACCAGATTGCCCCGCCCGCGCCAGCCGCTCATCGATGCACGGGCCGCAGCGGTCTGCTGCGGCTCGGTCCCGCGGTCGGCGAAGAACGAATTGATCGCCGGCCACGGCACGTAATCGCCGAACGCGAGCGTCGCCGTCTCGCGGCAGCGGCACCATTCCGACGAGCGCACTTCCGCGACCGGCACCCGCTCGCGCCGGAACGCCTCGCCGATCCGGCGCGCCTCCGCCCGGCCGCCCTCCGACAGATTGCGCTGCGTCGCGCAGTCTCCGAGCCGGAACCCCGGCGGATCGCCCGTGCCGGGCGCGGTCGCGTGACGCATCATGACGACCAGGCCGCCGTCGCGCAGGCGCGACCACAGCGCCTCGTCGGCGCGCGCGGCGTCCACCACGAGCGCCCAAATGAAAAGGGGCGGCAGCAGCCGCCCCAGGAGAAGCCGCATCACGCTAGTCGGCGTACTGCCCGGCTGCCTTGATGATCGGGCCCCACTTCGCGATCTCGGCGGCGAGTTGCTTGCGCAGGAACTCCGGGTTCGCCCGGTCCGGGCCGACCGGCTCGGCGCCGAGGTCCGCCATGCGGCTGCGGAAACCCGGATCCTTGAGCGCGACCTGCAGCGCTTCCACCAGCTTGTCGATCACCGGCTTGGGCGTGCCCTTGGGCGCATACACGCCGTGCCAGACCGCCATCTCGAAGCCCTTCACACCTTCCTCCTGCATGGTCGGGATGGTGTTCAGCGACGGCACGCGCTTTACCGTCGTGACCGCGTACGGCTTGACCTTGCCAGCCTTGATCTGCGACGTGGTGTTGGTGGTCTGGTCGCACATCAGGTCCAGCGTGCCACCGAGCAGGTCGTTCATCGCCGGGCCGGTGCCCTTGTAGGGCACGGTGGTCAAGTTGACCTGGATGGCGCTCATGAACAAGAGGCCGCACAGGTGCGACGCCGACCCGAGGCCCGCGTTGCCGTAGTTCACCTTGTCCTTGTTCGCCTTGACGTACGCGAGCAGTTCCTTGAAGTTGTTCGGCGCGAGGTTGCCGCGGCCGATCAGGCTCATGGGCACGTCGGCGACGTCGCCGATCATCTCGAAGTCCTCGAGCGGCTTGAAGCGCAGGGTGCGGTACAGCGCCGGCGCCGTGGACATGCCGATATGGTGCAGCAGGATGGTGTAGCCGTCGTTCGCGGCGCGGGCCACCTTTTCCGCGCCGAGCGTGCCGCCGGCGCCGCCGACGTTCTCGACCACGATGGTCTGCTTCAGATGCGCCTGCATCGCGGCGCCTAGGGAACGAGCAACGGTATCCGTCGGACCGCCCGCGGCGAACGGAACGATCATGGTGACTGGCTTGGTTGGGTATTGCGCGGCGGCGTTTCCGACGCCGAGCAGCGCCAGGGCGATGACGCCCAAAGACTTACGAATCATGGGGTTTCCTCCTCCTCGTGGGGACGGATATTCTACGTCATACCACCGTCGCGAGGCGCACGAAGGCGGCCGCACGCATGCCGGGCGCCGCGCCCAGGCGAGCGGACGGCCCGTTGACCGCGGACAGGATGCCGTCCTCGTAGGTCGAGCGCGCCGACCCGATCCGGGCGCTGGCCGCCGCAACCGTTGCGCCCGCGACGCCGCGCGCCGCCAGCACCGGCAGGCGCGAAACGCCGGCGGCGTCCTTGCCGATGCCGGCGTCGTTGAAGATCGCCGCACGCGCGTCGACGCCGAGCGCGGTCTCCGGGCGATGACCGTGCAGCCCGCCGTGGGAGCCGCAGACGATGACGTGGCCGGCATCCCCGGGCTCGGCGAGGACCACGGAGTCGATGGCCCACACCCGCACCGGCCCGTCGGCGAGCAGAATGCGCGACTCGCGCTCCGGGGGCGGTACACCCGTCGCGCCCCCCGCCCGCTGCAGCAGGTCGGCGGCTTCGCGGGCCGCCTGGCCGGGCGCGACACCGCACGTGGCGGCGAGGCGATTCACCCGCGAGACGACGCCCGAGGCAAGCGTGTCCGGACCATCGCCGATGCGTGCGGTGCGATGGTCCACCGTCGCAGCGGCAACGCCGAATCCATCCAGGTACGCAAGACCCGCCACGCCGGCCTCGTCCAGGCCGACGCCGGCGTCGTTGAACAGCGCGGCGCGTACGCCGTGCTTTGCCGCGTAATACGCCGCGATGATGCCGCCATGCGAGCCCGACACGACGACCCGGCCGGCATGCGCGGGCGCAAGCTCGGTGATGCTGTCGACGACGATGAGCGCGGCCATCCAGGCATGCTACCCGCTGCGATGGCAAACTCGGCAGCCATGACTGTCTCCGCCCTGCGCCGGCCCTGCGCGCTCCTGCCCCTGCTCGCCCTCGTGATCGCCCTGCTCGCGGCGGATGGCGCGGCGGCGGCCCCTGCGACCCAGCGGGCGGTCGACGCGCGCACGGCAGTCGTGTTCAACCGGCCGGTGGTGACCTTCCGCGCGAGTTTCCTGGGCGCGACCCCGGCCGACCGCGCCGAGGCGGCCGCGGCGCGGATCCTGACCCTGCTCGGTCGCGACGGAGCGGGCACCGTGGAGACCGAGCCGATCCCGCAGGGCATCGTCGTGAAGATCGACGGGGCGCTCGCGTTCGTCGTGACGCCCGACGACGCGGACGCACTGACCGGCCAGTCCGTCGGACACGCCGCGGACGCCGCGGCGGAGGCCCTGCGGCGCGTGATCGACGAGACACGGGAAGGGCGCGACCTGCGCCGCCTGGGCATCGCCGCCGCCCGGTCGGTGGCCGCGACGGCGATCGCCGCCGCATTGATCTGGGGGCTGCTCGCCCTGCGACGCCGGGTCGCTGCGCGCGTCTTCCGCGCCGCCGAGCATCAGGCTGACCGTCTCAAGGTGGGTGGCACGGAGCTGGTCCAGCGCGAACGCATCCTGGCGCTGGTGCGCTGGACGCTGTCCGGACTGTTCTGGCTCGCGATACTGCTGATCGGCTACGAGTGGGTCGGCTTCGTGCTGTCGAGTTTCCCGTATACGCGGCCCTGGGGCGAGGGGCTGACCCGCTTCCTGTTGAGTACCGGCGTGTCCATCGCCACCGGCATCGCGCATGCGCTGCCGGATCTCGTCACCGCTGTCGTGATCTTCGTGCTCGCGCGCTTCATGGCGCGTGCGCTGGGCGGCTTCTTCGATCGCGTGGAAGGCCGCCAGATCCGCGTCGACTGGCTGGACGCCGATCTCGCACGGCCGACGCGCCGCATCGCCATCATCCTGGTCTGGATCTTCGCGCTGGTGATGGCCTATCCCTACCTGCCCGGCGCCCAGACCGATGCGTTCAAGGGCATCTCGGTGCTGCTCGGCCTGATGCTCTCCCTCGGCGGCGCGAGCGTGGTCGGCCAGGCCGCAAGCGGGCTGATCCTCATGTACACCCGCACCATCCGGCCGGGAGAGTACGTGCGCATCGCCGACCAGGAGGGGACCATCGTGGAGCTGACGCTGTACCTCACGCGCATCCGCACCGGCCTGGGCGAGGAGCTCACGCTGCCCAATTCGCTGGTGCTCGGCTCGGTGGTGCGCAACTACTCGCGCGCGGTCAAAGGCCACGGCTTCGTGCTCGACACCACGGTGACCATCGGTTACGACACCCCATGGCGGCAGGTGGAAGCGATGCTGGCTGAAGCCGCGCGGCGCACGCCGGGCGTGCTGGCGGATCCGCCGCCGCGCGTGTTCCAGACCGCGCTCGCCGATTTCTATCCCGAATACCGTCTCGTCTGCCAGGCGGTTCCCACGGAGCCGCGCCCGCGCGCCGAAGTGCTGAGCGCGCTACACCGCAACGTGCAGGATGTGTTCAACGAGTACGGCGTGCAGATCATGTCGCCCCACTACATGACCGATCCCGCCGAAGCCAAGGTGGTGCCGCCCGCGAAGTGGCATCCCGCTCCGGCACCGGCTCGCGACGATCCGGCCGCGACGGCGGGATAGAATTCCCCCACGGCGCACCGGGCGCGCCGCCTCCGTCCCGCCCTCTCGGTGTTCCGCGCGCTTCTCCTCGCCTTCCGCTTCCTGCTGCTCGCCACGGCATTCGCGCCGTCCGCGTCGACCGCCGCCGACGAGCCTCCGCCTGCGTATGACGTCGTGATCACGGCGCCGGGCGAGCTCGACGACCTGCTGCGCGAGACGCTGGACATCGTCCGCTGGCGCGCCTACCCGGGCGCCACGCCTGAGCTGATCGAGCGCCTCGCCGCCGAGGTGGAGCAGCAGGCGTTCGAGGCCGTGGCGACGCGCGGCTATTTCGCGCCGGCGATCGCGGTGCGCGTGGACGCGGACATCACCGGCCGGCGCACCGTGCTCATCGACGTCGATCCGGGCGCGCAGACGCGGGTGCGCAACGTCCGCATTGCCTTCCGCGGCACCGTCGTGGACGAAGCCGACGAGGCGCGCATGGCCGCCGTGCGCGACGCCTGGCCGCTCGACACCGGCGCAGTCTTCCGCCAGGCGGACTGGAACGCCGCCAAGCGCCGCGCCGTCGATGCGCTCGCCGCCTATCGCTACGCCGGCGCCGCGATCGCATCCAGCCGCGCCGACGTGGACCCGGTGGCCGGCACCGCCGACCTCGACATCGAGCTCGACAGCGGGCCGCCGTTCTACTTCGGCCCCATCACCGTGCTCGGGCTGTCGCGCCACGGCGAGTCCGAGGTGCTCAACCTTGCGCCATTCCGGCCGGGCGACCCGTATACGCGCGAGGAGCTCGAGGTGTTCCAGCGGCGGCTGACCGCCACCAATTACTTCGCGAGCGTGCAGATCCTGCTCGACGACGACCGCGACAGAGCGGGCTGGGCCCCGGTCACGGTATCGGTGGTCGAGGCCCCCTCGAAGCGGCTGGAGCTGGGCCTCGGCTACACCACCGACACGCTGTTCCGAACCTCCCTGGTCTGGCGCAACGTCAACGTCCGCGACGCCGCCTGGCGCTGGCGCACCGAGGCGCGCGTCGAGCAGCGCCAGCAGCTGCTCGCCACGGTGCTCGACCTGCCGGCGCGCGGCAACGGCTGGGCGGACTCCTTCGACCTGCGCCTGGAGCGCTCCGACATCGAGAATCTCGAGACCGTCGGCCTCATCGGGGGCTACCAGTACCGCCGGCTGGAGGAACGTGACCGGCTCGCGCTCGGCGTGCAGGCGCACGTGGAGCACAGCCGCCCGCAGGGCGCCGAGTCGGACACCGCGCACACGCTGTATCCGTTCTTCGACCAGACCTGGCGCACCACCGACGAGCTGCTGTCGCCGCGGCGCGGGCTGATCTTCAACTTCCAGGTCGGCGCCGGCGTGCCGGGCGTGTCGTCGCGCGCCTTCACCCGCGGCATCGCGCGCATGCAGTACTTCTCTCCGCTCGGGCGGGACACCGACGTACAAATGCGCGCCGAGGCCGGTGCGGTGATCGCCGGCGCGCGCGACGGCATCCCGCAGTCGCTGCTCTTCCGCACCGGCGGCGACACCACGGTGCGTGGCTATGCGTTCCAGAGCATCGGCGTGGCCGAGGGCGACGCGGTGGTCGGCGGCCGCTTCTACACCCTGGGCAGCCTCGAGGTGACGCGCTGGATCGGCGCGGGCTGGGGACTCGCGGCATTCGTGGATGCAGGCGACGCGGTGGACCGTCCCAGCGACACGAGCCTGTCCGTCGGCTACGGGGCCGGCGTGCGCGTGCGCAGCCCCATCGGCCCGTTCCGCCTCGATGTCGCGTACGGCGAGAAGACCGAGGAGTTCCGCATCCACTTTTCCGTGGGGGTCGCGTTCTGATGGCCCGCCTGCGCCGCGTCCTCGCGATGTTCGGCATCCTCGCGATCCTGGCCGTGCTCGCCATCGCCGGCGCGGCGTGGTGGGCGCTGTCCAGCGACGCAGCGCTCTCCTGGGCCGTCGGCGAGCTTGCACGCCGCACCGATGGCCGCGTCACCGTCGAGCGGCCTACCGGGTCCGTGCTCGGCCCTCTGGTTACGCCACGCGTGACCTACGACGACGGCGACGTGCGCATCGTCGCCGAGGACGTACGGCTCGAGTGGTCCGCGCTGCGCGCCCTCGACGGCGAGGTACGGATCGAGTCGCTGGAGGCGGCAAGCGTGCGCGTCACCGTTCGCCCGTCGGACGCGCCGGCGAGCCCGCCCGCCTCGCTCGCGCTGCCGGTCCGCATCGAGGTCGAGCACGCCCGCGCGGGCGTGGTGGACATCGACGGACTCGTCGCGCGCGACGTGGCGATCGCCGGCTACGCGGGCGGGCCCGAGGGCCACGCGGTCCGCAGCCTGCGCGCCGACGGCGATTTTGGCCGCCTGCATGCGAGCGGCCGCATTGCCGGCACGCCGCCGTTCGCGCTCGCCGCCGATGCGCATCTCGCGCACGACCTCATCGCGGCGCACGTGCTGGCTGGCGGCGTGCTGGAGGCGCTGGCGCTAGACGTCCACGCGCTGTCGCACGGCGCTGAAGCGCTGGGCACGGGGGAGGTGCGACCCTTCGCACGCGAGCCGCTGGCGGGAGTGTACGCGCAGGTCGCGGAACTCGATCCCGCGGCGTTCGATGCGGCGCTGCCCGGTGCGCGCCTCTCCGCAGAGATCGAGGGCAGCCAGACCGCCGACGCCTGGCTCGCCGGGACGGTGGCCGCACGCAATCTCGCGCCGGGCTATGCCGCCCAGGGGCGCGTCCCGATGGAAACCCTCGCGGCACGCTTTCGTTACGACGGCGCCACGCTCGCCCTCGACGACGCCCAGGCCGACCTTGGCGCGGCGGGCACCGTGAAGGGCACGGCGATGCTGGGCCCGGAGCGCGGCAATGCCGCACTGGCCTTCGACGCGCTGAATCTGCGTGCGCTCCATCCG
>Ga0209254_10006398_pt1 | contig 10861 bp, 10 predicted proteins | sample FrelakmetDIP11DI_FD_187148 | JGI IMG/M metagenome (GOLD analysis project Ga0209254, IMG submission 187148) | Freshwater lake sediment microbial communities from the University of Notre Dame, USA, for methane emissions studies - DIP11 DI (SPAdes)... | ecosystem: Environmental > Aquatic >... | reverse complement strand
CCCGCCCCGGGCGAAGTCAGGAAGGGGTCGCTAGATCTTCACGACGTTGCCGGCTTGCGGGCCCTTCGGGCCGTCGACGATCTCGAACTCGACCGCCTGGCCCTCCTCGAGCGAGCGGAATCCGTCCCCGGTGATCGCGGAGTAGTGGACGAACACGTCGCTGCCGCCCTCACGCTCGATGAATCCGAACCCCTTCGCGTTGTTGAACCACTTCACCTTGCCTGTAATGCGCATGCTGACCCTGCCTTGCCTCTGTGCGGCGCCGCTCGCGCCGCGCGTCTTTCCAGCCCCCGCCGCGAGGGCGGGGGAATTTCCGAAACACCGCTCGTCGAATGCGGACGGCGCCAGCCCGACCGCGCCTGAAGGCATGTTACCGGCCGACTTTGAAGGGTGTCAAGGCGAGGGAACGGCTTATACTCTGTGGCGGCCGCGCCAGCCTGGCGCCGGTCCGGCACAACCTGCGGGGGCCATCATGCGTGCACTGATCAGCGTGTCCAACAAGACCGGTCTCGTCGAATTCGCGCGCGGCCTGGTCGGCCGGGGATTCGAGATCGTGTCCACCGGGGGCACGGCGAAGGCCCTGTCGGACGCCGGCCTGCCGGTCATCCAGGTGGCCGTTGTCACCGGGGCGCCCGAGATGATGGACGGCCGCGTCAAGACGCTGCACCCCTTCGTCCACGGCGGCATCCTGGCGCGGCGCGACCACGCCGGCGATCGCGAGGCGCTGGCGCGCCACGGCATCACGCCCATCGACGTGGTGGTGGTCAATCTCTACCCGTTCCGCGAAACCGCCGCGAAACCGGGGACGACGTTCGATGCCCTGATCGAGGACATCGACATCGGCGGGCCGTCGATGATCCGCGCGGCCGCGAAGAACTTCAGGGACGTGCTCGTCGTGACATCCCCGTCCGACTATGGCCGCGTGCTTGCCGCGCTCGACGAGCCGGGCGGCCCGCCGCTGGCGGTCCGTTTCGCGCTGGCCCGGGAGGCGTTCGCGCACACGGCGAGCTACGACACGGCCATCGCCAACGAACTCGAAGCCGTGGCCGTGCACGATCACGAGTGCGTCCGGGTGGCCGATCGCGACCCGCTGCCCTCGAGGCTCGTTGTCGCGACCGACAGGCACCGCACGCTCCGGTACGGCGAGAACCCGCACCAGCGGGCCGGCTGGTACGTGCCGGCTGGCGTTCCGCCGGCCGATCTTCCCGCCGTCCTCCAGGGGAAGGAGCTCTCGTTCACGAACCTGCTGGATGTCGACGCGGCGGCGCGCATCGCGTCGGAGTTCGCGGAGCCCGCGGCCGTCGTCATCAAGCATACCAATCCGTGCGGCGTCGCGACGGGCTCCTCGCTGGAGGACGCCTACGTGCGCGCGCGCGACGCCGACCCGCTCTCCGCGTTCGGGGGCATCGTCGGCTGCAACCGCGAGATTGACGACGCGACGGCCCGGGCCATCGCGTCGACGTTCATCGAGGCCGTCATCGCACCCGGCGCGACCGATGGGGCGCTGGCCGTGCTCGGGGCGAAGAAGAACCTCCGCGTGGTCGTCGCGCCGCTCCTGTTCGGCCTCGGCGCGGGCCGCGCGCCGGGGCTCGGCCTCCTGGACCTGCGGACCGCGCTCGGCGGCGTGCTCGTCCAGGAAACCGATCGCGTGGGTGAGGCATGGGAGGCGTGGCCGCGAGAGGGCGGACCGGAGGTGGTCACCAGACGCGCGCCGTCACCGGCCGAGTGGACGGCCCTGCGGTTCGCGTGGCGGGTGTGCGCGCACGTGAAGTCCAACACGGTGATCTTCACCGCCGCCGACCGGACCCTCGCTGTCGGAGCCGGGCAGATGAGCCGCGTCGACGCCGTCAACGTCGCGCGGATGAAGGCCGAGTCCGGCCACGTGTCGCTCGCCGGGTCGGTGGCGGCGTCTGATGCCTTCTTCCCGTTCCGGGACGGCCTCGACGCGGTGGTCGCGGCGGGTGCGACGGCCATCGTTCAGCCTGGGGGCTCCGTGCGCGACGCGGACGTCATCGCGGCAGCCGACGAGCATGGCATCGCGATGGTCTTCACCCGCCGCCGCCATTTCAGGCATTGATCGCGTCTACGCCCGGGTGTCGTGCTCGGGGAACGCCTCCAGCAATTCGGCGGGCGAGACCGTCGCCGGGCCGAACCGCCCCACGACGATGCCTGCGGCGTGATTGGCGAGCTGGGCGGCCTCGGCGAGCGACGCTCCGGCGGCCATGCCGAGGGCGAGCACCGCGATGACGGTGTCGCCTGCACCGGTGACATCGGCGACCTCCCGGGCGACCGCGGGGTAGTGCGCCTCACCGGCCGGGTTCAGCATCGACATGCCCTGCTCGCCGCGCGTGATCAGCACGCCCTGGCAGCCCGCGCGATCGAGGAAGACTTTCGCGGCCTTCCGGGCGTCGCCGTCGTTGCGGATGCGCATGTGGGTGGCCGTCTCCGCCTCGTGGTGGTTCGGTGTCACCACGGTCGCGCCGGCGTAGTAGTCGATGTGCGGGATTTTCGGATCGACCAGCACCGGCACGTTGCGGGCCTTCGCGGCGTCGACCACGGCCGCCACCAGCCGCCGGGTCACCGAGCCCTTGAGATAGTCGGACACCACCGCCACGTCGGCATGCGCGAGCACGTGCAGCGCGCGCTCGACGAGCGCGCGCTCGACGTCGCCGGCGGCCTCCGTGTCGTCCTCGAAGTCCACCCGGGCCACCTGCTGGTTCCGCGTCGTCACGATGCGCTGCTTGGTGGTGGTCGGCCTGGCGGGGTCGACCACGAGGCCTTCCGCGCCCATGCCGCCCGCAATCAGTTCTCCGCGCAGCCGGCCGGCCTGCGCGTCGCGGCCGACGAGCCCCACCAGCTCCACACGCCCGCCGAGGGCCGTCACGTTGTGCGCCACGTTGCCTGCGCCGCCGACGCGATACTCGTCGTGGTCGTGCTCGACCACGGGCACGGGCGCTTCGGGCGAAATCCGGCTCACCCGCCCGAAGACGAAATGGTCCAGCATCAGGTCGCCGGCGACGAGCACCGAGATCGCGTGGAACCGCGAGACCAGCGCGCGCGCCCGCTCGGGCGACAGGGTTGAAGAAAGCGTCATGTTCGCACTCCTCGAATCAGGCGGCCTCCGCCTCGGCGGCCGCGTCGCGCTCGGACGCGAACGGCAGCGTGATCAGGATCAGGAACAGCATCAGGAACTCGGAATCGCCGAAGTTGTGCTCGAAGAGCCCCGCCGCGAGCATGGCTGCGACCGCGCCGAGGCCGGTCGCGGCCAGAAACCGGTGGCGCCCGGCGCGCAGCAGCGCCCACAGGCCCGCACTCGCGCTCCCGACGAACCACAGCCAGGCGCCCAGCGCCGGGAGCCCCCGCTCGGCCGCAATCTGCAGCGGCACGTTGTGCAGGTGCGGATTGACGCGCTCCACCGCCTCGGGGTCGCGGAAGCGGATGTACTGGCGCTCCACCATGTTCGGCCCCATGCCCGTGAGCGGGTCGGCCGCGATCATGCGAGCGCCCTCTCGCATCATCGCGACGCGGTCGCGGCTGGTCGGATCGTTCAGGTCGAACATGGAGTAGAAGCGCTGGGTGACCTGTGGGGGCGCGACGGCAATCCCGACGGCCAGCAGCACCGGGAGCGCGGCGATCAGCCTGAAGTCCTTCAGCAGAAGAAGGGACGCGATGCCCACGCTGGCCCCGACCCACGCACTCCGGGTGAAGGTAAGCGCCAGCGCGACCAGCAGCGCGGGCATCACGAGCGCGGGCCAGACGCGATCGCGCGGCTCGAAGAGCAGGCGCGCCGCCGCCGCCGTGGCCGCCAGCATCAGCAGGCCCGAGTACGTCATGTAGTGGCCCATCGACCCCTGGGGCCGCTGCCCGAGGTTGTCGTAGTGCAGGATGCCGTACTGGACGATGCCGTAGACGGCCGTGACCGCGCCGACGGTGATGACCAGGTGCACCACCGTGCGCGCCCTTGCGCCGCGGGCAATCTCGTACACCGCCGGGACGATGAGAAACAGCAGCAACTGCTTGTCGTCCGCGAGGCTCGCCCGAGGATCGACCGAGAAGACCGTGGCCGCCATCGTGAGCGCGGCGTACACCACGAGCGGGCGGAAGAAGGGCGGCGCGGCGAAACGCGCGCGGCCCGAGGCGATCATCGCGAGCCAGGTGAGCACGACCACCGCCAGCAGCGCCTGCGCGGCGACGATCGAGACCTGCAGCGCCGCGACGAAGCCGAACAGCGACCACAGCGCAATCCGCGTGACGGGCACGTGCTTCATACAGGTTCCACGCCGGACGCCCGGCCCTTCTCCATGGCGCGGGCCGCGGCGGCCATCACCATTTCCGCGCCGATGCCGCGCAGGCACCGGAAGTCCCCGGGCTCGCACACCCGCTGATCGCACGGCCGGCACGGCAATTCGCCGGCATCGACGGTCTCGGTGGCCGCCCGGCCCTCTCTCCACGGCCCCCACACGGCGGCGGTCGTCGGCCCGAAGAGGACGACCATCGGTGTCGCCGTTGTCGCGGCGACGTGGGCCGGCCCGCTGTCGCCGCCGAGAAACAGCCTCGCGCGCGCGACGAGGCCGCGCAGTTCGCCGAGATCGAGATCGCACGCCACCGCGACGGCGCCGGCGTCCATCCCGAGTCCGATCGCCATGCGCCGCACCTCCTCGGCCCTCGGCGCCTGCGCCGATCCGGTGGTGAGGATGATACGACGATTCGGGCTCCCGGCCGCGAGCGCCGTGGCCACCTCGGCGAACCTCGCCTCCGGCCACCGCCGGAACTCGTTGCCCGCGCCCACGTGCACCACGATGAGCTCGTGGGACGGGCCGATGCCCAGCGCGCGGCATCGCGCGTCGGTCCGGCTCCGGGTTTCCGCGTCCTCGTGCATCTCCACGGGGTCGGTCGCGCGCGCCGGGGAACCGAGGTCGGGCAGCAGCGCCCGGGCGAGGTCCCACTGATTCTCGACCGAGTGGCGCGCCCGGTGGCCGCGCGGCCGCGGCACCCGTGTCGTGTACATCCAGCCCCGGCCGGCGATCGTGTAGCCGATGCGGTCACGGGCGCCGGTGGCCAGCGCGAGCAGCGAACTGCGGGGGCCTCCGTGAAAGTCGATGACCGCGTCGAACCGGGATCGGCGCAGCCGCAGGGCCAGTCTGGCGTCTTCGCGCAGCCGCGCGGCCCCGCGGAGGAGCGGCGTCACGATCACGTCGTCGAGATGAGGATTGCCCGCGACCACCGGGGCGGCCTGCGATTCGACCAGATACGAGAGATGGGCGCCGGGCCGGGCGCGCCGGATCGCGCGGATGACCGGGGTTGTCAGCACGACATCGCCGATCAGGCGAAGGCGGATGAGCAGGATCTTCAGGAGGACCGCCTCAGGCCCCGGCCGGCGACGGATCGATCGTGGCCTCGTCGATGAGCATCACCGGGATGTCGTCCTTCACGGGATACACCCGGCGGCAGCGGCTGCACTTGAGCCCCGTGTCGTTGTTGACCAGCACGACCGGCACGTCCTTGCAGGCCGGGCAGACGAGGATCTCGAGCAGTTCAGGGCTGACGGCCATGGCGTCATGAAACTCCTGGCAGCACTATAGCAGAGGTGCGCCGCGGCCAGCTGACAGGCCAGGGGGATTGTGAAACAATCGACGGGTGACCCATTTGATTCTTGCCGCGGTGATCGGTGCGGCAGCACCGCCCGGTCCCGCGTGTGTCCACCCCCCGTCCACCGCCTTCCAGCAGTCCGCGCCCGCTGCGCCAAGCCGGCCGCCGGCGGGGAGTCGCCAGGTGCAGGGCTCGTCCGGGGCCGCCGATCCGGTGGCCGGGGCGTACTACGAGTTCATGCTCGGCCGCCAGCTCGAAGACCGGGGCGACATCGACGGGGCCATCGGCGCGCTCCGGCGCGCGATGACGCTGCATCCGGCGTCGGCCGATCTTCCCGCCGAGCTGTCGGCGTTGTACGCGCGGCAGAGCCGCGTGCGCGAGTCGATCGAGGCGGCGAACGCGGCGCTGGCGATCAACCCGAAGCACGGCGAAGCCAACCGCGTGCTGGGCACCATCTACGCGAGCCTGGCCGAGCGCGATCCGGACGGCGTGGCGCCGGGCGGCGGCCAGTCGAGCTACCGGCAGCTTGCCCTGGACTACCTCGGGAAATCACTGGCCGCGTCCAGCTCTATCACGGCCGCCGGCGTGCGCCTGACCATCGCGCGGATCGAAATGCAGGCGTCGGCGTTCGACAAGGCCATTCCCGTGCTCAGGCAGCTGCTCGCCGACGAACCGTGGCTCCCGCAGGGCGTGGACATGCTTGCGCAGGCGTACACGGAGTCCGGCCAGGCGGCGAGCGCCATCACCCTGCTCGAGGAAGCGGTGGCGATCGATCCGTCGTTCTCGGAGTCGCTCGCCGCGGCCTACGAGAAACAGGAACGCTGGTCCGACGCCGCGCGCGCCTACGAACAGGCCGCGGATGAGAGCCCGCGCGACATGGCGCTGCGGACTCGCTGGGCGTTCGCCCTGCTGAGCATGCCCGACGGTGCCGGCGCGAAACGCGCGCGCGACCTGCTGAGCGAGGTCACCAAAGCCAATCCCACCGAGGGGTGGCCGCTGTACCTGCTCGCCCGCGCGGAACGGGCCCTTGGGGACCTCGACGCCTCGGAGGCGAGCGCGCGGCGGCTCCTGGCCATCAGCCCCGGCAGCACGTCGGGGGCGCATGCGCTGGCGCAGGTGCTCGAGGCGCGGCGCCGGTGGCCGGCGCTCATCGAGGCCCTCGAGCCGGTCGCCGCGAAACCCCCTGCACGGGGCCGTGAAGCCGACACCGCGCTCCTCCTGACTCATCTCGGCTTCGCGTACCTCGAAGTCGGCCGGACCGCCGATGCGGTGGCGGCTTTCGAGCGCGCCTCGACACTCGACCCTTCCGAACGCGCGACACGCGTGTACTTCGCGCAGGCGCTCGTCGCCGCGAAACAGTTCGATCGGGCGCTGGCCGCGGTGCGCGAGGCTCGCGGATCGGCGCGGGGCGATGTCCGGCTCGACCGCCTCGAGGCAGACGCGCTGCGGGGCCTCGGCCGCTTCGGCGACGGGGCGGCCCTGCTCAGGGCGGCCGCCGCCGCATCGCCCGGCAACGCCGCGCCGGTGCAGAACCTCGCGGAGTTCCTCGCATCCGCGCAGCGGTATTCGGAGGCCGCCGCGCTCCTCAAGGACGCCGTCGAACGCTTCCCCGGGGATCCGGGTGTGCAGTTCCAGTACGGCGCCATGCTCGAGCGCCAGTCGCTCCATGCCGAGGCCGAGAAGGTCTTCCGCCAGATCCTCGCGCGCGACCCCGATCACGGACCTACGCTCAACTACCTCGGCTATACGCTGGTCGAGCGCGGCGTCCGCCGCGACGAAGCCGTGGCGCTCATCAAGCGGGCCGTGGCGCTCGACCCGAACAACGGCGCCTACCTCGACAGCCTCGGGTGGGCGTATTTCAAACTCGACCAGTTCGACCTCGCCGAACCCAATCTGCGCGCCGCGGCGGAGCAACTGCCGGGAGACTCCGTCGTCCAGGATCACTGGGGCGACCTGCTGGCGAAGCGCGGCCGCTACGCCGATGCCGTCGAGGCCTGGCGCCGGGCGCTTGCCGGCGACGGCGAGCAGATCGAACGCCCGAAGATCGAACGCAAGATCAGCGACGCCCTCAACTCGCTCGGCAAGCGCTGACCGATGACGCACTCTCGCGGCCTGCTGCTCGTCTTCGCGCTCGTCGCCTCGGGCTGCGCGACGGCGGCCACGATTCGCCTGCCCGAGGGGCCGTGGGCGCCCGACCCGCTGGCCGCCGAGGCGTTCGAGTCGGCTTCAGCAGGCTGCCGCGGCGTCCGTACGCTGACGGCGGAAATCGCGGTGCGGGGCAAGGCCGGCGGGGGCCGGGTCAGGGGGCGCATCCTGGCGGGGTTCGAACGCGGAGGCGCCCTGCGCCTCGAGGCGCCCGCGCCGTTCGGCGGGCCGATCTTCATCCTGGTCTCGCGGGCCAACCGGGCCACGCTCTGGCTGCCTCGCGACCGCCGCGTGCTGCGGGATGCGCCCGTCGAAAGCGTGCTCGAGGCGATCACGGGCCTCTCCCGATCGAGCGACGACGTGCTCGCGCTCGTCGCCGGGTGCCTCTCCTCCGACATCGTGCCGGCCGGGCAGGGACAGGGCGCGCCGGGCGGCTGGATGGCGATCGACCTCGCCGGCGGCATCCGGGCGTTTCTCGCGCGAGACGGCGCCGGATGGCGCATCGCCGGCGGGCACCGCGGCGCCGGTACCGGCGCGGCGCCCTGGTCCGTATCCTATGCCGCCTTTTCCTCCGGGTTTCCCGGTTCTATTACGATCAGCCAGGAGCCCGCATCCGGCGCCCCGTCGACGGCGCTGACGTTTCAGGTGTCCCAGCTCGAAACGAACGTGCCCATCGACGCGCGTGCGTTCGACGTGGTGGTTCCCGCCGACGCGCAGCCTCTGACGCTGGAGGAGCTTCGGCAGTCGGGGCCGCTTGCCGACAGGGGGAGCAGGCCGTGACCGACCGCCGCGCCATTCGCATCCGTGCCCACGCCAAGATCAACCTGACGTTGCGCGTGGGCGCCGGTCGGGCCGATGGCTTTCACCCGCTCCAGACGGTGTTTCAGTCGCTGGCGCTGCACGACACGCTCGAGGTGACCCCGCGCCGCGGGCCTTTCGAGTTGACGTGCGACGACCCCGCCGTGCCTGTCGACGACCGCAATCTCGTCACGCGCGCCGCGCACGCGCTGTGGTCCGCCCTCGGCCGGGCGGGCGAGCCGCGCGGCGTCGCCATCCACCTCACCAAGCACATCCCCATGCAGGCTGGCCTTGGCGGCGGCAGTTCCGACGCGGCCTCCGCGCTCTCCGCCCTTGGGCGGCTCTGGCGGTTCCGCGGCTCGGCGGTCGATCTGGCGGCCATCGCGTCGCCGCTGGGTTCCGACGTGCCGTATTTTCTCGTTGGCGGGACGGCGCTCGGCCTGTCGCGCGGAGAAGACCTGTACCCGCTCGCGGACCTGCCGCCGTGGTCCGTTGTGCTGGCCCTCCCCGGGTTCGGCGTGGCCACGGCGGACGCCTATCGGTGGTTCGACACGGACGGCGCTCTGGCGGCCGGCGCAGGGCCCGGTGCCGGCGCGGCCATCGCGGCGTGGCCGGGACGCCGGCTGGCCCTGGTAAACGACCTCGAAGGTCCCGTGACACGGCGGCATCCGGAGATCGGGGCCGCCAGGCACGCGCTCGAGTCTGCCGGCGCAGACGCCGCCCTCATGACCGGCAGCGGCTCGGCGGTCTTCGGGCTGTTCTCGCGCGCGCGCACCGCCGGGCTCGGCGCGAGGGCGGTGGCGGAGGCCGGGTTCGTGGCCCTCGCGACGCGAACCGTTGACCGGCGGACCTGCCAGCGTGTACACTTTTCGTTTGCGTCAGCCTCGCCGCGCCACGCCTAGCGGCGCACACCCTGCCACCAGTTCGGGACGGGGCGCCGGGTGAGCCGGGCGCGGGCGGGGGCGGGAACACGAGTGGTGGGGCGTCGCCAAGCTGGTAAGGCACGGGACTTTGAATCCCGCATTCGAAGGTTCGAATCCTTCCGCCCCAGCCAGCCATCGTGACGGCAGGTGTCGGGGCCGACTGACGGGCGCGGACATGAAGATCTTCTCGGGCAGCGCACATCCGGAACTGACCCGCGGCATCGCCGACGTGCTCGGGGTCCAGGTGGGGCAGGCGAAGCTCCGCCGATTCCCCGACTCCGAGGTGTCGTTCCAGATCGAGGAGAACATCCGCGGCACCGACGTGTTCGTGGTGCAGCCGACCAGCCCGCCCGTCGACCAGCACATCATGGAGCTGCTGGTGATGATCGACGCGTTCCGGCGCTCGTCGGCGGCGCGCATCACGGCGGTGATTCCCTATTACGGCTACGCGCGCCAGGACCGCAAGGACAAGCCGCGGGTGCCGATCTCCGCGAAGCTCGTGGCGAACATCCTGAGCGCGGCCGGCACGAACCGCGTGCTCACGATGGATCTCCACAAGGCGCAGATCCAGGGGTTCTTCGACATCCCGGTGGACCACCTGTTCGCGGCGCCGGTCATCATCGACCACGTCGCGCGGCAGCAGTTCAAGGACATCACGATTGTCTCGCCGGACGCCGGCGGGGCGGAGCGCGCGCGCGCCTACGCCAAGCGGCTCGACGCGGAGCTCGCCATCATCGACAAGCGCCGCTCGCCGGAAGACGGGCACCCCGAAGTGATGAACGTCATCGGCGAGGTGCAGGGCCGCACCTGCATCATCCAGGACGACATCATCGACACCGGCGGGACAATGCAGAACGCGGCCCAGGCGCTCATGGAGAGCGGCGCGGCGCGGGTGTGGGCCTGCGCGGTGCACGGACTGTTCTCCGGGCCGGCGATTCAGCGGATCGAGCAGTCGGCTATCGAGCGGTTCCTCGTGACCAACACGATCCCGCTGCAGCCGGAGAAAGCGGCGTGCAAGAAGCTCGTGACGCTCTCGGTGGCGCGCCTGCTCGGCCAGGCCATCCGGAGCATCCACGAGGAAACCTCGGTGTCGTCGTTGTTCGTCTAGACGTGACCTCCGACGGGCGGAGGGCCGGGGGGCCCGCGCCCGACGACGAGAAGCAAGGACAGTGAACATGGAAGCCAGACTCGAAGCGGTCAAGCGAGACACATTCGGCAAGAACGAGGCGCGTCGGCTGCGCGTCAGCGGCCGCATCCCCGCGGTCCTGTACGGCGGCGCCCTCGTGGACGGCAAGCCCCAGGCGACCGCGATCGCGGTGGACCCGAAGGCCCTCATGGGGATCCTGCGCGGCGAGTCCGGCGTGAACACCCTGATCGGCCTCAAGGTGGGCAGCGAGGACGTCAAG
>Ga0209254_10006397_pt1 | contig 10862 bp, 10 predicted proteins | sample FrelakmetDIP11DI_FD_187148 | JGI IMG/M metagenome (GOLD analysis project Ga0209254, IMG submission 187148) | Freshwater lake sediment microbial communities from the University of Notre Dame, USA, for methane emissions studies - DIP11 DI (SPAdes)... | ecosystem: Environmental > Aquatic >... | reverse complement strand
CCGGCAGGGCCCTCCGCAAAGGACATGACGGGGGCGGCGCCGCGGGCGCCGCCCCCGTGCGCTTGTCCGACGTCGTCTCATCCGCCACCCAGCGTTTCTCCAGCGGTATCTCGGAGCTGGACCTCGTACTCGGTGGCGGTGTCGTACCGGGCTCGCTGGTGCTGGTCGCGGGCGAGCCCGGCATCGGCAAGTCGACGCTGCTTCTGCAGGTCCTCGACCGCGTGGCCGCCTCCGGCCGCTCCGTACTGCTCGTCTGCGGCGAGGAGTCGGCGGCCCAGGTCAAGATGCGCGCCGAGCGCATCTGCAGTGACCCGGGCGGCATCTCCGTGCTCGCCGAGACCGAGCTGGAGTCGGTCCTCGAGAGCGTCGCCGCCGCCGCGCCGGCGCTCGTCGTGGTCGACTCCGTGCAGACCCTGTACAGCGACGCCTTCACGTCGGCGCCGGGCAGCGTGAGCCAGGTGCGCGAAGCGGCGGGCCGCTTCCTGCGCCTGGCCAAGGCCACCGGCGCGGCCGTGTTCCTCGTCGGCCACGTCACCAAAGAGGGCGCCATCGCCGGCCCGCGCGTGCTCGAACACATGGTCGACACGGTGCTGCAGTTCGAGGGCGACCGCTACCGGTTCTATCGCACGCTCCGCGCCGCGAAGAACCGTTTCGGCTCCACCAACGAGCTGGGGATCTTCGAGATGACGGCCGCCGGCCTTCAGGGTGTCGCCGATCCGTCGTCTCTGTTCCTCGGCGAGGCGGGGCCGGCCGCGGGAGCGGCCGTGCACGTCGCCGTCGAGGGCAGTCGCTGCTTTGCCGTCGAGGTGCAGGCGCTCGTGAACCGCACCGAACTGGCCATGCCGCGCCGCGTGGCGGTGGGCCTCGACCGGAACCGGCTGGCCATGCTCGTCGCCGTCCTCGGCCGCCACGCCCGGCTGCCGTTGTCCTCGAGCGACATTTTTGTTACAATTGCAGGCGGAATCCGCATTGACGAACCTGCGGCCGACCTCGCCGTTGCCCTCGCTATCGCATCCGCGGAGCGCAACGCACCGCTTCCATCGCGGGTCGCAGCGATCGGGGAGATCAGCCTGACGGGCGAACTTCGTTCCTGCAGCCAGAGTGAGCGACGTGTCGCCGAAGCCGGTCGCGCCGGCTTCGAACGCATCGTCGTACCCGCCGCCGACGCGCGCCGCGCCGGCGGGATATCTGTGGGCGCGGCCGACCTGCGCGGAGTCCTCGCGGCGCTTCTCCGTGAGGGCCCAGAACCCCAGCCGGCCGCCGGGGCCACGAACGACCACAGGGGGGTTTGAGTACGTTGTATTCAGTCGGTGACAAGGTCGTGTACCCGCATCATGGTGCGGGCAAGATCATGAAGATCGAGCAGAAAGAGGTTCTCGGGCAGCAGCGCGACTACCTCACCATCCAGATCCTGCACAACGACATGACCGTCATGGTCCCCGTCGAGAACGCCGACCGCGCCGGCCTTCGTAAGGTCGTCGAGTCGGACGTCGTCGACCAGGTCCTCGAGGTCCTGCGCGGCGACCCCACCAAGATGCCCAAGAACTGGAGCCGTCGCTACAAGCACAACCGCGACAAGCTCAAGACGGGCGACATCTTCGAGGTCGCCGAAGTCGTCCGCAATCTCGCCATCAGGCACGCCATCAAGGGCCTCTCGACCGGCGAGAAGCAGATGTTCTCGAAGGCGAAGAAGATCCTCGCCAGCGAGCTCATGTACGCGCGCGACTTCAGCGAAGACCAGGCCAACGCCTTCCTCGAAGAGGTGCTCGAGAACATCCACGTCGATGGGCTGCCTGTTGTCGACGAGCCCCTCGAGCCGGTCACCGTCGTCTGACGCCGGCCCGGCCGGCCCGGCCCGCAAGACCAGGGGCGTGCTCGCCCCTGCCGTCCGCCTGCTGCTTGCCCTGCTCGGCGCTCTCGCCGGGTACCAGATCGCCGAGCGCATCCGGGGATCTTCGTATGCTCTGGAGCTCGGCCAGCCCGGCAAGATCGTCTGGCAGCTCGCCTTCCTCGCCGCCGGCTTCGCGCTCGGCTACGCCTTCGGCGTCCTGCTATCGCGCGCCCTCAGGCGCGGCCTCGACCGCGTGGACGAGATCATGGTCCGCGCGACCGGCGCCGAGGTGGTCGTGGCCATCGCTGGCGTGGTCGTGGGGCTCATCATCGCGACCCTCATCAGTATCGCTCTCGTCCGCATCCCGCTGGTGGGCGTCTATCTCACCGTGCCGATCTACCTTCTTTCGGGCTACTTCACAGCCTATCTCGCGGCCAAGAAGCACGTCGAGATCCTCCGCCTGCTCGGGCTGCGCGGCGCCTTCGAGGTCGTGCCCGGACTCACTCCGTCCAAGCTTCTCGACTCGAGTGCTATCATCGACGGCCGCATCCTCGAGATCACCCGCACGGGGTTTCTCGAGGGCGAAGTCCTCGTGCCTCGCTTCGTGGTCGAAGAGCTGCAGCACCTGGCCGACTCCGCCGACGCCGAGAAGCGCGTGCGCGGCCGCCGCGGGCTCGATTTCGTGCGCCGCCTCCAGGACACCTGCGGAGCCGTGCGTATCGACGACAAGGACTACGCCGATATCGAGGCCGTCGACGCCAAGCTCGTGCGCCTCGCCCGCGACCTCGGCGCGCAGATCGTCACCACCGACTACACGCTCAAGAAGGTCGCCGAGATCCAGGGCGTGAAGGTGCTCAACGTGAACGATCTCGCCGACTCCGTGAAGCCCGCGGTGCTGCCCGGCGAGGTCATCGAAGTCAAGATCCTGAAAGAAGGGCGCGAGCAGGACCAGGGCGTGGGCTATCTCGACGACGGCACCATGATCGTCGTCGAGTCGGGCGCGCTCCTGGTGGGCTCGCGCGTCAAGGCCGAGGTGACCAGCGTGCTGCAGAGCCCCTCGGGCAAGATGATCTTCAGCCGGGTGGTCACCTAGCCGTCCGGACACAGCAGATGGGGGGGGTCTCGAAGTGGAGGAACAGCCGACCGAAGAGCTCTGGGTCATCGTCGCCGCGGCCGGCGAAAGCCGCCGTATGGGCTTGCCTGACGGCGAGTCCAAGCAGTTCCTGCTGCTGGGCGGCGAGCCGATCCTCAACCACTCCGTGCGGCGGCTGCTCGCCATGCCGCAGGTCGACGGTCTCGTGGTCGTGCTCCACCCGTCGCACACGGTGCGCTTCGCCAGCGAGCTGCTGGCCTTCGACGACAGCAAGCCCCTGCTGATCGCCGAGGGCGGCCGCAAGCGCTCGGACTCGGTGCGCGCCGGCCTGCTCGAGGTGCCGGCGACGGCGGCCGTCATCGCCGTCCACGACGGCGCCCGGCCGCTCTTCTCCCGGCATGTCTTCGAAGACTGCATCGCGGCGCTGGCCGACGTCGACGGCGCCGTCCCCGGCATCGAGGTCAGCGACACGCTCAAGCGCGCCGACCCCACCGGCGCGGTCGAGACGACCGTCGACCGGAGTGGCCTGTGGGCCGTGCAGACGCCGCAGGTCTTCAGGGCAGCCGCTCTCCGCAGCGTGTACTCGCGTCCCGATCTCGACGGTGCCACCGACGACGCGGCGCTTCTCGAACGGGGCGGCTACAGAGTCGGCCTGGTGGCGTCCACACCGGCTAACGTCAAGATCACCACGCCGGCCGACCTTCCGCTGGCCGGCGCGCTGCTCTCGTGGGAGGTCGAGGCCGACGTTTAGGGTAGGCAGCGGCTACGACGCACACCGCTTCGCCGACGGGCGCCGTCTGGTGCTCTGCGGGGTCGAGGTCGATCACCCTCATGGCCTTGCCGGCCACTCCGACGCCGACGTCGGCGTCCATGCGCTCATGGACGCCCTGCTCGGCGCCGCCGGACTCGGCGATATCGGTGACCTGTTCCCCGACACCGATCCCGCGTTCGCCGGCATCTCGAGCCTGGAGCTGCTGCGCCGGGTGATCGGCCGAGTGGGCGAGGATGGCTGGCTGGTCGCCAATGCCGACGTCACGCTCGTGTGCGAGCGCCCGCACCTGGCGGGCTATCGGCCTGCGATGCGGGAGGCTCTCGCGAGCGCTCTGGGGATCGCGAGCGACGCCGTGAGCGTCAAGGCGACGACCACCGAGGGGATGGGGTTCGAGGGCCGCGGCGAAGGCATCGCCGCGCTCGCGGTGTGCCTGCTGGGCCGCTGAACGACGACGGCCCGCCGTGGCGGGCCGTCGGGGTCACACTGCTGCGGCTCAGGACTTGTCGGTCTCGTCGCCCTTCTCGAGCTTGGCGGCCTCGCCCTTGGAGGGCTTCTCGTCGTCGTCGAGGGGCGCGTCTTCCTGGAGACCCGACTTGAATCCCTTGATGCTCTGACCCATCGAGCGCCCAAGCTTGGGTAGGCGCGTGGCGCCGAAGAGCAGCAGGATGACGAGGACGATGAGGCCGATCTCCAGAGGGCCAAGATTGGGCATGTCACTCTCCTGAGATGCTCGCCGCGCCCTCTGCGGGCGGCGGCGCGATTGGGCAGGATTCGTAGCGTGGACCTGATGACACTCTACGGCCTGCGGCGGGCGTTATCAAGAAGGAAGCGTCCGGGGAGAGCGCGATCTGCCGCCCGGGCTTGAGGGTGCTAGTACCGCCGCAGTGAGTCGAGTCGCACCGCGAGGAAGCGTGCGAGGCCGGCCCCGTCCTCGAGCCCGAAGCGGTGCTCGTGCGCAAGGTCCGCATCGGTGACCAGCGCCATGGCCTCGCCGGGGCCGCACAGGGGCTCGGCGTGGCCGGCGCCGACGCGGAACAGCTCGATGCGGTGCGGAGCGGTGCGTTTGTAGCCCTCGGCCACGACGATGTCGAACTCTGCGAAGAAGCGGCGCGCGATCTCGGCGAGCGGCATCTCGCCGGCCAAGTTCGCGATGAAGGCGAGCCGCTCGGGTGACGCGATGACGTAGGCGTGGGTCCCGGCCTGACCGTGGCGCCAGGAGTCCTTGCCGGGGTGGTCGATCTCGAAGCTGTGGGCGTCGTGCTTGACGGTGCCGACGCGCAGCCCGAGCTTCACGAGCTGCGGTACGACCTTCTCGATCAGGGTCGTCTTGCCCGAGTCGCTCTTGCCGACGATCGCGACCAGGCCCGGCTGAGCAGTTGCCGGCGCGTCGCCATCCGCGTCGGCCAGGCGACGCGCTTCCCGGTAGTCGTCCATGGTGTTGATGTTACGCAACAGCGAGTCGTCCGGAAACCGCACCTCGGCGGCGTCGAGCGACGGGAGGATCTCGACGATGCGATGGCGGTCGGCCTCGAGAAGCCCTTGTCCACGCTGGCGCGACGACCGCTGCCGCCGGCGAGGAGCACGCCGCTACCGACTCGAGTGTGATCGAGAGCAGCCGTGAGGTCGGCGACAGTCCACTCGTCTGGGCAGGAGCGTGACGCGCTGCCCTCTGGTGCAAGGCGCTCCGCGAGGCGTGCGTGGCGGACTCGGGAGGTCGCCGGTCTGCCGCGCCGATCGGCGACCGACCTAAGCGGGGTAGATCTCGATCTCGGTCGCCTTCACCGAGGCGAACACGGCGCCGCCCTCTCCGAGATGGAGGGCGGCGACCGCGGCCGGGGTCACCTCGGCCACAAGTGGGACCGGCCCGGCCACGTGTACGCGGATGCGCTCGCCGGCCACGTCGAGCGGCCCGACCGTCCCCGCCCAGACGTTTCGCGGTGAGCCCTCGGGACGGGTGCGATGAAGCGCGATTGCCCTGGGAGGGATGACGGCGAACACTGCGTCGCCATCGGCGGCCATAGGTCCGGCCTCGGGTGCGGCCACGACGATGCGTTCGCCGCCGGGGAGCCGGACACCGCCGTCGCCCGCGTGACCCCGAAACAGGTTCAAGCCGATCAGCCGGGCGACATAGTCGGAGCGCGGCCGGGAGGCGAGCTCTTCCGGAGTCCCGGCTTGCACCACCCGGCCGGCCTCGAGCACGAGCAGCCCGTCGCCGAGGGTCATGGCCTCGATGGGGTCGTGAGTCACCACGAGGCAGGTCCCCGTGAACGACGCGAGGTGGCGGGTCAGCTCCCGGCGCAGCTCCGCGCGGGCGCCGGCGTCCATCGCTGCGAGCGGCTCGTCGAGCAGGAGCAGGCGAGGGTCGGTGGCGAGGGCGCGGGCGAGGGCGACGCGCTGTGCCTGTCCGCCGGAGAGCGCCCGAGGGCGCTCTCCGGCGCTGTAGGTGAGGCCCATCCGCTCCAGCCACACGGCCGCCGTCTCCCGGGCCGCGCGACGGCCGGCGCCGCGGGAGCGGAGCCCGAAGGCGACGTTTTCCAGCACCGAGAGGTGCGGGAACAGGAGGTAGTCCTGGAACACGACGCCGATCGGACGATGCTCGGTCGGCACACGCACTCTGTGTTCGGGGTCCTCCAGGACCACGTCGTCGAGCACGATTCGCCCTCGAGTCAGGGGGATCAGGCCGGCGAGGGCGCGAAGCAGCGTCGTCTTGCCGGCGGCGTTCGGGCCCACGAGCACGACGACCCCGTTGTTCTCCACGCGAAACTCGGCGCGCAGGTCGAGAGCGCCCTTCTCGAGTTCGATCCGGGCGTGCAGACTCATCGGCGACACCTCGGACCCCGAATACCGCGGGCGAGTGTCATCGCGAGGGGAACCAGCGGCCGCGCAGGGCGACGAGCACGGTCAACGAGATCGCGAGCATCACGAGGCTCAGCGCGATCGCCGCCTCGGGGTTGCTCTGCAGGGCGAGATAGACGGCGAGCGGCATCGTCTGTGTCGTTCCGGGGAGGTTGCCCGCGAAGGTGATGGTGGCCCCGAACTCGCCCAGGGCCCTGGCCCAGCACAACGCGGCGCCGGCGCCCAGCGACGGCGTGATCAGCGGGAGTGTGACACGACGGAACGTGGTCCAGCGGCCGGCGCCGAGAGTGGCCGCCGCATCCTCGTAGCGGCGGTCCATCGCCCGAAGGCCGGCCTCGACCGTGATCACCAGGAACGGCATAGCGACGAAGGTCTCGGCGAGGACGGCGCCGGCGGTGGAGAAGGGCAGGGTGATCCCGAAGACCCTGTCCAGCCACTGACCGGCGAGCCCGTGGCGGCCGAAGGCGAGCAGGAGCGCGACACCGCCGACGACGGGAGGCAGCACCATGGGCAGGAGGACGAAGGCGCGCACCAGGTTGCGGCCACGGAATCGCACCCGGGCGAGCAGCCAGGCCAGCGGCACGCCGAGCAGGAGCGAGACGGCGACGGCCGCGATCGAGCACAGCAGCGAGAGCCGCAGTGCCGTCAGCACCTCGGGGGCGGTCAGGTCGGCCTGCAGGCTGCGCCACGGCGCACGGGCGACGAGGGCGACCAGCGGGAGGGCCAGCAGCGCGATGGCGAGGATCGCCAGAGGCACGAACCCGAACGGCGCGCGGTCGCGCCGCCGCATGCGTTCCGGCTTCGCCGGCGGTGTCGTCTCGACCGGGCACGTCCAAGGGATCGGCTCATGCGGCACCGCTCCCGGCACGATCGAGTCGCCGGCGATCACGGCGAGCTCGCTGGCGCCGTCCCTGCGGCTCTCGGCCGACACGACCGAGCGGGGGTTCCGTGGCTGCGTCACGCGATGGTCTTCATTCGGGCGGCGGCAGGAACCCGTAGCTCGCGAGGACCTGCTGGCCCTCGTCCGACAGGACGAGGTCCACGAACGCTTGTGCGTTCTCCGGACTCTCGCTCGCGACGACGGTCGCGAGCGGGTAGCCGGCGATCAGGTTCTGACTCTCGGGGATGTCGACGCCGTCGATGTCCCCCTTGGCGGCCGAGACGTCGGTCACGTAGACGATGCCGGCGTCGGCCTCACCAAGCGCCACCTTGGTCACGACGCCCTTGACCGACTCCTCGAGAGAGACGGGTTTGACGGTCACGCCGGCCCGGTCGAGGATCTCGTTCGAGTAGTTGCCGACGGGTACTTCCGGCGCCGCGAGCACGACCTTGAGGTCCTTGCGGCCGAGGTCGGCGAGGCCGGCGATGTTCTCGGGGTTGCCCGGCGCCACGGCGATCATCAGCACGTTGGTGGCGAAGATCTGCGGCGTGTTCACCAGGTCGCCGGCCTTGTCCATGTTGATCGTGTCGGCGGAGGCGAAGACGTTGGCCGGAGCGCCCTCCTGGATCTGCCCGACGAGGTCGCTGCTGGCGGCGAAGCTGAACACGATGTCGACGCCGGGGTGGGCGGCGGTGAAGTCGCTGCCGAGTTCGGTGAAGGCATCCGTGAGCGATGCGGCGGCGAACACGGTGAGCTGCGAGGGTTCAGGGTAGGCTGAGCCCTCAGGCTCACCGCCGCAGGCGACGGCGCCGAGCAGCATCGCCGCCAGGAGGGCGGCGAGCAGCACTGCGCCGAGCGTGCGCCAGCCTGTAGGGTGGTGGTGTGTGCGGACCGCCAAGCGGACCGCGCCTCGCGGCGTGAACTCGGCGGCCCGACCCTGCGGGGTCGGGCGTACGGTCATGTCCCTTGCTCCTTTCCAAGCACGGGGAGGTCCGGGCGTTTCCACCGGGGCCCACGACGGCGAGATCATCGCCGCCCCACGGTCTATCCGTGGTACGGCCCAGCGCCCATAGCGAATGCCGTAGGGCGAAGGGCTTGGAGTCGGACTGCCAAGAGGGTATCACCGCTGTCAACGCTTGGGACGCTGTGCTCCCTGAAGGTGAGGGCTCCCGTGATGTGGCTGATGGGCGCGCGCGGTGCCTCGCCGCAACGCGGAGTGTCTGGAGCTGCCGGGCGGCGTTGCGCGCCGAGACGCGCTACTCAGGGGTCTCGCGCAGGCCTAGCCGGCCGACGAGAAACGCGGCGAGCGCGGGGCTCGCGTCTAGGCCGAAGCGGTGCTCATGCTCGAGGCCGGCGTCGGTGACGAGCGCGATGGGTTCGCCGGACTCGCAGACCGGTGCGTCGTAGCCGGCGCCGGTGCGGAACACCTCGACGACCTCGGGCGCCTCGCGCCGGTAGCCCTCGCAGACGACGACGTCGTAGCCGGAGAAGTACCGGGCCACGATTTCCTCGAGGCTCGCCTCCTCGTCGCGACGGGCGACGTAGGCGAGCTTGGACGCCGACGCGACCGCGTAAGCATCGGCGCCGCTCGCACCGTGCCGGTACGAGTCCTTGCCGGGGATGTCGATGTCGAAGCGCGCTACCCGCTTCACGGCGCCGACACGCAGTCCCCTGCGCGTGAGCTCGGGGATCAGCTGCTCTATGAGTGTGGTCTTGCCGCTGTTCGGCCGTCCGACCACGCCGAGTATGACCGGCCCGCCGCGGTGCAGCGACGGCGTGGCCGTCTCGGACACGGCGTCGGCGTCACCGCCCAGGCGCCGGCGCGCGAGGTCCCAGTCCGCCGGCGTGTTGATGTTGAAGAAGGGTTCGCCGGTGGCGAACTGCACCTCGGCGACGCGTACCTTGGGTAGCAGGTCCAGGATGCTGTGCGCTCCTCTCCCGAGCAGACGCTCGATGTGGCGCAGGCAGCCCGTGCCGTACACGGCGTGGAGCGGTTCGAGGTGGTCGCCCACGACGGGGAGGGCCACGTCCACGCCCGCGAAGGCGTCCAGCACGGCCTCCACCGCCGCGCGATCGGCGAAAGCCACATCGGCGGCGAGCACGAAGACCGGCTCGCGGAAGTGCGCGAGGACGGAGGCGATGCCCGCCAGAGGAGAGCCCGTCGCCACGTCGGGGACGATTTCGACTCCGGCGGGCAGCGGATGGGGTAGCTGACCGATGTCGCGCACCGAGAGCGCCACGGTCGGGAAGAGGGCGCTCAGAAAGGAGAGGTTGCGCTCCAGAAGCGTCGCGCCGGCGAGACGCAGCAGGCGCTTGTCGCGCCCCATGCGTCTCGCCTCTCCGCCGGCGAGCACCACGCCGACGGAGACTGGCTGCGCACTTGTCCCGCCATCTCGCATCACGGTGCAGGAGTGTAGCGCATGTGCGTGGCGGCGCGGCGCAGCCGGGGGTTCGCGAAGGAACGGCGCCGTGCTTGACACCTTGCGCGGCGACGATACCATGACCGTGATGCGGGCGACCGCATCCGTATAGTGGACTCCCGGTGCGGCGCCGGCTCGTTCTGGACGATCCCCCAGAGGCGGAGCGCCCGGCCGCCGCGGGCTCATCCGGGCCGGTCGCCGAGGCGGGCTGAGCGGTCCATGTCCGACATGGCGACCGAAGCTCGACAGTCCGGGGGCGATGGAGATGGAGGCAAAGTGACCGGATCGGTTCAGGAGGGCGAGCAGGAGCAGCGCAACGGCGTGCAGGTGCTCGCCAGAGCGGCCACCATCCTCAGGCTGCTCGCTGCGGACTCGTCGGGGGGGCTCACGTTCAGCGAGCTGGTCGCGCGCGCAGGACTGCCTCGCACGACCGTGCATCGTATCCGCTACGCGCTGGAGGAGGAGGGCTTCGTCTGCGCCGACGAGGCCACCGGCCGGCTTCACCTGGGACCGGGTCTCCTGCAACTCGCGGTGGCCAGCCGGCGCGACCTGCCGACGGTCGTCAGCCCGTACCTCGAGCGCCTGTCCCGCGAGCTCAACGAGACCGTCGACCTCGGCGTGCTCGACGGCATGCACGTGCTCTTCATCGCCCAGCATCCCGCTCCGCAGCGCTCGCTCATGGTCGTGTCGCGCGTCGGGGCGCGCTTCCCGGCCTTCTGCACGGCCAACGGCAAGGCGCTGCTGGCGCAGCTGTCTCCCGACGAGCTCAGAATGCGCCTGCCCAAGAAGCTGGAGGCGCCTGCGCACCGTAGGCTGCTCTCGCGCGACGACCTGCTCCGCGAGCTCGACGAGGTCCGCCGCACCGGCATCGGCTATGACCGCGAGGAACACCACGCGGGCATCTGCAGCGCCGGTGTGGCCGTCACCGACATCGACGGCAGCATCGCCTCGATCTCGGTGCCGATGCCGGCCGCGCGCTTCTACGCCGACGCGGACGCCGTCTCCGCGAC
>Ga0209254_10006396_pt1 | contig 10864 bp, 8 predicted proteins | sample FrelakmetDIP11DI_FD_187148 | JGI IMG/M metagenome (GOLD analysis project Ga0209254, IMG submission 187148) | Freshwater lake sediment microbial communities from the University of Notre Dame, USA, for methane emissions studies - DIP11 DI (SPAdes)... | ecosystem: Environmental > Aquatic >... | reverse complement strand
TGCGGTCTGCATCGGCATGACCGGCAGCGGCAAGACCGGCCTCTGCGTGTCGCTGCTCGAGGAGGCCGCGATCGACGGCATTCCCGCCATCGTCATCGACCCGAAAGGCGACATCGCCAACCTTGCACTGACCTTTCCGCAACTGCGGCCGGAAGACTTCAAGCCCTGGATCGACGCCGGCGAAGCCTCGCGCAAGGGCCAGAGCATCGACGAGTTCGCGGCGGCAACCGCAGCGACCTGGCGCAAGGGACTCGAGGAGTGGGGCCAGGACGGTGAACGCATTCAGCGTCTGCGTGACGCGGCCGTCGTCGACATCTACACGCCAGGCTCGAACGCTGGCCGGCCGCTGTCGATCCTCCGTTCGTTTGCAGCGCCCGATCCCGTGGTCGCGAACGACGCCACCGCACTCAAGGAGCGTGTCGGCTCTGCCGTCGCAGGACTGCTCGGACTGCTCGGCATCGACGCCGACCCGATCCGCAGCCGCGAATTCATCCTGCTCTCCGCGTTGCTTGACGCCGCGTGGCGCAAGGGCGAGAGCCTCGACCTCGCCGCCCTGATCCGGTCGGTGCAAAAACCGCCGTTCGACAAGGTGGGCGTGTTCGACGTCGACAGTTTTTTCCCGGCGAAAGATCGCACGGATCTCGCGCTCCGGATCAACGGCCTGCTGGCCTCGCCTGGGTTCGAGGCCTGGCTCGCCGGCGACGCGCTCGACATCCAGTCACTGCTTTACGACGCGCAGGGCAAGCCACGCATCGCGATCATCTCGATCGCCCATCTGAACGACGCCGAACGCATGTTCGTCGTGACGCTGGTCACGAACGAACTCGTCGCGTGGATGCGCCGCCAGTCCGGCACGACCAGCCTGCGTGCGCTCTTCTATATGGACGAGGTGTTCGGCTATTTCCCGCCGAGCGCCATGCCGCCGTCGAAGACCCCGCTGCTCACACTGATGAAGCAGGCTCGCGCTTTCGGGCTTGGCGTCGTGCTGGCGACGCAGAATCCCGTCGACCTCGACTACAAGGGCCTGGGCAACGCCGGCACCTGGTTCATCGGCCGCTTGCAGACGGAGCGCGACAAGGCACGCGTGATCGAAGGACTGCTCGGCAGCGATGCGGCCGGTGGCATGGACAAGTCGCAGCTCGAAGCGGCGATGTCGAGCCTGCCGCAGCGCACCTTCCTGATGCGCAACGTGCACGACGCGGCGCCCGTGCTGCTCCGTACGCGCTGGGCGCTCTCGTACCTGCGCGGTCCGCTGACGTCGGCCGAGATCGCAAAACTGGCCGCGTCAGACGGACAGCGGTCTGCCGCGCCAGCACCGGCCCCGAAGACGGAGGCTGCTCCTGTCGCCACACAGCGCGCGTCGGCCATGGCGTCCGGCAGTCGCCCCATCGTCCCAGCGGGCGTGCCGGAGAAATTCATGGCGGCCGCAGGCAACCAGGGCGTCGAGTACGAGCCGCGCATCGGCGCACGCGTGCGTGCGCACTTCGTCGACGCGAAGGCCGGACTCGATGCATGGGAAAACTGGTACTACCTCGCGCCGTTGACCGCGCAGGGTCCCGACTGGGAGGCCGCCGAAATCTGCAACGCGGACGTCATCCAGTTGCTCGATGCGCCGGCTGCCAACGCGACTTTTGCAGACGTGGCCGGCAGCGTCATCGCGGCCAGGGCCTTTGCGCAGCACGGCAAGTCGCTGGCGGATCACGTCTACCGCACGTCCGCGCTGTCGATCATGCGGTGCCCCGACCTCAAGGTGACTTCTGCGCCAGGCGGCAGCGAAAGCGAGTTCCGAGCACACCTGGCATTGGCCTTGCGCGAGAAGCGCGATGCTGCCGTCGATGCCTTGCGCAAAAAATATGCATCGAAGCTCGACGCAATCGAGGACCGGGCGCGCAAGGCCGAACAGAAACTCGTGCGTGAAAAAGAGCAGGCGAGCCAGCAGACGATGTCGTCCGCGCTCAGCGTGGGGGGCAGCCTGCTCGGTGCGCTGTTCGGCGGCCGGCGCGGCAGCGCGTTCGGCAAGGCGTCCTCCGCGGCGAAGAGCATGGGCCGCATCGGCAAGGAACGGACTGACGTCACGCATGCCGAAGCCGACCTGACGGCGCTGCAGCAGCAGCACGCCGCGTTGGAGGCAGAACTGGCGGATGAAATCGCCGTGCTCGAATCGAAGTTCGACGCCGGGGCGATTACCGTGGAGCAGTCGGAGATCAAGGCCCGCAAGTCCGACACCGAAGTGACCGATCTGGCGCTCGTCTGGCAGCCCGCTTGACGTAGAATCAGTCCGGTTCGCCCTACCCCGAGTGACAGCGATGGACGACCTGATCCGCAAGATCACCAAAGACCTGGGCGTCTCCAGGGACCAGGCCCGCGGTGGCGTCGTGGCGCTGCTGCGTGCAGGCCAACAGAACCTGAGCCCGACGGACTTCAAGGCGTTCGTTGCCGACGTCCCGGGCGCCGACAAGCTGCTCAAGAACGCCCCGCCGCCGAGTGCCCTGAGTTCGCTCGCCGGCGGCATCGGCTCGTTGTTCGGCGGCAGGAAATCGGCCGCCGGCCGCTGGGCGGGCCTCGCCGCATCGTTCACGGAACTGGGCGTCGACATCGACACCGCAAAAAAATTCGGCCCGATCGTGATCGAGCACGTCCGCGAGCACGGCGGCGAAGACCTGGTGGATAAGATCCGCGTCGCCCTCAAGGTCTGACGGCCCACGGCCGGACCTGTCGCATGAATCGACTGAACCTGCCCCGCGCGGGTCGACTGCAAACGTGTCTTGCTCCCGCCCTGTTGCTGCTGGCAGCGGCGCTCGTACTCTCCGCCTGCTCGAAACCCGTCAACCGCGAACTGCAACCTGGCAGCTACCGTGCCACGCTCGAGCTGCCCGGCAAGAAGTCCGTGCCGTTCGCACTCGACGTGGCGCAGGAAGAGTCCGGCAAAGTGCTGTACGTCATCAACGGTGATGAACGCGTCCGGCTCGACGAAGTGAAGGCGACTACGGGCAAGCTGGAAGCACGGTTCCCAGGGTACGAAACGATCCTGACGGCCAGGGTGACCGGCGACGAACTGACCGGCGACGTCGCGCTCGTCCACGCAGACGGCAAGGTGCTGAAACTGCCGTTCACGGCGACGCTCGGAGAAACCTGGCGCTTCTACCCCGACGCCTTGCCGAACAACGCGGATTTCGCAGGTCGGTGGGACGTGACGTTCACGGACGACACCGGCCGTCGGACTACCGGCGTCGCCATGTTCGACCAGAGTTTCGCAGACGTGACGGGCACGGTGCAGATGCCCGCCGACGACCAGCGTTACCTGGCCGGCGAGGCCCATGACGAGGAGCTGCGACTGTCACGTTTCGATGGCGGTGCAGTCGTGCTCTACGAAGCGAAGCTCAACGCCAAAGGCGAGCTCGTTGGAGAAACCTGGTCGGACCGCGGTGGCTCGCAGCGCTTCGTCGCAACCCGCAATCCCGACGCTACGATCGATGCCGCGGCGCTCGCTTCGCATCTGCGCAATCCCGCAGCGCCGTTCACGTTCGCCTTCAAGGACCTGGACGGCAGGACGGTGTCGTCCAGCGATCCGCGTTTCAAGGACCAAGTGCTGCTGGTCACGCTCGCTGGCAGCTGGTGCCCCAACAGCCACGACGAAGCGCGGCTGCTGGTGCAGCTCGACCGTCAGTACCGGCCGCAGGGACTCGAGATCGTCAGCCTGATGTTCGAGCAGCAGGCGGAATTCAAGCGTGCCGTTGCCGCCGTGCAGCGCTTCCGCGCGGCATACGGCATCGGCTACCCGACATTGATTGCGGGTACAGCCGACAAGACGAAAGCTGCGGCCGTGTTGCCGCAGCTCGATGCGGTGCTCGCCTATCCGACGGCTATCTTCATTGACCGCACGGGCCGCGTGCGCAAGATTCACACCGGATTCGCGGGGCCTGCCACGGGTGTGCAGCACGACCTGCTGGCGCACGAGTTCACCGACACGATCGAGACCTTGCTCGCCGCGGCCGAGGCAGTCCCGGAGCGCGCGACAGTCACGAACCCCGCCGCACCGTAATGGGACTGCCCCGGCGGGATCTGCCTGGGTGACCGTCGCGATCAGTCCCTGAAGTTGGTGAACTGCAGCGGCAGGTCATGCTCGCCCTTCTTGACCAGTGCGATCGCATCCTGCAGGTCGTCGCGGTTCTTGCCGGTCACCCGCACCTGCTTGTCCTGCAGCGCCGCCTGCACCTTGAGCTTCGAATCCTTGATCTGGCGCTGGATCTTCTTGCCGAGCTCCGTCTCGATCCCCTCGCGTAACGTGACGATCTGCTTCGCTGTCTGGCCGGTGATCACCGGCTCGTCGATCTTCAGACAGGCCACGTCGATGCCGCGCTTGGCGAGCTTGAGCTTCAGTATTTCGATCATTTGTTTAAGTTGAAAATCGGCTGGAGCCGACATCGTAATGACGTGCTCTTTCAACTCAAATTTGGCATTCGTCCCCTTGAAGTCAAACCGCTGACCGACCTCGCGCGAGGCCTGGTCCACAGCGTTGATCACTTCGTTCATGGGGATTTCGGACACGATGTCGAACGAGGGCATGGGTGGACTCGGGACGTTGGAACAGGCCGTAAGCCTAACGTGCTGGAGGCCGGTCGAAACAGGCACTGCACCCCTTGTTGCGGAAACTACTTAATACGAATGCGAACGATTTGCATTGACAATTGGCAAGGTGTTTAGCAAAGTCGCGGTCGACAACGAATCGCAACTGCCGGACCCGCCATGCACAACCTCGTCCGCCCGGCCGCCTCGCCTTCCGCCCCCCAAGTATTCGCGCAGCGCTCCACGCTACTCGGACTGGCCGTGACCGCCGCCCTGTTCGCATCAACCAACGCCCGAGCCGATGACGCCTCGCCGTCCGCCAGCGATGGGCTGGAACCCGTCGTCACCGTGATCGGCGACCGGATCCGGCTCGACTCGATCCCGGGATCCGCCACGGTCATCGATGCGGACATCCTCACCGAGTCCCGCGTCTTCACCATCAACGAAGCCATGCGCAAAGTGCCCGGCGTGTTCGCGCGCGACGAGGAAGGTCTCGGTCTGCGACCGAACCTGGGGGTCCGCGGCCTCAACCCGACGCGTTCGGGCAAGGTGCTGCTGCTGGAAGACGGCATTCCCATCGCTTACGCACCCTATGGCGACAATGCGACCTACTACCACCCGCCGGTCGAACGCTTCGAGCGTATCGAAGTCCTGAAAGGCTCGGGCCAGATCGCCTACGGGCCGCACACCGTCGGCGCGGTGATCAATTACATCACGCCACCGGTGCCGGATGACCGCGAGGGCCGGCTCGTCGCTGCGATTGGCAACAAGGACTTCCGCGATCTCCACGGCAAGATTGGCGGCAGGTTCGGCGACACGGGGTTCATCGCGCACGGCACGTACAAGGAGACCGACGGAGCGCGCGACAACATGCACTTCGAGGTCGGCGACCTGAACCTGAAGGTGGTGCACGAGTTCAGCAAACGGCAGGCCGTCACTTTCCGTGCGAGCTATTACGACGAGACTTCGCAGGTCACGTACTCGGGGCTCACGCTCGCCGAGTGGCAGGCCGACCCGTACCAGAATCCGTTCAAGCACGACCAGATGGACGCGCAGCGTTTCGGCACGTCGGCCACGCACCGCTTCGAACTGAGTCCCGCGGTGACCTTCACCACCAATGCCTACTACACGTACTTCAATCGCGACTGGTGGCGGCAATCGAGCAATTCGGCGCAGCGCCCGAACGATGCCAGCGACCCGGCGTGCGCCGGAATGACGAATCTCTACACGACGTGCGGCAACGAGGGCCGCCTGCGCCAGTACTGGACGGCCGGCCTCGAGCCGCGTGTAGCGGTGGAGCACGGACTGTTCGGCGTCGACAACGTCACCGAAGCCGGCATTCGCTATCACGTCGAGGATCAGTTCCGCGTGCAGGCGAACGGTGACGGCCCGACCTCGCGCGAGCCTGGTACCGGGCGCAATGCCGGCATCCGCGAGGACAGCGACCGCTCGGTCGAAGCAAGGTCGGCCTTCGTGCAGAACCGCTTCGACTTCGGCCGCTGGACGGTCACGCCCGGCGTGCGCTTCGAGCACGTCGACTACGAACGCACGGACAACCTGACGGGAGCCTCGGGTGCGTCGACCATCGACGAGGTCGTGCCGGGCATCGGCGCCACCGTCGAGGTGCAGCCGGAAACCGTGGTGTTTGCGGGCGTGCACCGTGGCTTCGCGCCCCCGGGCGTTGCAGACATCGTCACTGCCGCGGGTGGCAGCGTCGAACTCGACGCGGAGCTCTCCTGGAATTACGAACTCGGCGTGCGGGCCAATCCGCTGGACGGGCTCTCGTACGAAGCCACGCTCTTCCGCATGGATTTCGAAAACCAGATCGTGCCCGCGAGCGTTGCGGGTGGCTCTGGAGCGGCATTGACCAGTGCGGGCGAGACCCTGCAGCAAGGGTTCGAATTGTCGGGCGACGTCTCCAGCACGGGCTTCGTCGAGTGGCCGGTCGAGGTCTTCGCTCGCGCGTCCTACACGTGGCTCGCGGACGCGGAATACGTCGGCGAGCGGTACAGCAACGTTGCAGGCTTCGGCAGCGTCAAGGTGACCGGCAACCGCCTGCCCTACGCGCCCGAGCACCTGCTCGCGGGCACGGTCGGCGTACGCACCGGGTTCGGGCTCGAGATTGCGCTCGAAGGCGTCTACACGAGCGCATCCTTCACCGACGATCTGAACACCGTCGAGATCATTGCGAACGGACAGCGCGGTGAAATGCCGGGCTACACGGTCTGGAACCTGACGGCGAACTACGCCTTGCCGCTCTGCGACTGCACCGTGTTCGCGACGGCAAAGAACCTCGGCGACACGCTGTACGTGGCCGACATGAGTCGTGGGCTGATTCCGGGGATGCCTCGCCTCGTGCAGGCGGGGTTCGAGGTGAGGTTTTAGAGGACGGGGTCAGGGGATAGCAACCCCGGCGCGGGCCGGGGTCACGGGCGCAGTGGTTCACGCCAACGCAATAGACAGGAGCCTCACTTCTTCGGATCGTCTCCGCCCGCCCAGGTCAGGAACAGCCAGCGGCCGCCTTCCTTGACCAGCACATCCGTGTAATGGCCGGTGACGGTCTCCCGTTCCTTCTTGTAGTTCTCGCGAGCAACCATGTAGTTGTATTGCACCACCGCAATGTTGCCGGTGATGGTCGCCGAGATTGGAAACAGCTCCTGTTCAAGGGTCGAACCGTTGTCGGCATCGAACCGACTCCAGTGCTTGAGCGATGCCTTGTCGCGAGGCATCGGCGCACCCGTTTCCCAGAACCTCATGTTTTGATGAACCATGGTGTCGATCCAACTCATGTCCTTCGTCGCCGACATCGTCCATTGCTGCTGCTCGACCTTCCATATCTCCTGCTGTTCAGCGCTCCACTCCGCTGCGGACGCTGTGCCAGCAAATGCGCAGAGCGCTAGCACGGCTGTGGCCGTGGCCACGATTCGAGTGAACATAGGTAATCCCCCTGATTTGTTTGCCGTTGGGCACCTGGCTCCCTCTGCCGGGGTGCGGCCCTAGGGTACTCCGATCGGCGGACGCCATCGCAAGCGGCACCGTACGGCCGGTGGTGGTGACGGCCGCAAGCCGCCGGTCGAGGATGGCCCGTAGGCGCACCCGCACAGTCTGGTGACAGAGCCAAACGAAAATGCCCGTGACTGACCTCACGGGCATCTTGAACATGAAGATGCGAGTTGGAGTTACGTTCCGACCAACCCCTAGCCCCTGCCGCTAGGTGGCGAGCGACGCCTTGCTCATCGCGCGCAGCCGGCGACGCTGCAGGTGCAGCCCCTGCTCGATCTGTTTCAGCTGCAAGCGGAAGCTGGTCTCTTCCCAGCGCTGTAACAGGCGCTGCTTGCGGTCGGCCACCCACTGGTCACGAACCTTGCCCCATTCCTCGACCGACTTGCGGAACGCCGCGTACTCTTCGGCGACGCGGGCCTTCAGGCGATCGATGTGCTCGTCGCCGGGCCGATTGCGCCGCGCCTCCAGCGCCCGTTCGACGCGCTTGAACTGCATGGCGACCTGCGCGCGCTGAATCCAGAGATCCGGCACGCGCTTCAGGTTGTTGGCGAGACCCGCGTAGGACAGGCCGGCGATCAGCCACTTGGTCGGGTCGTACTGCCACCACTTCACGCCGTTGCGGTAGTCGTTCTGGAAGATGTGATGGAAGTTGTGATAGCCCTCACCGTAGGTGAGAAACGCGAGCACCGGATTGTCGCGGGCGGTGTTCTCGTCCGTGTATGGCTGCGAGCCCCACATGTGCGCCAGCGAGTTGATGAACCACGTGAAATGGTGGTTGATCACCAGGCGCAGGATACCGGCGAGCAAAAACACGCCCCAGACGTCGCCCACGGCCCAACCCGCAAGCAACGGCACCGCCGCATTCATGAAGATCGTGAGCGGCAGGTAGAACCGGTGCTGGAACATGACGATCGGGTCGCGCTCGAGGTCGCGCGCGTTCGAGAAATCGTTCTTGCCGCTCGGGTAGTCGCGCAGGATCCAGCCCATGTGCGAAAACCAGAAGCCGCGCTTTGCGCTGTACGGATCCTTGTCCCAGTCGTCGACGAAGCGGTGATGGGTGCGGTGCTGCGAACCCCAGACCAGGATGCTGTTCTGCAGCGCCATGGCGCCGAACAGCATCAGGAACGTGCGCACCGACCAGTGCGCGCTGTAAGCACGGTGCGCCCACAGGCGGTGGTAGCCCGCCGTGATCGCGATGCCACATGCCCACAGGGACACGAGCGCCAGGACCCAGGCAGCGAGGCTGAACCCGTAAGTGAAGCCATACCAGGGCACCACGGTGACGGCGGCCAACGGCAAAGCCGTGAACAGGATCGTGGTGACCCAGTTGATTGGAGCATGCTCGGGAGCGCGCGCGACGGTGTCGGTGTGCATCAGGGGGTTCCGTTCGGCCTCAGTGTTTACGCTCAATAGCAGCTTAGTTTAACGGCCGGACCCGGCCGAGGCATAGTTACTTTCAACCAACTATCTGATCCATAAGCGTTCTTTTCCGTGCGCCACGGCATAAAAACCACACCCGGGCGAAGTCATGCGCGTGCGGCAGCGCAGCAAATAATCGGCTCGGTTGGCAGTGTTGCTGATTGCGTGTCCGCTGGCGTTCGGTCAACGATGTCGCCCCTCGACCGTTGTCCCGATTGGACGTCCCAGAACCGCCCGGAGAGCCCCCATGCGATCGATCGCCCGTCCGTTCCTGGCTGCCTTGTTCGCACTGACCGTCACGATCCCTGTGCTGGGCCGGGCCGAGGAAGCCGCCGCTCCCATGGCGCGGGCGCCCGTCAACCAGCCTGCGCTCAAGCAGGCACCCGCGGCGCAGACGCGCTCTGCCCAGGGCGACTGCGTGCGGGAAGCCAACCGGCGCGGGTTCACGGTGTTGGACACAAGCAACTTCCAGCAGTTCCGGGACGGCTGGTCGATCGATTTGCGCGTGCGCAACCAGCGCGGCCAGGTCACGAATGGCTCGTGTTTCGTCGAAACGCGCACGGGCGACGTCAACCTCTATGGTTTCGGCTGGGGCTACGACGACGGCGGCGACGACCGCATGCAGTTCAACTGCGCTTCGGTCGACATGAAGTACCGCGAATGCCAGCTGCCGGTGAGCGGACGCGCCGTACTGGTGAAGCGGCTGTCTGACGCCCGCTGCGTCGAGGGCCAGAGCTGGGGTCAGCGCGGCGATCGAGTCTGGGTCGCCAACGGCTGCCGCGCCAAATTCGAGGTCACGCGCACCGGAGGCGGCGGAGCGAACGTGCTGGACTGCAACTCGGACGGCGGTCGCTACCGTGAATGCTCGATCGGTGCGGGGCACTTCGGCCGGCTGCTGCGCGACAACAGCAACGGGCGCTGCCGCAAGGACTCCACCTGGGGTACGCGCAACGGCGTGATCTGGGTGACGAACGGTTGCCGCGGGCGTTTCGAAAAGGTGCGCGGCAATGGCGGCGGATCCGGTGGATCAGGCCGGGCCCAGGCGGAGCAGGCCTGCAGCAACGAAGTGCAACGCCGCGGCGGACGCATCCTGCAGCAGGACGCAGCCGTTGCGATGTCCGGCGGCTATCGCATGCAGATGCGGGTACGGATGCCGACCGGCGAGACGCGCTCGGTGGGTTGCACCTACTCTTCGCAGAGCCGGCAGGTTCGCGTCGAGGTGCTGCCGAGCACCTGAGCGGAATCAGCGGCGGCAGAGTTCCAGCAGTCGCGGCCAGGCGGCCTGGCTGGCGCGCTCGGTGTCGGAGGACAACCCCGCGCCGAGCTCGAAGCTGTGCGCACGCACGCCGAACAGCAGCGCCGGCGGTGGCTCGCTGCCGGTCACGCGCCGGTACGTTTCCAGCACCTGCGACGGCGCGAGCGAGTGGCTGGTATGCGCGAATCCTGCGTCGGCGCAAACCTCGCGCTCGACGAATGGCGCCTCCGCGTCGACGCAAGCGTCGACGAAGATCACGCGTTCGCGCCCCGCGAGGTCGAGCGCGTGTTCGACCTGCAGCTGGAAGTCGACCAGCACCTCGACGCCCGGAACTTCCGCCGCTTCGAGTCTTTCCGCCAGCAGCGGACCCACGGCATCGTCGCCCCGGCTCGGGTTGCCAACGGCAAACACGAGCGTGGGGGCGACGCTCATCCGCGCACCATCGAGTCCGCGACCGAGCCGTCGGCGTCGAGCAGTTGCACCGACAGCGGCATCCTGCCGACCGCGTGCGTCGCGCACGAAAGACAGGGATCGAACGCGCGCACGGCCACTTCGATGTGATTGAGCAGGCCCTCGGTCAGCGTGCGCCCGTCGAGGTACTTGCGCGCCACCTCGCGGATG
>Ga0209254_10006394_pt1 | contig 10866 bp, 9 predicted proteins | sample FrelakmetDIP11DI_FD_187148 | JGI IMG/M metagenome (GOLD analysis project Ga0209254, IMG submission 187148) | Freshwater lake sediment microbial communities from the University of Notre Dame, USA, for methane emissions studies - DIP11 DI (SPAdes)... | ecosystem: Environmental > Aquatic >... | reverse complement strand
CCTGCAGAATGGCAACGTATACTGGATAATGCGAATCCAATTGTCATCCATGTGATGGAAAGTTTAGCCTCTGGGCGGAATTTGGATGACCCTAGAACCAGATCTGAAATTGCAAATCAAGTCCTGCCGTTGATCAATGAAGTCCCTGACCCCATCGAGCGTGAAACATACCGGCAAAGATTAGCCCGATTGATCAAAGTGGATGAGCGTTTGCTGACAGGAGGTGGACCACCCAGCAGTACCAAACGCAGGCGACCTAGGGCAACACAGTCAAAGATAGATGAGCGGATTTCAGAAATTCCAATTTTAGTAGGGAGTGCATTGCTTGAAGCCCATATCCTTGGGATCCTGGTCCGTTGGCCAGAGATGATATTCCATGTCGACCGGGCTCTACATGAATCCCACCTCACACACCTGACACGCTTGGACTTTGAGCGCGCCGAATACCAGGCTGTTTATGAGCTGGTCCAGGAATCACTGGTCCAGGACCAATCGGAACCAATGCACTTCGTATTAAATGGATTATCCCTGCCCCTAATGGAAATCGTGGACAATCTATTAGAGCGCACTGAAAAATTGGACCCGAAAGAAGACCGGGTGCTGGAAGATGTGATGCGGGCTCTGTTGGAGATCCGAAGACGGCAGGTGACTGAGGTGATCAACCAGTTGCACTTCCAGTTGGACGAAGCTGCCCAAGCGGGCGACTTTCGTACTAAAGAATATGAAGATGGCGTCGCCAAATGCTCTCGGACGCTCCGAAATCTCCACCAGGCACGCGAAAAATTTACCAACAGAGCGGCATCTGCTAAATAACCAGCTGACTTCGTCACAATTATGCTTAATTTCAAGAATCCCAACCAAAAAGATGTCCTGCCGATCACACGCCAAACCTACCGGCAAGCAGCACAGGTACTCGGGAGAGCCTTTATGGATGAGCCTGTGTCTGTGGCGGTGTATAAGAATTTCTCCCCAGACAGGCGAGTCCGGGCATTAACAGTCGACTTTACGGCTGAGATATTAATATGCCTCCAGAAGGGATATCCGCTCCAGGTGAATGGAGACGGTAAGGTCATCGCGGTAGCGGTGATTTACCCGCCTGGTGCGTACCCGTTATCAGCCATTGATCAATGGATGCTGTTGATAAAATCCTTTTTGGGGAATGGGTTTTATAATATAAAGGGTTGGATGCAATGGCTGAACGAGGTGGATAATGCCCACCCCAAGGAGCCTCATTACTACCTGGAATATCTGGGGGTCGAACCTGAGCAGCAAGGCAAGGCATTCGGTTCTGTGCTCTTACAACACCTTTGCAGCAAAGCGGATGAAGAGCAAGTGGGATGTTACCTTGAAAATGCCAATCCACGGAATAATCCTTTCTACCAGCGCTTTGGTTTCCAGGTTATCTCTGAGAAAGAAATTATTGGCGTTCCATCCTGGTTCATGTGGAGACCGCCAGTTCTTAATTTAGATACAACTATGAATGGACAATCCTCTCCTATAAAATAGGAGTATCTACCAAGATTCGCCTAAAACGTATATTTCGAGGATAATTGCTCTATGGCTCGAAAAACAAAGGCTATTTCTCCCAAAGTAAAAGTTGCTCCTTCCAAGGCTAAGGAAAATGAGCAGGATAATGATATTATCTCGGACAATCTGGATGATGTAGATGATCTGCTGGCAGAGATGGATGAAGATGTAGTCATCGATGAACCGGATGAGCTGCTGCTTAGCAAAGAAGTGCAGGAGATTGGTGACCTCGCTGATGACGAGTCACTTGAACTGCTTAGGCCAACCATGGATTCCGAGCTGGGTGAGGACCCAGTCCGGCTTTATTTGCGAGAAATTGGTGAAATTGAGTTATTAAATACAGATCATGAGTTTTGGTTGGCGACACGCATTGAGGCTGCCCGGCGGGTGGACGTACTTAATCGCGGGCATCCATTGGCACGTGGCGGGCGCCAGTATTCTACTAGTATCTATCAAGCCTTATTCGACGAATTAGCCACTGCCTGGAAACGGTTGGTGGAAGATACCCTACGGCTTGGATATATAAGTCCTGATTTATCTTTAATCCTTTCAGAAGCCAGGATGTTGCGCCAGATATGGGTGCGTGAATCACCTTCCTATTTACGCAAATACCTAGATAATGGCCGTTGGGGAATCGATCACCTGTGGGATGGGGTAGCTAGCAATGGGTTGACTGTTTTTATCTACTTATCCATCCTTCCCGAAGAGACAGCCAATGAGCTGGAGAGATTATTTTCCAAGGCACAGACGATACCTCCATCGACTTCATTAACGAACCAACAGTTGGAAGAGGATCGGTTGAGTCAAGTTCAAAACTTACAGCCACCAGATGAAGGCAGTCCGCAACAGGAGTCAGTAATTGTCCATCTCCCAGATGAAGAAAACTTGCGCCTGGAGCTAGAAAATGTTCATTACAGGGCGCAGGAATCGAGGCAAATACTGATCCGCTCTAATTTGCGGTTGGTGGTCAGCGTGGCCAAACATTATCTTGGACGTGGAAGCTCGTTCCTTGATCTCATTCAAGAAGGAAATCTTGGCTTATTGCGTGCGGTGACTAAGTTTGACCCCTCACGTGGATATAAATTTAGCACCTATGCTACCTGGTGGATCCGGCAGTCAATCAGTCGCTCGATCGCAGACCAGGCAAGGACCATCCGTATCCCTGTGCATATCTTTGAATCGTTCAATCGAATAATGCAGGCTCAACGCCAGCTTACCCAAACATTGGGTCGGTCACCAACACCTGCTGAGTTGGCGATAGAAGCAGATTTCTTGGAGCCTAAAGATAAGCAATTGATCCTGAAATTGAAGGGAAATCCCAACCTTTTACCCCCAGATGTACAGGTCCGGTGGGCGCACGCAGCTTCCAAAGTCGGGCAGGTTTTACGGGCAGCCGAAGAGCCTGTTTCGTTGGAGAGTCCGGTGGGCAGCGAAGATAACTCGATGCTGGGTGATTTCATCGAGGATGAAGAAGCCCAGGAACCCATGGATGCAGCTGCACGCGAAATGCTACGGGAGCAAGTTAAAAATACCCTGGCAGTACTTTCGGAACGAGAACGGGAAGTATTGGAGATGCGTTTTGGTTTGCTGGATGGAAAAGATCATACCCTTGAGGAAGTTGGTCAAGCTTTCAACGTGACGCGCGAGCGCATCCGTCAAATTGAAGCCAAAGCGTTACGTAAGCTACGCCACCCCACGCGCAGCCGGCACTTGCGTGACTTTTTGATATAAGAAGGTAATTTTCCAGGAAAATCTTCTACTGGATGCCTTGTGGAGGCTGGGGGAGTCAATTCAATGACTGGTTTTCAAATGTGATTTATGCACTTGAAGTTCCCATTTTGGTTTTTAGATTTCACATTGGACTAGTGAAAATTGACACTGTGGAAAGCATGTGATAAACTTCACGCTTGTATGGCAGGATGCCATCTTGTCAGGATGGTGTATTCTGCCTATAATGAATAGGTTAGGCTCCCTATAGTGAGCTGCATGAGATGCAGGCTTAGACCTGGTACTCTAGTAACTTATAATGAGGATTGACTGCTGAGGTATTATGCTGGCTCCATTTATTCCAATTGCTGTCATTGTCGTCCTGGCTATTATTTTTGGGTTCCTGATCGTTGGACTAGGTCATTTATTTGGCCCCAGGCGCAGTACCCCCCGCAAAGTTATGCCATATGAATCAGGAATGAACCCTATTGGACCCGGTACACGCCGTGCTCCTGTTCGGTTCTACCTTGTGGCTGTGCTTTTCATCTTATTTGATATCGAAATCATCTTCATCATCCCTTGGGCAGTCGTACTCAAGCAATTCGTTAAAGCAAACGAAGGGGTATTTGCGCTCGTAGAAATGGCCATCTTCATTGTTATTTTATTGGTAGGCTTTGTGTATGCCTGGAAGAAGGGAGCACTGGAATGGGAATAGAACAAAAAGCCGGAAATTTGGGTATAGTCACGGTTGGGCTGGAACAAGTGGTTAATTGGGCACGGGTGAATGCCATGTGGCCGATGCTTTTCGGTCTGGCTTGCTGTGCGATTGAGATGATGAGCGCCCAGGCTTCACATAATGATATGAGCCGCTTTGGTATGGAGCTGATGCGCGCCAGCCCACGGCAATCTGATTTGATGATCGTGGCTGGACGGGTCACTCGAAAAATGGCACCAGTCTTGCGCAGACTTTACGATCAGCTACCGGATCCCAAGTGGGTGATCTCTATGGGAGATTGTGCCTCGTGCAGCGGAGTGTTCAATAATTATGCCCTCGTACAGGGAGTGGATGAAGTTGTACCTGTGGATGTGTATGTCGCCGGCTGCCCGCCGCGCCCTGAAGCCCTCATCCATGGAATCCTGACCTTGTATGATAAAGTTCGCCACGAAAAACTCAACACCTGGACATAAAGGAAATTGAAATGGCTGAAGAGCACCTCAAGCTGACCCTGAAAGCATTAAAAGACCGCTTTGGTCTGCAAGAATCGCTGCTGATGAAATATCCCCCCGCACTCGAAGCTGAGCCGGAGAAAATTGTCGAAATCTGCCAGGTACTGCGGGATGAATACGAGTTCGACTTCTTGTGTGAACTTACTGCAGTGGATTACTGGCCTGAAGCAGAACCACGCTTCAATGTTATCTATGGCTTTTATTCGCACGCGAACAATGTACGCATGATGCTCAGGGTGTCACTCAACGGTGATCATCCCACTCTGCACACACTGGAAGGCGTATACCGAGGTGCAAACTGGCATGAGCGAGAGCTGTGGGATATGTTTGGCATCAATTTTGAGGGGCATTCCGATCTGCGCCGTATCCTGATGTCTCAGGATTGGGAAGGCCATCCACTGCGCAAGGATTACCCGCTGGGTTATGAAGAACCCCAATTCAGCTTTAATTATGATGAGATCGACCAGCGGAAGCACCATGCCCGCTATGAAGAGGCTTAACGCGTATGCCGGAACCATTAGAAGTTAGCTATCAAGAACTCAAGCATCTGGTCTCAGAGCGGGCCTTGCAAGGTGATACCGTTCTCTTAAATATGGGCCCGCAGCACCCAAGTACGCATGGCGTGCTGCGCTTATTGCTCGAGCTGGATGGGGAGGTGATCATCAACTGTGTCCCTGATATTGGCTTCCTCCACACAGGCATTGAGAAGAATATGGAGTCCAAACGTTGGGAAATGGCAGAGGTGATGACCGATCGGACGGATTACCTGAATACCACGGGCAATAACCTGGCATACTGCCTGGCACTCGAGCGCCTGATAGAGCTGGACGTCCCCCCACGCGCACAGGCTGTACGGGTCATCCTGGTCGAATTGGAACGTATATCCAATCACCTGGTTTGGCTGGGCACCCATGCTCTGGACCTGGCAGCTATGTCTATGTTTCTGTATTGTTTTCGTGAACGCGAGTCCATTTTGGATATCAAAGAGATGTGCTCAGGTCAACGCATGATGACCACATATTTCCGTCCGGGTGGTTTGTGGCGCGACATTCCATCAGAATTTGAGATTGCCGTGCGTCGATTTATCCGCATGTTCCCCAGCAGGATCAAACAATACGATGCATTGCTTGAAAAAAATCCTTTATTTATGGATCGCACTCAGAATATTGGTAAGCTCTCCAAAGAAGATGCCATCAATCTTTCAGTTACCGGACCTGTACTGCGAGGCTCAGGTGTTGCCTACGACCTGCGCAAAGCCCAACCTTATTCGGGATATGAGCAGTATGATTTCGACATTCCAACTGGAACCCATGGGGATGTATACGATCGGTACCTGGTGCGGATGGAGGAAATGCGCCAAAGCTTGCGCATCATTCAACAAGCGTTGGATAAACTGCCCTACGGCCCGTTCCGCTCGAATAATCGTAAATACGTGCCACCGCCTCGAGCCGAGCTAGGCACCAGCATGGAAGCTGTCATTCACCACTTTAAATTATGGACTGAAGGGTTTATTATCCCAAAGGGGGCAGTTTACCAACCCGTTGAATCACCTAAAGGTGAGCTGGGTTATTACGTTGAGAGCAGTGGCGGGAATAAGCCATACCGAATTCATATGCGCACACCGTCATTTGTTCATTTACAAGCTTTGCCGTTTATGTGCAAAGGTCATTTAGTCGCAGACCTGGTGGGCATCATCGGCAGTGTTGATATTGTCTTGGGAGATTGTGACCGGTGAACGCTTTGTTGGAAAAACATGCCGACGAAATCCAGGTTATCCTGGCAAAATACCCCGTGGGTAAGGCTGGTAAACGCTCAGCGGTGATGCCCCTGTTATACCTTGCCCAGCATGAATATGGCTACATCACCAAAGAAGCCATCCGTGAGGTTGCTGAACTCTGTGAGATTACAGATACTGAGGTGACCTCCATTATTGGTTTTTACTCGCTTTATTACGACCAGCCCACTGGTAAATACCACGTCCAGGTGTGCACTGACCTGCCGTGTGCCTTACGTGGAGCAGAAGAATTCCTGGAGAAATTGTGTGAGAATTTAGGAATAAGGGTTGGTGAAACGACCCCGGATGGGATGGTCAAGGTCGAGTCGGTCATGTGCCTGGCAGGCTGTGATAAAGCCCCGATGTTCCAGGTGCAAAGCACTGAGGGGCTCGAGTATCATGAGAACCAGACTATTGAAAGTGCGCTTGATGTGGTCAACAAGTTGAGACTAGGATGACAGACATGACAGAACACATCCTTCTTCGTCATCGCGATATCCCAGGTTTGGACCAGATTGATACTTACCGCCAGAATGGTGGATTTGAGGCTTGGAGAAAAGTTGTCAGCAAGATGGATCCGGATGACGTAACCAATGAGGTCAAGGCTTCAGGTTTGCGTGGACGTGGGGGAGCGGGATTCCCCACAGGCTTGAAGTGGTCCTTCATTGATTGGCAAAATTGGCCACATTATGTCGTTGCAAATGCAGATGAATCTGAACCAGGAACCTTCAAAGACCGTGAGATCATGGAATCCAATCCCTACCAATTTTTGGAAGGGGTGGCAATCTGTGCTTTTGCGGTCAAGGCGAATGATGCTTATATCTACCTGCGTGGTGAATTCTGGCAGATAGCTCACAAATTAGATCAGTGTATCACCGAAATGGAGTCAGGCGGATATTTAGGCGACAAATTATACAGAACCAACACCAGCCTACGCCTGCACACGCACCTTGGAGCAGGGGCATATATCTGCGGAGAAGAATCTGCGCTGCTTGAATCTATTGAAGGCAAACTCGGCCAACCGCGTTTACGCCCACCATTCCCTCCTGCCGTTGGTCTTTATGGTAAACCAACCATTGTCAATAACGTCGAGACTTTGACCAACGTGCCTTTCATCATCTCCCGTGGGGCAGACTGGTATAAAAGCATTGGCACAGAAAAAAGCCCAGGCCCCAAGGTATTCAGCCTGTCTGGTTGTGTCAACCGACCGGGTAACTATGAGCTGCCCTTGGGTACAACCTTTCGCGAGCTGATCTTCGATCATGGGCGCGGTATCCCAGAAGGGCATAAGATCAAGGCGATCATGCCGGCTGGAGCTTCTTCCTCCATGATCATAGCAAATGACGAAGCATTGGCAACTCCCATGGATTATGAGAGTGTCCCCAATGTGGGAGCACAGCTTGGTTCAGCCTCGGTCATTGTTATCGACGATTCGGTCAGCATCCCCTGGTTGCTAAATAAGACGATCCACTTCTTCAAGCACGAATCGTGCGGCAAATGCACTCCCTGCCGTGAAGGCACATACTGGATGATGCACCTGACTGAAAGGATCAGCCAGGGCAATGCAACGATGAATGAGGTAATGCTCTTGCAGGATGTAGCCAATCAATTAAAAGGCAAGTGCCTGTGTGCGCTGGGAGAGTTTTCCATTGAGGCTGTGCTGACAGGTATAGAACGCTTCCCGGCAGATTTTAAGACCGTCACAGCAAAATCCAATTCATAGAACCTTTATTGTCGAGATACACATGGAAAAACTGGTAAGTTTGATTATTGATGGAAAACAAGTGACTGTACCTTCAGGCACAGTGATCGTGAATGCTGCCAAGAAGATTGGCATTGATATCCCCGTATTCTGCTACCACCCCAAGATGGAACCGGTGGGAATGTGCCGCCAATGCCTGGTGGAGGTGGGGCGACTAGTGATAGACCGGGCTACTGGGCAGCCTGTGTTGGAGGCTGATGGCACACCAAAGATCCAATTTGGTGCCAAGCTGGAGACTGCCTGCACCACACCTGTCTCGGAGGGAATGGTGGTGATCGGCACTTCTGAGAAAGCTGTTCGTGGTCGAAAGGACATCCTGGAATTCCTGCTTACCTCGCACCCATTGGATTGCCCTGTCTGTGATAAGGGTGGTGAATGCTCACTGCAGAACCTGACATTGGGTTATGGACCAGGTCAATCCCGCTTCATCTTTGATGAAAAGATGCACCTGGCGAAACATTACCCGCTGGGTGACTTAATTTTCCTGGACCGTGAGCGGTGCATCCAGTGCGGGCGGTGTGTGCGGTTCCAGACAAATATTGTGGATGATCCTGTGATTGGTTTCTATAACCGCGGTCGCTCCATACAGATCATCACGAACTCTGAACCTGGATTTGATTCATACTTTTCTGGCAATACTACAGATATCTGCCCAGTGGGAGCATTGACCACAGCCGACTTCCGCTTTCAGGCCCGCCCCTGGGAATTGTGTTCGACTGCTTCCATCTGCCCCCATTGCCCGGTCGGCTGCAACCTGACGATCAACCTGCGCCGGGAAGCCAGATCGAATGGTGAGTTGTTGATCAAACGCATCATGCCGCGCCAGAATGAATCGGTCAACGAGATTTGGATTTGCGATAAAGGTCGTTTTGGTTACCACTATACGGAGAGTAAGGAACGTCTGACTCAGCCATTGGTGCGCCGGGAAGGTGAACTGGTGGCGATTGGGTGGGATGAAGTGCTCAGTTACGTTGCTGAAAATTTCACCCATGCTGGCAAAAACCTGCTGGCTTTGGCAAGTGGGCGGCTGTCCAACGAAGACCTTTTCAACTTGAGCGAGCTATCAAGCGGGTTGGGTGGTAAATCTGCACTGTATACACACATGGCGGGGGGTGACCTGGTTGCACAAGTTGGGTTTGGCGAAGGCACGAATCTCGCTGATCTCGGCAAAGGCACTGTGATCCTGGTGGTCGCCTCCAATTTAGAAGAAGAAGCCCCTGTCTGGCGGCTGCGCCTCAAGCAAGCGACAGAGCGTGGTGCAACACTGATCGTTGCCAACCCGCGCCGTACCAAACTGGAGCGCTATGCCAGTCAGGTAGTTCGCTACGCGTATGGCTCCGAAGCAACAACCATCCTGGCGATTATTAATGCGATGTCTGCCAAGCAGAACTTCCCCAAAGCACCCAAATTCTCTCAGGGTGGGGAGGCCATTAAAACTGCTTCGGAAACCATATCAAGTGCTGAAAACCTGATCATATTTTATGGCAGTGAAGGTATGGGGTTGGAGGCATCTCAGGCGTTGGCCCAGGCTTGTGCCAACTTGTTGGTGGTTACTAACCATACACACAAGGCAAATAATGGCCTGGTGGGTGTGTGGCCGCGGGCGAATGACCAGGGTGCCTGGGAAATGGGTTACAGTCCATTACCCAACCTGAAGGAAGCCTTACAGCAATTTGAAGCCATTTATATTGCCGGTGCCGACCCTGTGGGTGATGACCCTTCTCTAACCGAGGTTGTTCGTGAAGCTGAATTTGTGGTCGTTCAAGACCTGTTCCTGACAGAAACAGCCAAATTGGCGGATGTCGTCTTGCCTGCCCAGGCGTTCACTGAGCGTGAAGGTACTATAACCTCCGGAGAGCGACGTGTCCAACGTTATTATCCTGCCGTGCAACATACTGACCAGAAACCTGATTATGCCATCATTGCAGCGATCAGCAAGCGGGTCGGCTTGGACGTGCAGGAGTCGCCTTTACGCATATTCAACAGATTGGCAGCCAAAGTGCCAGCTTTCCGAAGTTTGAGCTACCGGCTGCTCGCACAAGTTAGTGAGCAATGGCCGATCATCGGCCGCAATGACCTGTTTTATGGTGGCACTTCTTATGAAAATGCCCAGGGGTTGGGTATGCATTTATCCTCTCCATCGCAGATACCGGCTCTTGCATGGCCGCATGTACCTGAAGTAAATTTGGCTGAGGATGCAATACTCGCGGTGCCCATCACCATCCTGTACGATCGCGGTCAAACGATTTATTCCAGTCAGCTTCTTCAACAGCGAATTCCTCCTGCTCATATCACACTTCATCCAGATGTTGCGCAACGATTGAATATTCCAGATGGGGCATTGGTCCAATTTTCATTGGATGGTGTAGCGGTTGACGCAATATTGCATGTTGAAGAGCAGGTATCCCTTGGTGTGGCACTTGTACCACGTAGCCTGGGGATGCCGGTGAGTGCACCGGTGCAGATCGAGATAGTAGTTTCATCAGAATATTTGGATTAAGAGTTTACCAGGACAAAACCCTTTTCGGACGAGGTTTGCATGACGGCTGGTTTATACATCGAATATGTGATTAAATCCGGGATCATCCTGATTGGTATGACACTAGGCTTTGCCTATGTTACGTATTATGAGCGCAAGGCCTTAGCACGCATGCAATCCCGTATCGGACCTAACCGTGCAGGTCTTTGGGGACTTCTCCAACCCATAGCAGATGCAGTCAAGCTAATCTTCAAACAGGAAATGGTTCCCGCCAGGGCGGATAAGCTGCTCTTCCTGTTAGCTCCTGTGATCACTGTCATCCCAGCCCTGATCATCACTGCTGTGATACCCTGGGGTCGCTCGATCACCTTGTTTGGACGGCAGATCAAC
>Ga0209254_10006392_pt1 | contig 10868 bp, 10 predicted proteins | sample FrelakmetDIP11DI_FD_187148 | JGI IMG/M metagenome (GOLD analysis project Ga0209254, IMG submission 187148) | Freshwater lake sediment microbial communities from the University of Notre Dame, USA, for methane emissions studies - DIP11 DI (SPAdes)... | ecosystem: Environmental > Aquatic >... | reverse complement strand
GCTGCACCGCGGCGGGCCGATGTGCTACGCCGACCAGCAGGGCCTGTTCAATGTCGTGCAGGCGATGAAGCGGTTCGCCGGCAATCCGCACGACGACGCCTCGTTCTGGGAGCCCGCGCCGCTGCTGGCGAAGCTGGCTGCCGAAGGCAAGTCTTTCACCTGAACCGGTTCACCTGAGCTGAAGGGAAGCACACCATGACCCGTGCCGTCATCGTCTCCACCGCACGCACGCCGCTGGCCAAGAGCTGGAAGGGCGCCTTCAACATGACCCACGGCGCCACGCTCGGCGGCTTTGCCGTCAAGGCCGCCGTCGAGCGCGCCGGCATCGACCCCGGCGCCGTCGAGGACGTGCTGATGGGCTGCGCCAACCCCGAAGGCGCCACCGGCATGAATATCGCGCGCCAGATCGCGCTGCGCGCCGGGCTGCCCATCACGGTGAGCGGCACCACGATCAACCGCTTCTGTTCCAGCGGCCTGCAGACCATCGCGATGGCGGCGCAGCGCATCATCGCCGGCGAAGCCGAGGTCTTCGTCGCTGGCGGCGTGGAGAGCATCTCCTGCGTACAGCAGGAGATGAACCACCACATGCTGCTCGACCCGGCGCTGCAGAAGATGAAGCCCGAGATCTACTGGTCCATGCTGCAGACGGCCGAGAACGTGGCCAAGCGCTACGGCATCACCAAGGAGCGCATGGATCATTACGGTGCCGGCAGCCAGCAGAAGGCCTGCGCGGCGCAGGAGATGGGCTTGTTCAGGGACGAGATGATTCCCGTCACCGTGACCGCGGGCGTGGCCGACCCCGTGCTCGGCCTGCGCAGCAAGGAAGTGACGCTGAGCGCCGACGAAGGCCTGCGCCCGGGCACCACCTACGACGGCATCAAGGGCATCCGCTCGGCCGTGCCCGGCGGCGTGGTCACCGCCGGCAATGCCAGCCAGTACAGCGACGGTGCGGGCGCCTGCGTGGTGGTCAGCGAAACGTATGCCGAGCAGAAGAACCTGAAGCCGCTGGGCCGCTTCCTCGGCTTCGCCGTCGCCGGCTGCGAGCCCGACGAGATGGGCATCGGTCCCGTCTTCGCCGTACCCAAGGTGCTGCAGCGGCTGGGACTGAAGGTCGACGACATCGACCTGTGGGAGCTCAACGAGGCCTTCGCCGTGCAGGTGCTGTATTGCGCCGACCGGCTGGGCATCCCGATGGACCGCCTCAACGTCAACGGCGGTGCCATCGCGGTGGGCCACCCTTACGGCGTGAGCGGCCAGCGCCTCACCGGGCACGCGCTGATCGAAGGCAGGCGTCGCGGCGCCAAACGCGTGTGCGTGACGATGTGCATCGGCGGCGGCATGGGGGCGGCGGGCATCTTCGAGGTGCTGTGAAGCCGTCGCGTCGCGGCGCGTTCCCGTGCGCAGCGACGGGGTTCCGTCGAGTCGTGATCGCGTCCGATTGAGAGCCACGCATGCGCGCCACCCTCGACTTCCTGCTCCACGACTGGCTCGGCGTGGCATCGCTGCTGTCGCGCGCGCGCTTTGCCGACCACTCGGTGGAGACCTTCGCCTCGGTGCTCGACACCTGCGAACGCATCGCGCGCGATAAGTTCGCGCCCTACAACCGCCTGAGCGACACCCAGGAACCGCACTTCGACGGCGAACGCGTGCACCTGCCCGAGTCCACGCACGCGGCGATGGCGGCCTACGCCGAATCAGGCATGCTGGCGGCGGCCCAGGATTACGACGTGGGGGGCATGCAATTGCCCTGCGTGATCGAGATGGCGGCCAATTCGTTCTTCAGCAAGGCGAGCGTGGCCATGGGCGGCTATGCCATGCTGACCAGCGGCAACGCCAACCTGCTGATGGCCCACGGCACGCCGTTGCAGCGGGAGGTCTTTGCCAGGAACGAATTCGCCGGCCGCTGGTTCGGCACCATGTGCCTGAGCGAGCCGCAGGCCGGCTCGTCGCTGTCCGACGTGGCCACGCGCGCAGTGCCCGACGGCGACGGGTTCGAGGCCGACCCGCTGGGGCCGCGCTACCGGCTGCGCGGCAACAAGATGTGGATCAGCGCCGGCGAGCACGAGCTCACCGAGAACATCATCCACCTGGTGCTGGCCAAGATCCCGGGCCCTGACGGCAAGCCCGTGGCCGGCACGCGCGGCATCTCGCTGTTCATCGTGCCCAAGAAACTGGTGAACGAACGGGGTGAACTCACCGGTGAACGCAACGACGTCGCGCTGGCCGGCCTGAACCACAAGCTCGGCTACCGTGGCACCACCAATACGCTGCTCAATTTTGGCGAGGGCAGGTTCCCCGTGCGCGCAGGCGCCCCCGGCGCGATCGGCTACCTCGTCGGCCGGCCTGGCGAGGGCCTGCGCTGCATGTTCCACATGATGAACGAGGCGCGCATCGGCGTCGGCCTGGGTGCCGTGATGCTGGGCTGCGCGGGTTACGAGGCAAGCCTGGAATATGCGCGGCAGCGCACCCAGGGCCGGCCGATGACCGGCAGCGGCAAGGATGCGACGCAGCCGCCGGTGCCCATCATCCAGCACGCCGACGTGCGCCGCATGCTGCTGGCGCAGAAGAGCTATGTCGAAGGCGGCCTGGCCCTGGAGCTGTATTGCGCGCGCCTGGTCGACGAGCTGGCCACCGGCGCGCCCGATGCGGCGCGCGAGGCCGGCACGCTGCTGGAGGTGCTGACGCCGATCGCCAAGAGCTGGCCCAGCGAGTGGTGCCTGGAGGCCAATTCGCTGGCCATCCAGGTGCTGGGCGGCTACGGCTACACGCGCGACTTCATGGTCGAGCAGTACTGGCGCGACAACCGCCTGAACATGATCCACGAAGGCACGCATGGCATCCAGGCGCTGGACCTGCTGGGCCGCAAGGTGGTGATGGACGGCGGCGCCGGCCTCAAGCTGCTGGCGGCGCGCATGGGCGCCACGATGGAGCGCGCCGGCCACGTCGAGGGCCTGGCGGTGCCTGCCCAGGGGTTGGCCGCGGCCCTGCAGAAGCTCGGTGCCGCCACCCGGGCCGCCTGGGCCACCGGCGTCCCCGAAGAGGCCCTGGCCAATGCCACGCCCTATCTCCAGGCGTTCGGCCATGTCGTGCTGGCCTGGCTGTGGCTGGATGTGGCACTGGCGGTGCAGCGCGCGCAGACCGCTGCGGAAGCCTTTGGCCAAGGAAAGCTGGCCGCCATGCGCTATTTCTACGCCTACGAGTTGCCCAAGATCGACGCCTGGCTCGGCGTCGTCGCGCAACGCGAGTCGCTGGTGCGCGAGATGCAAGACGAGTGGTTCTGACCATGGACAACCCTGCACTCGAGAGACTCGCCTGGATCCTGATCTACAGTGGCCTGTTGCTCGTCTGCCTCGGCATCTTCCTGGCGCGCCACGACACCGTGCTCGGCTGGGTGGTGGCGGGGGCCGGTGCACTCGACGCCGCGGCCGGTGCCGTTCTGATCTGGGTGCGCTCGCGCCGCCCAGGCTAGTCTTCGCCGTCCAGCTCTCTCACCCCTCTCACCCTTCACATCCACCAAGGACCTGACCATGGGCACACCCGTCCAGCAACTCTTCGACTTGAGCGGCCAGGTCGCCCTGGTCACTGGCGGCTCGCGCGGACTCGGCCTGCAGATGGCCGAGGCGCTGGGCGAAGCCGGCGCCAAGATCATGCTCACCTCGCGCAAGGCAGCCGACCTGGAAGAAGCCGCGGCACACCTGTCCGCGCGTGGCATCGACGCGCGCTGGATCGCCGCCGATGCCAGCGACCCCGCGCAGATCCGCAAGGTCGTGGACGAAACGATGCAGCGCCTGGGCCGCATCGACATCCTCGTCAACAACGCCGGCGCCACCTGGGGTGCGCCGGCCGAGGACTACCCGCTGGCGGCCTGGGACAAGGTGATGAACCTCAACATCCGCAGCCTGTTCCTGTTCGCGCAGGCGGTGGGCAAGGCCAGCATGATTCCCAACCAGCGCGGCCGCATCATCAATGTCGCCTCGATCGCCGGCCTCGGCGGCTCGATGGATGTCCAGTTCATCGCCTACGGCACGAGCAAGGGGGCGGTGGTCAATTTCACGCGCACGCTGGCGGGGGAGTGGGGCCGGCACGGCATCACCGTCAACGCGCTGGCGCCGGGCTTCTTCCCCAGCAAGATGACGCAGGGCGTGCTGGCCACCTTCGGCGTCGAGAAGCTGGCTGCGGCAGCGCCGCTCAAGCGCCTGGGCGACGACGACGACCTCAAGGGCGCCGTGCTGCTGTTCGCCAGCACGGCCGGCAAGCACATCACGGGGCAGATCCTCGCCGTCGACGGCGGCGTGTCTTCGGTGCACGGCGGGTGAGCACGACCCGCCTGCCTTTCCCGCGGCGCATCCCCTTTGTCGAGCATCTCGGTTTCGAGCTCTGGAGCTTCGGCGGCGGCCGGGCCGAATTGCGGCTGGACCTGGCCGAAGCCCATCTCAACTACTGGGACGTGGCGCATGGCGGCGTGCTGATGACGCTGCTGGACGTGGCCATGGCCCACGCCGCGCGCAGCAGCGGGGTGACCATGGACACCGCGCGCAGCAGCGGGGTGACCATGGACACCGCGCGCAGCGCGGCCGTGAGACCGGATGCTGCCGCGAGCGTTCCGCATGGCGCCGTCGAACACGGACCGGGTGTCGCCACCATCGAGATGAAGACCAGTTTCATGCGTCCGGCCGAGGGCCGCCTGCGTGCCGCCGGCACGTTGCTGCACCGGACCGCCACGCTGGCCTTCTGCGAAGGCAGCATCTTCGACGAAGCCGGCCACCTGTGCGCCCACGCCACCGCCACCTTCAAATACTTGCGTGCACTGCCCGCCACGGGCCGCCACGCCAAGCCGCTGCCACATGCAGCGACGCCCAACGACAAGGAGACGCCGTGATCAACCGCCGCATCGTCCTGGCCTCGCGCCCCGCCGCCGGTGCCACGCTCGACAACTTCCGCCTCGAAGCCGTCGAGCTGCCTGCACTCGAGGACGGCCAGGTGCTCGTGCACCACTACTGGCTGAGCCTGGACCCCTACATGCGCATGCGCATGAACGACGCCAAAAGCTACGCTGCGCCGGTCGCCGTCGGTGCGCCCATGGTCGGTGGCACCGCGGGCGAGGTGGTCGAGTCGCGTCACGAGCGTTTCCAGCCCGGTGACCCCGTGGTCGGCTCCGGCGGGTGGCAGCAATACTCGGTGGTCGATGCACGGCAGCCCGGCGCGCTGCGCAAGGTCGATGCGTCGCTGATCCCGCTTTCGGCCTACCTCGGCGCCGTGGGCATGCCCGGCGTCACGGCCTGGGTAGGCCTGACGCAGATCATCCAGCCCCAGCCCGGCGAGACGGTGGTGGTGAGCGCCGCCAGCGGCGCGGTCGGCAGTGCGGTGGGCCAGCTGGCCCGGGCCCGCGGCTGCCGCGCGGTGGGCATTGCCGGCGGCGCCGACAAGTGCGCCTATGTGCGCAACGAACTCGGCTTCGACGCCTGCATCGATTACAAGGCGCATCGCGACTTCGACTCGCTGGCCGCGGCGCTGGATGAAGCTGCCCCGAAAGGCGTCGACGGTGATTTCGAGAATGTCGGTGGCATGATCCTCGACGTCGTGATGTCGCGCATGAACGCCTTCGGCCGCATTGCGCTGTGCGGCATGATTTCCGGCTACGACGGCCAGCCGATCCCGATGGCACGGCCGGCGCTGCTGCTCACGCAGCGCCTCAAGCTGCAGGGCTTCATCGTCAGCGAACACATGGCGCTGTGGCCCGAGGCGCTGAAGGAACTGGGCGGCCTGGTGGCCGGCGGCCGGCTCCAATACCGCGAGAGTGTCGCGGTGGGCATCGAGAACGCGCCGGAGGCCTTCCTGGGCCTGCTCAAGGGCAGGAACTTCGGCAAGCAGTTGGTGAAGCTGATTTGAACTGGACCTGGTCCCGGTTCGATGACCTGGGTGTCGACAATCTCTACGACGCCCTGGCCCTGCGCTGCCGCGTCTTCGTGCTGGAACAGGGCCCCTACCTCGACCCGGACGGCATCGACCGCGACGCCTGGCACCTGCTGGGGCGCAACGAGCGTGGTGTGCTGGAGGCCTACCTGCGCATCGTCGACCCCGGCGTGAAATACACCGAGCCGTCGATGGGCCGCGTCATCACCTCGCCCGAGGCTCGCGGCACCGGCCTCGGCCGACAGCTGGTGGCCGAGGGTGTGGCACGCTGCCAGGCCCAGTGGCCGGGGCAGGGCATGCGCATCAGCGCGCAGGCGCATCTGGAGCGCTTTTACGGCGAGTGGGGCTTCGAACGTGTCGGCGCGCCCTATCTCGAAGACGACATTCCGCACCTGGCAATGATTCGGCCCGCCGACCTTGCGGCGGCCTGAGGAGACCGTGATGCAAGCCACCCACGAAGTCACCAACCAGAGCACGCCCTTCACTGGCGTCAACCTGTTCCGCGTCAACCGGCCCATGCGCGACGCCTTGCGGGTATACGCACCGGGCCTCGACACCACGGCGCTCGATGCCTTGGGCGCCGAGGCCGGCGCGGCTGCGCTGCAGGCCCACGCGCGCCGGGCCCATGCCCACCCGCCGGTGCTGCACACGCACGACCGCCACGGCCGCCGCATCGACGAGGTCGAGTTTCACCCCAGCTATCACGCGCTGCTGGGCAGTGCGCTGCGCCATGGCCTGCACGGCACGCCGTGGTCGCGCGGGCCGGGCGGCCACATCGAACGTGCCGCCGCCTTCATGCTGTTCACCGAGGCCGAGCCTTCGGTGCTGTGCCCCGTGTCGATGACCTACGCCGTGACGCCGGCGCTGCGTGCCAACCCGGCGCTGCAGGCGGCCTGGGGCCCCAAGCTCGCGAGCACGGCCTACGACGAGCGCTTCCTGCCCTTCGGTCAGAAGACCGCGGTCACCATGGGCATGGGCATGACCGAAAAGCAGGGCGGCTCCGACGTGCGCAGCAACACCACGCACGCGGCACCCGACGGCGAGGACGGGTGGGGCCGGCGCTACCGCGTCACCGGCCACAAGTGGTTCTTTTCGGCGCCGATGTGCGACGCGTTCCTGGTGCTGGCCCAGACCGCCAGCGGCCTGAGTTGCCTGTTCATGCCGCGCTGGCTGCCCGACGGCAGCCGCAACGCCATTGCCGTGCAGCGGCTCAAGCACAAGCTCGGCAACCAGGCCAACGCCAGCGCCGAGGTCGAATTCCAGCGTGCCGCGGCCTGGCTCGTGGGCGAGGAAGGCCGCGGCATCCCGCAGATCCTGGCCATGGGCGCGTTGACCCGGCTCGACTGCGCCCTGGGCAGTGCCGGGCTGATGCGCCAGGCGCTGTCGCTGGCGCTTCACCACACCACGCAGCGCCACGCCTTCGGCCGGCCGCTGATCGCGCAGCCATTGATGCAGAACGTGCTGGCCGACCTGGCGCTGGAGAGCGAGGCGGCCACCGCGCTGGCGCTGCGTCTGGCGGTGGCGGTGGACCGCACCGAGCACGGCGCCGGCGAACAGGGGGCCGGCACCATGAGTGACGGCCACGAGGCCGGCAAGATGAATGACGGCCACGAGGCCGTCATGCGCCGCCTGCTCACGCCGGTGGCCAAGTTCTGGATCTGCAAGCGGAGCAGCCACTTCGCGCAGGAGGCCATGGAGTGCCTGGGCGGCAACGGCTACGTGGAGGCGGCGGGAGAGGGCGTGATGGCGCGCATCTACCGCGAGATGCCGGTGAACTCGATCTGGGAGGGCGCGGGCAACATCATGGCCATCGACCTGCTGCGTGCGCTGCGCGGCGCCGATGTGCTGCCGGCGCTGGAGCGCGAACTGGCACCCACGCGCGGCGCCCACCCGGCGTTCGATCGCGCCGCGGCGGTGGTTCTCGACACCGTCGACCACGGCGTGCACGAGGCGCAGGCGCGCATCCTGGCCCGCGACCTCGCGCTCGTGCTGCAGGCGGCTTTGCTGCACCGGCAGGCGCCGGCCGTGGTGTTCGACGCCTTCTGTGCCTCACGCCTGGCCGCCACGCCCGATGTCTTCGGCCTGCTGCCCGCGGGCACCGACCTCGAGGCCCTCGTCGAGCGGGCCCTGCCCGTGGAGGCTGCTTGAACACCACGCCTATCCGGCACCGGGCAGGTTCACGTCCCGCGCGCCGAGTCCCGGACCAACAGGAGAAATGATGAGCCACTTCAAGGGCGGCATCGCCGTCATCACCGGTGCCGCTTCGGGCTTCGGCCTCGAGGCCAGCCGCATCGCGGCGCGCATGGGCATGAAGGTCGTGATGGCCGACGTGCAGGCCGATGCGCTGGAGCTGTCGTGCCACGAGATCGAAGGCCTGGGGGCCGAGGTGCTGCCGGTGCGCACCGATGTGTCCAGGGCCGACGCCGTGGATGCACTGGCCCAGGCGACGGTCAAGCGCTTCGGCGTGCCGCACTTCGTGTTCAACAACGCCGGCGTGGGCGCGGGGGGGCTGGTCTGGGAGCACAGCGCCAAGGACTGGGAATGGGTCTTCGGCGTCAACGTGATGGGCGTGGCACACGGCGTGCGTGCCTTCACGCCGCTGATGCTGGCCGCTGCCGATGCCGACCCCGCCTACCACGGCCACATCGTCAATACCGCCAGCATGGCTGGCCTGCTGAACCCGCCCAACATGGGTCTGTACAACGCCAGCAAGCACGCCGTGGTGTCGCTGACCGAATCGCTCTACCAGGACCTGTCGCTGGTGAGCGACCGCGTCCATGCACATGTGCTGTGCCCCTACTTCGTGCCCACCGGCATCACGCGCAGCGAACGCAACCGCCCGCACGACATGCACGACCCGGCGCCCGGCCCGACACGCAGCCAGCTCATCCAGCAGGCCATGATCGACCAGGCGGTGAGCAAGGGCCGCGTCACCGCCGCGCAGGTGGCACAGTTCGTCTTCGACGCCTGCGCCGAGAACCGCTTCTACATCTACAGCCACCCCAAGGCGCTCGCCGCGGTGCAGACGCGGCTGGAAGACATCATGACGCCGCGCAACCCGAGCGATCCGTTCAAGGACAAGCCCGAGATCGGCGCGCAGTTGCGCCACGCGCTGCGCGGCGGTTAGCGAGTTGCGGCAGCCCTTGGTGGAGCCGCCCTTCGTCGCCGTCATCGGTGCCGGCCCGGCCGGGCTGATGGCGGCCGAGACGCTGGCTGCCGGCGGCTGTCGCGTCGAGGTTTTCGACGCCATGCCGTCGGTCGGCCGCAAGTTCCTTCTTGCCGGTGTCGGCGGGCTGAACCTGACGCATGGCGAGCCCTTCGACGCGTTCGTCAGCCGTTATGCGGCGCGCTCGGCGGTGCTCACGCCGTTGTTGCGCCAGTTCGGCGCCGAGGCCGTGCGGGACTGGGCGGCGCGCCTGGGCATTTCCACCTTCGTCGGCAGCTCGGGTCGTGTGTTCCCCACCGACATGAAGGCCGCGCCCCTGCTGCGCGCCTGGCTTCACCGGCTGCGCGAGCAGGGCGTGCGGCTGCACATGCGGCACCGTTGGCTGGGCTGGGATGCGGACGGCGCCTTGCGCTTCGACACGCCGCAGGGCCCGCTGACCGTGTCGCCCAGCGCCACCGTGCTGGCGCTGGGCGGTGCGAGCTGGCCGCGTCTGGGCTCCGACGGCGCCTGGTGGCCCTGGCTGCAGGCGCGCGGTGTCGACCTGGCGCCGTTGCAGCCTTCCAACTGCGGTTTCGACGTCGGCTGGAGCGAGCACTTCAGCACCCGCCACGCCGGTGAGCCGTTGAAGTCGGTGGCCATCTCCTTCGACGGGTGGCGGCAGGTGGGGGAGTTCGTCGTCACCGCCGGTGGCGTCGAAGGCAGCCTCATCTACGCCGCGTCGGCGGCCTTGCGCGACCGCATCGCGCGCGACGGCGAGGCGACCTTCGAACTCGACCTGCTTCCCGCGCGCAGCCTGGAGTGGGTGGCGCGTGAACTGGCCCACCCGCGCGGGCCGCGGTCGCTTTCCACCCACCTGAAGACGCGGTTGAGCCTGTCGGGCGCAAAGGCGGGGTTGCTGTGGGAACTGGTGCCCAAGGCAGCGCAGGCGCAGCCCGAGCGCTTCGCGGCGCTGATCAAAGCGCTGCCGATCCGCGTGACCGCACCGCGGCCCGTCGCCGAAGCCATCAGCACGGCCGGCGGCGTGCGCTTCGAGGCGTTGGACGAGGGCCTGATGCTCAAGGCGTTGCCCGGCGTGTTCTGCGCCGGCGAGATGCTCGACTGGGAGGCCCCCACCGGGGGCTATCTGCTCACCGCCTGCTTCGCCACCGGCCGCGCCGTGGGGCTGGGGGCGCAACGCTGGCTGGCCGCGGGCGCGTGGCACACTCCGCGGCCTTCGTGACCACCGCGCCTCGCGGCGCCCCGTTTCTTGAACAAGATCGTTCTGCAGATTGCCGCCGAGCTGAAGGTTCGGCCGGCCCAGGTGCTGAGCGCCGTCGCGCTGCTCGACGCCGGCTCCACCGTTCCCTTCATCGCCCGCTACCGCAAGGAAGCCACCGAGGGCCTGGACGACATCCAGTTGCGTGAACTCGAGGCGCGGCTGGCCTACCTGCGCGAACTCGAGGACCGCCGCGCGGCGGTGCTCAAGAGCATCGAAGAGCAGGGCAAGATGACGCCCGCGCTGCGAGCGGCCATCGAATCGGCGCCCACCAAGCAGGAGCTGGAGGACCTCTACCTGCCCTACAAGCCCCGGCGCCGCACCAAGGGCATGATCGCCCGCGAAGCCGGGCTCGAGCCGCTGGCCGACAAGCTCTTTGCCGACCCGCGGCTCGAGCCGCCGGCCGAGGCCGCCGGGTTCATCCAGGCCTACCCGGGCGGGCCCGGTGCCCTGGCCGAAGCCGGGTTTGCCGACGTCGCCGCCGTGCTCGACGGCGTGCGCGACCTGCTCTCGGAGCGCTGGGCCGAGGACGCT
>Ga0209254_10006390_pt1 | contig 10873 bp, 1 predicted proteins | sample FrelakmetDIP11DI_FD_187148 | JGI IMG/M metagenome (GOLD analysis project Ga0209254, IMG submission 187148) | Freshwater lake sediment microbial communities from the University of Notre Dame, USA, for methane emissions studies - DIP11 DI (SPAdes)... | ecosystem: Environmental > Aquatic >... | reverse complement strand
TCGACGCTGCCCGGGCCGGAGGGCCTGACGCTGCGCAACAAGCTGGCCGCGTTCGCGTCCCGGTCCGAGGTCCTGGGCGTGGTGATCGACGTGAAGGACGACCCCCGAGTCAAGGCATTGCGGCAACAGGCGGCATCGAACCCGGCGTGTCCGTTCGCGAAGAACCTGCTCGCCGAGGAGCTCAAGGGCATCGTCGATGCGTACCGCGCGAACCCGCTGCAGTACGTGGTCCTGGTCGGCAACGACGACGCGATTCCGTTCTTCCGCTCGCCCGACCAGGCCGGGCTCGCCCCCGAATCGGGGTTCATCCCGCCGGTGCAGAGCAACTCGCCCTCCGAGGCGAGCCTGCGGCTCGACTTCGTGCTGAGCCAGGACCGCTACGGCTCGAAGACGACGATCTCGCTGCCCTGGAACGACTTCCCGGTGCCGGGCCTCGCGGTGGGCCGCCTGGTCGAGAGCGCGACGGACATCGCGGGCATGCTCGACGCCTACGTGGAGGCGAAGGCAACGGTGGTGCCCCGGTCCACGCTCGTCACCGGCTACGACTTCCTCGAGGACGCGGCGAACGCCGTGAAGGGCGAGCTCGATGCCGGCACCGGGGCCGGAATGCCCGGTTCGGGAGCGACGAGCGACGCGCTGATCACGCCGAACAACAAGTCGCCGCAGGATCCGGCGTCGTGGAAGGCTTCCGACCTGCGCACGAAGCTGTTCGGGTCCCGCCACGACGTGATCTTCCTCGCCGGGCACTTCAGCGCCAACAGCGCACTCGCCGCGGATTTCGCGACCAGCGTCCTCACCACCGAACTCGCGGCCGCGACGACCGACTTCACCAACACGATCGTCTTCAGTGCCGGCTGCCACTCGGGCTACAACCTGGTCGACGGCGACGCGATACCGGGCGTCACGCTGCCGCTCGACTGGGCCCAGACCTTCGCCCGGAAGCAGGCAACGCTGATTGCCGGAACCGGCTACCAGTACGGCGACACCGACTTCCTCGAGTACAGCGAACGCCTCTACAAGGGCTTCGCGCAGCAATTGCGCGCCGGCCCGGCCGGCACCTCCGTGGCGGTGGGCGAGGCGCTGGTGCAGGCGAAGCTCGCGTACCTGGCAGCGACGCCGGACATCCGCGGCCTGCACGAGAAGGCGCTGCTGCAGGCGACGCTGTTCGGCCTGCCGATGCTCGGCGTGAACATGCCCTCCGGCCGAGGCGCGATCCCGGGCACCTCCGCTGCGGTCACCCCCGACCCCGTTCCGGGCCCGAGCCCGGCGGCCACGCTCGGGTTGCGCACGAAGGACATCAGCGTCGCGCCGGCGCTCTCCCCGCAAACGCAGACGCTCAGGAACCTGAAGACGGGCGCCGACATCGTCGCCCGCTGGCTGAGCGGACCCGACGGCGTGACCAACAAGCCGGGCGAGCCGGCGCTCCCACTGGCCGTGGTGAACGCGACGCCCACGGATCCGCGGCTGGTGCTGCGCGGCATCGGATACCGCGGTGGCACGTTCGTCGACTCCGCCGCGATGTTCCCGTTCAGCGGCGCGCCGGCCACGGAGACGCGCGGCGTGCACGTGGCGTTCCTGTCGCCGGTCGATTATCCGGCGACGATGTGGACGCCGAACTACTTCGGCGCGCTCGCGGGCAACGGTGGCACGCAGCTGCTGGTGACGCCGGTCCAGCACCGCGCCGCGAACGTCGTCGACGGGACGAGCATCCAGCGTCGGCACACGGAGATGAACCTCCGGCTGTTCTACAGCGGCAACCTGAGCCAGGCCGCGCTTTCCGACGCGCCCAGCATCATCGCCGTGGATGCGGTGGCGGACGCGGGCGGCGTCACCTTCGCCGTGCAGGTGGTGGGAGACCCGGCGGCGGCGATCCACCAGGTCTGGGTCACCTACACCGGCACCGGCGTGAACGCCTGGACCTCGCTCGACCTCCAGCAGTGCGCCCGGACCGGCACGCCGACGCCGACGCTTCCGCCGGTGTGCGGCACCACCGAGGACTCGCGGGTGTGGAAGGGAAGGCTCGCGAGCCCGCCCGCGAATCTCAAGTACTTCGTGCAGGCGGTCAACGGGGTCGCGCTGGTGTCGCGCAACGACAACCTCGGCGCGTATTTCGCGGTCGGGTCGCCGACGCCGACCGCCACGAAGATGGCGCTCGTCTCGCCCCCTGCGTCGGCCACCGTGGGTGACAACCTCAACGTCACCGCCAAGCTCAGCTATGCCGGTGGCGCAGCCATCGGGGGCAAGTTGGTCTCGCTGAGCGCAGGCGGCGTTTCGCAGCTCGGCACCACGGGCGCCGACGGCAGCGTCAGCGTCAAGCTGCCGGTAGTCGCCAACGCAGGCGTGTATCAGATCGCCGCGGCGTTCGCCGGCGACAGCGTCTTCCAGTCGTCGTCAACCGCCGTGCCGGTGACGTTCGTCAGGGCGTCGTCGACGCCGACGCCGCTGCCCTCGGGCCTGACCGGCATCAACGTTGCCGCCACGGTCGGCGGCACCACCACTGCACCGCAGCAGGTGCCGGTGGCGTTCACGGTGACCAATCTCACCTCGGGTACGACGACGACGATCTACGCGACCACGGACAACCTGGGCAACGCGATCCTGCCGCCGCCGTCCGGTCTTCCCGCCGGCGACTACCGGGTGACGCAGGCGACGTTCGGTGGCGACGCAACCTACGCGCCGACGACGATCGCGCTGGCGCAGACCTTCACGGTCGCGAAGATCAACCAGAGCATCGCGTTCGACCCGCTGCCCGACAAGGTCGCGGGCAGTCCCGATTTTCCGGTGTTCGCCACCGCGAGCTCCGGGCTGGCCGTGACGTTCGGCGCGAGCGGTGCCTGCACCGTGGTGAGCGGCAGCACCGTGCGCCTCACGGGCGTCGGCAGCTGCACGATCACGGCGAACCAGGCGGGCGATGCGAACACGAACCCGGCGGCGCCCGTAGCTCAATCGTTCGCGGTGCTGGCAGCCGCAACGGTGGTCTCGCTCGCTCGCGCCGCGCCGTCGCCGACGATGGCCGACTCGGTCGCCTACACGCTGACGCTGAGCGATGCGGTGACCGGCGTGACCACGAGCAACTTCGCGCTCACCGCCACCGGGATCTCCGGTGCGTCGATCGCCTCGGTCAGTGGCGCCGGCACCGCGTGGACGGTGACGGTGAACACCGGCCGCGGCACGGGTTTGCTGCGCCTCGACCTGGTCAACAGCACCGGCGTCACGACCGATCCGGGCGCACCGGTCACCGGACTGCCGTACACGGGCCAGACCTACGAGATCGACAAGGGGGGGACGGTGCTCTTCGCCGGCGAGGGCGAGGGCCTGCCCGTCACCGGGTTCGGCAGCGGAGGCTACGCGCTGTTCGGCAGCGCGCAAATCCCCAGCGCGCCCACCCGATTCCGGACGCGCTCGGACGGCCGCATCGTCGCCGTCGGTGGCACCGCCTGCGCAGGCGGCGTCAACCCGGGCGCACCCACCCAAGCGTACTGTACGGTGCAGCTCGCGCAATACCTGGCCACCGGCGCGCCGGACAGCGCCTTCGGTACCGGCGGTCGGGTCGTGACGGCCATCACCAACGCCGCCCCGGAACTGAACTTCTCCATCCTGAGCGACGGCTCGCTCCTCGTCCGCGGGTACCGTTACAACGGATCTGCAGACGTCCTCTTCGCCGCGAGGTTCTCGCCCACGGGCGTGCCGGACGGCACGTACGGCACCGGCGGCGTCGTGCAACTCGACGCGCTGCCGCTGGGCTTCGGGATCGTCGGCTCCGACATCGATTCGCCCGGTCGCCTCGTCTTCGTCGGCACCACGCCTGGCGTCGGGCCGCAGGGACAGGACGTGTTCGCGACGCGCCTGACGAGCTCGGGCGCGATCGACACGACCTTCGGCACCAACGGCGTCGCCCAGTACGCGATTGCGACGACGGGATCCCTGAGCGACCGCGGCACCACCGTCTGGAACCAGCCGGACGGTTACATCCTGATCGGGGGTCGGACCACCGGCGCCTCCGGGTTCTTCGATTTCCTTGTGATGCGCGTAGACGCGAACGGCCTGCCGGATCCGACCTTTGGCACCAACGGTGTCGTGACGACCCGGTTGTCCGGCACGACGGGCGACAACTTCGGTCGCCGGATCGTCCTGCAGCCCGACGGCAAGGTTTTGATCGCAGGCACGGTGACCACCGGCGCAGTGAGTGCCTGCGGCGTCGTGCGCTACAACGCGGACGGGTCGAAGGACACGAGCTTCGGCGCCGGCGGCGAGGCGCTGGTGCCGATGACGGCAGGGTGCTTCGCGATCAGCCAGCAGCCCGACGGGAAGATCGTCCTCGCCGGCAACAACCGAGTGGACGACGTCAACTACGGCGCGCTGGTTCGCCTGCAGCTGTCCGGCGCGCCGGACACCGGATTCGGCATCAACGGCTACCGGGACATCAGCAATTACGACTCGCCGGGGCGCGTCGCCTTCACGTCGAGCGGCAACCTCATCACCAGCCTGACGGTCCAGGACCCTGCGGACGGCGTGCTCAAGTCGTACGTGGTCCTGCTCTCCGGCACGCTCGCCGGGCCGTGGGTCAATCAGACCCTCACGTTCAACGCCTTGCCGAACAAGTCGTTCGGCGAGCCGGCCTTCGCAGTTGCGGCGAGCGCGAGCTCGGGGTTGCCGGTGTCTTTCTCCGCGTCCGGCGCGTGCGCGATGGCAGGCAACCTGGTCCAGATCGCGGGCGTGGGGTCCTGCACGATTACGGCCAGCCAGCCCGGCAATGCCACTTACTTCGCTGCGACACCCGTGTCGCAGACATTTGCCATCGCGGCGGCGAGCCAGGCGATCACCTTCGGCGCGGCGCCGACGGGACTCGCCTTGGGTCATCCGCCCGCCTTGGTGAGCGCGACGAGTTCGAGTACGACGGCTGCTCCTTCCACGAACCCGATCCTCTTCGGGTCGCTGACCCCGACGATCTGCTCGGCTGGCGGAATCAACAGCGCGTTCGTCACGCCGATAGCCGCCGGCACGTGCACCATCACCGCCGACCAGGCGGGCGAGGCGAACTACGGGTCCGCGGCGCAGCAGACACTGAGTTTCACGATCGCCCCGCTGCCTGCATCGCCGCCACAGACCTTCCAAGTGAAGAACCTCAACGACAGCGGCACCGACAGCCTGCGCTGGGCCATAGAGCAGGCCAATGCCCACCCGGGCCCGGACTTCGTCGATTTCGATCCGCTCGTATTCCCGACGACGGGCGCACCCGTCATGCAGACGATCACGTTGTCCCGACAGATCCAGATCTCCGGGCCACTGACCATCACCGGGCCGGGAGCCGATCGGCTCACGATCGACGGCAACGGCCCCGTGAACGCCACCGACTTCAGCCGGATCTTCGCGATCCTCGTTGCCGACGTGACCTGTCCTGTACTCGTCGTTCCAGACGACTACATCGTGTGGATATCGGATGTCCGGCTGTTCAATGGGCGGGACAAGAACCCGAACGGCTTCGGCGGAGCCATCTACACGCAGCACAGTTTGGTGCTCGATTCGGTGATCATCGAGAACAGCCTGGCGCGTTCGGCGGGCGCGATCGGCTTCTCGGTGCTCCATCCGGGGCAGACGCTGTTCATCTCGAACACGCAATTCCTCAACAACAGGGCAACCGAGCTGGTGGCCCCGACATCCGCCGTGAGCACCGCGTCGGGCGGGGCGATCTACGTTGCCGAACGCTGCAACAACGCGCAGGACTTGCCCCATACGGAACCGGTGTCCGTGACCATCGTGGACAGCGACTTCCGCGGCAATGCCTCGCAACCGACGACGCTGTTCGGGAGGGGCGGAGCTCTGCGATCGGTTTCGCTGGCCGACATTGCGATCTACAACACGGTCTTCGTCGACAACCACGTCATTGCGCCCGATCCGCCCGCGGCGGGCAGGAATTACCACGGCGGCGCTTTCGACGGAACGGCCAAGTCGCTGCGGATCGAGAGTTCCGAGTTTGCCGAGAACAGTGCCGTGGAAGCGAATCCGGCGAACGATCGGACGCGCAGCGGTGCGATGCACCTGTTCAAGGATGCGGTCGACAAGCAGGCACCAGGCGGCGCGATGGGCGTTCGGATCGTCAACTCGACGATTTCGGGCAATCAGTCGAGCGCCACGGCCGGGGCGATGCTGTTGTACGGCAACGTCGCCCTGGAGCTGATCAACTCCACCGTGGGCAACAACGTGATCGCGACCAACCGGACCGGCGGCATCGCCACCAGCATTGGTGCGACCTACCCCGTGTCGGCGAGCAACACCGCCCGGCCGACGTTGCGATTGGTGTCGTCGATCGTCGCGAACAACAACGGTGCATTCGGCGACGTCTCGGCGGGCACGGCGATCTTCGGTGCGTTCACCATCAACGCGACCAACTCGCTGATCGAGACCATCTGCCCGCCGCCGAACTGCACGATTTCGGTGTTCGGCACCGGCAACCTGCTCGGCGTCGATCCGCTGCTCGCGCCGCTCGGCGACAACGGCGGGCTCTCGCGCACCCAGGCGCTGCTGTCCGGCAGCCCGGCGATCAATAAGGGCAGCAACCCCTTGGGGCTCGCGAACGACCAGCGCGGCGACGGTTTTGCGCGCACGGTCGGCGCCGGCACCGACATGGGCGCCTTCGAGTCCTCGCCCTGAACCGGCCCGCGGTCGGTATCATCGTCCCCAGCAGACGACGATGGCGACCGCGGATCTATCGACGAGCGAGGCGGCGACGGCGCCGGAAGGCCTGGTCGCCAACGCCGAGTCCTACATACCGGGCGACCGGCGCCGTGCGCTCGCCGCCGGTGTCGAGATTCCGGACCGCGTCCGCGGCGCGGCGCTCTTTGCGGACATCTCCGGCTTCACGCCGCTCACCGAAGTCCTGGCCAAGGAGCTTGGGCGCGAGCGTGGCGCCGAGGTGCTGACTTATCACCTCAATCGCGTCTTCCACGTTCTCATCGCGGAGCTCGACCGCTTCGGCGGAGATGTCCTCTACTTCAGCGGCGACGCGATCACCTGCTGGCTCGACGGTGACGACGGCGTGCAGGCCACGGCGTGCGCGCTGGCGATGCAGGCAACGATGGAGCGGTCGGGCGAGGTGGCGACGCCGGGGGGCACCCGGGTACGACTCGCGATGAAGATCGCCGTCGCAGTGGGGACGGCGCGGCGTTTCCTCGTCGGCGATCCGGACGTCCAGCGGATGGACGTGCTGGCCGGCCGGCTCATCGACGAGCTGGCCGGCGCGGAGCGCCAGGCGCAAAAGGGCGAGGTCGTGCTGGACCGCTCGGCGCTGGAGTCGCTGGGCGATCGCGTCGAGATCCGCGAGGCGCGCACGGAGGAAGACGGCTGGCGCGAGTACGGCGTGGTCGAGCGGCTGGCCGTCGCGGTCGAGGCGCCGCCGCCTCGGCCCGCCCCCCCGGCGGGCGAGCTGCTCGAAGCCGTCGTTCGCGAGTGGCTGCTGCCCGACATCTTCGAACGCTTGCGCGGGGGCCACGGCGAGTTTCTCGCCGAGTTGCGCCCCGCATATCCGCTGTTCCTGCGGTTCGGCGGCATCGACTACGATGACGACGACGAGGCCGCCGCGAAGCTCGACGGCTTCGTCCGCAGGGTGCAGCGCATCCTGACCTCCTATGGCGGCAACCTGCTTCAGCTCACCATCGGCGACAAGGGCGCCTATCTGTACGCGGTCTTCGGATCGCCGCGCGCACACGAGGACGACGCCGCCAGGGTGGCCGCCGCAGCGCTGGAGCTGGGCTCGCTGAAGGACACGACGGCGGCGCGCGACATCCAGATGGGCATCGCGTACGGTCGGCTGCGCAGCGGCACCTACGGGCACCGGCAGCGACAGGCGTTCACCTGCATCGGCGACGCCGTGAACCTCGCCGCCCGGCTGATGAGCAAGGCGCCACCCGGTCGAATCTACGTCACGGAAGACGTGCGTCGCGCGGCGGGCGACGCGTTCGGCTGGCAGGCGCTGCCGCCGCTTGCGCTCAAGGGAAAGGCCGATCGGGTCGCGGCGTTCGCGCTCACCGGAGCGACGCCCCGCGCGGCCCATGGTCCGGCGCATCGCGCGGTCCCCATCGTCGGCCGGCGGGCCGAGACCGACGCGTTCGGGCGATGGCTCGACGAGGCATTGGCGGGCCGCGGGCAGGTCGTCGGCATCCGCGCCGAGGCGGGCATCGGCAAGTCGCGGCTCGCCGCAGAGTTCACGCGGACTGCGCTCGATCGAGGAGCCACGGTGGCGCTTGGCGAGTGCCCGTCGTACGGCACGCACGCGAGCTACTTCGCCTGGCGCGACGTCTGGTCGACGCTGTTCCGACTCGACGACAGCCTCCCTGCAAGCGAGCAGGTGGCGGTGCTCGAAGCCGAGCTCGAAGCGATCGATCCCACGCTCGTTGCGCGCGCGCCGCTGCTCTCGACGCTGCTCGACCTCCCGATTCCGGACAACGACCTGACGTCGCCGTTCGACGCGAAGCTGCGCAAGACATCGCTCGAAGGACTGCTCGTCGATTGCCTGCGGGCCCGGGCGAGCGCGGGGCCGCTGTTGATCCTGCTCGACGACTGCCACTGGCTCGATCCCCTGTCGCGCGACCTCGCCGAGATTCTCGGCCGCGCGGTCGCGAGCCTGCCGGTGGTGCTGATGCTGGCCTATCGGCCCGGTGCGGATGCCGATGGGCCGATCGGCGTGGAGAGGATGCCGCACTTCCACGAAATCGCCTTGACCGAGCTCGGCGCCGAAGAGGCGACCGAGCTGGTCCGCGTGAAGCTGGCGCAAGCGCCGGACGATGGTCGCGAGCCACCGGCTGCGCTGGTGGGTCTCGTCACGGCCAAGGCGCAGGGCAACCCGTTCTACATCGAGGAACTGCTGGATTACATCCGCGGCCAGGGCGTGGATCTGCGCGACGCGGCGGCGCTCGAACGCCTGCAGTTGCCGGGCAGCCTGCACAGCCTCGTGCTCGGTCGCATCGACATGCTCGCCGAGTCGCCCCGGCAAACGCTGAAGGTGGCGAGCGTGCTCGGCCGCACATTCCGCGCGACCGTCCTGTCGGGCGTCTACCCCGAACTCGGCGGGCTAGAGGAGGTCGAGGATCAGCTGAAGCGCCTGGACGCCGCGGCCCTGGTGCACCTCGACGACCCCGTCGAAACGAGCTACGTCTTCAAGCACGTCGTCACGCAGGAGGTGGCGTACGAGAGCATGCCTTACGCGTTCCGCGCGCTGCTTCACGAGCGCTGCGGCCGCTACCTCGAGTACGCCGAGCCCGACGCCGCCGAGCGCAATCTGGACCTGCTGGCGTACCACTACGGATGCAGCGAGAACCTTGCGAAGAAGCGCGAGTACCTCGCGCGTGCGGGCGAGGCCGCGCAGGCGACGTACGCAAACGCGGCCGCAATCGCCTATTTCGAGCGGCTCGTGCCACTCGTCGAAGCCGGCCCGCGCGTCGAGGCGCTGCTCAAGCTGGGGAAGGTGCTCGAGCTCGTCGGCGAGTGGGGCCGTGCGGAGAAGGTCGTGGCGGAGGCCCTCGGGCTCGCGCAAGACCTGGGCGACAGGCTCGCCTGCGCGGGATGCGAAACCGCACTCGCCGAGATTGTGCGCAAGCAGGGGCGTTACGACGAGGCGGTGGCGCGGCTCGAGCGCGCCGCCCGCGACTTCGGCGCGCTCGGCGACGATGCCGGCGTGGGCAGGGTGCTGCATCTCGCCGGAACCGTGGCGGCGCAGCGAGGCGACTACGCGAAGGCCACCGAGAATTACGAGGCGAGTCTCGCCATCCGCGAGCGGCTGGGCGACAAGGCGAGCATGGCCGCGCTGCTGTCGAACCTGGGCATCGTCGTCGAGTACCAGGGTGATCTCGACGCCGCGCGGCGCTTTCACGAACGTGCGCTCGCGCTTCGGACCGAAACGGGCGACCGCTGGGCGATCGCCGTGTCCACGAACAACCTGGGCTTGATCCTGGCGATGCAGAGGCGCTTCGACGAGGCCCGCACGCTGCTCCAGAGATCGATGCAACTGTCACGGGAAGTGGGCGACGGCTGGCTGGTGGCCATCGGGCACAACAATCTGGGCAACACGACGCGCGGGCTCGGGGATTACGACGCCGCCCGCAGCCACTACCGCGACAGTCTTCGTGCCTATCGCGATTTCGACGACAAGTGGGCGATGGCGATCCTGCTCGAGGACATCGGAATGCTGGCGGCCCTGACGGGCGACACGCCCGCCGCGCTCGAGTTGGTGGGGGCCGCGGACACGTTGCGGACTGCCATAGGCGCCCCGCGCGCGCCGCCGCAGGAAGTGGAGATCGAGGCCAGGCTGAATGCAGCGGCAGGGTCCCTGTCGGAACAGGAGCGGACCGCGCACCGCGCGCGCGGCCGCAGCCTCGAGCTCGCGGCAGCGGTCGAACGGGCGCTCTGCTTCTGCGAGCCGTCGACGCGACAGTCTGCGCGGCAACGGATTGCGGAATGAGTCGACCGGACTACCTACCGGAGGTACCCTTGTCGGCGCCCGACCGCCACAACCCCTACGACTTCGCGCCCTACCTCGCCTGGCGGGAGGGCGTCGACTACTACCGCGACGACCCGTTCCTGCAGGCGCTGGTGCGCTCGTCGGCCGGACCGCGCGCCGAGGCGGTCGATGCCGCGGCGCGCGAGCTTTCGCAACGCGCCTCGCAGCGCTGGCGCCTGCTGGCCGACGCGAGCGCACTGCCGGAGCGACGTCCGCAGCTCGTCCACTGGGACGCCCACCACCGGCGCGTCGACCGCATCGTGCGTTCGCACGACAGCGTGGCGCTCGAGCGCGAGGTGTTCGCCGAGGGCCTGTTCTCGTCGCGCACCGACACGCCGACGCGGCTCGCCAAGATGTTCCTCGTCTACCAGAACGGCGAGG
>Ga0209254_10006389_pt1 | contig 10875 bp, 14 predicted proteins | sample FrelakmetDIP11DI_FD_187148 | JGI IMG/M metagenome (GOLD analysis project Ga0209254, IMG submission 187148) | Freshwater lake sediment microbial communities from the University of Notre Dame, USA, for methane emissions studies - DIP11 DI (SPAdes)... | ecosystem: Environmental > Aquatic >... | reverse complement strand
GTACGCATAATGTATATTATGTCAAATAATATGAGTAACAACGCTCGCCAACTTGAAATGTAATTACGTACGTAATAACGTACGCCCATGACCAAACTCAAGCTCACCGCGATCGGAAATTCCGCGGGTGTCGTCTTCCCGAAGGAAGTGCTCGCCAGGCTGAAGCTCGACAAGGGCGATGCGGTCTACCTGACAGAATCTCCTGATGGCTATCGATTGACCCCGTACAACCCCGAGTTCGAGTCGCAGATGGACGCCGCGCGGAAGATCATGAAGAAGCGCCGCGCTGCATTGCGCGAACTCGCGAAATAGCCGCGGCCGCGGCCGACGTCGATGACAGAACCTGTCTGGATCGACCTTGAGGTCGTGCTCGCCATTCACGACGAGCAGCTGGCCGAACACGGTGGCCAAGCCGGCGTGCGTGATCGCGGTCTATTGGAGTCGGCTATGATTCGCCCGCAGAACCAGTTCGCCTACGGTGAGCGCTCGCTGCCACGGATCGCCGCCAGCTACGCTTTTGGTATCTCGCGCAATCACCCGTTCCTGGACGGCAACAAGCGCACCAGTCTTGTGGTTGCCGAGTTGTTTCTTGAGCTGAACGGCTACGAACTCACCACGACTGACGCCGAATGCGTCACGGCATTCCTGCAACTCGCCGCCGGCGAACTCACCGAAGAACAGCTCGCCGATTGGATCGAGGCGCGTCTGGCACCCCGCTTGACCGCCTGACACGAGTCTGCCGCCGTGAGCTTCCACGCACTCGCGATTGTCACGTGCATCGCCGCCTTGTTGCTCGGCCTCGGCTGGCTCACCGCCGGCACGCTGATGCTGAAGCGTTGGCGCATCGAACCGAGTGTCGGCGCCCTGCTGATCGGTCGACGAATCAGTGTCGCCGTCGAGCTGTTTCTTCTGCTCGGCTTTGGCGCGTTGCTGCTGGCACCGCTCGGCCGTTGATCCATCCAACGCGGCGCCAATTCCCACCGAGGCACCGCGTGTGTCCTGTGGCAACATCCTTCTCCACTGCGTCACCGCACCCATCCACGCATGACCGTCAGTCCGCGATGAAAGCCCGCCCTGCGCGCGCCGCCAACACGCTTTGCCTTGATCGCGTCGTGCGATGGCTGACCGTCGCAATCGTGGGCACCCTCGCCGCCTGCTCGAGCACTCCACCTTTCGAACCGAGCGTGCCCGCAGGCAGCGTGACCCGCGAGGGCTCGCGCTGGGTTCCGGTCGCGTGGCAGGACTTGCCGGGCTGGAACGCCGACACACCGTACGCGGCCTGGCCCGCGCTGCTGCAGAGCTGCCGGCGCGCGAACCCGGCCTGGACTGCGCTCTGTGCCAATGCACAGCAGAAACCACCGGTCAACGACGCCGAAATGCGCGCCTGGCTGATGCGTCACCTGCAGCCCTATCGGGTCGAGTCGCTTGACGGCGGTGCCGCTGGTCTAATCACCGGCTACTTCGAACCGATCATCGACGCGCAACGCCGGCCGGGTGGGCCGTACCGCGTGGCGCTCCACGCGCCGCCGGCCGATCTCGCCACGCGACGGCCGTACTGGACGCGCCAGCAGTTGCAGACGCTGCCGCAGGCAAAGGCCTCCCTGAGCGGGCGCGAAATCGCCCACGTCGCCGACCCGCTCGACGCGCTGATGCTGCAGATCCAGGGCTCGGGTCGGTTGCGCCTCACCGAACCGGACGGGCAGGTCCGCACGGTCCGGCTTGCCTACGCCGGACACAACGATCAACCCTACCGCTCCGTCGGACGCTGGCTGATCGACCAGGGAGAACTGCAGAGCGGTCAGGCGACGTGGCCCGCGATCAGGGACTGGGCGCAGAAAAACCCGGGTCGCATGGACGAGCTGCTGTGGGCCAACCCACGCTACGTGTTCTTCCGCGAGGAGCCGCTCACCGATCCCACGCTCGGCCCGCGCGGCGCGCAGGGTGTGCCGCTCACGCCCACGCGCTCGATCGCCGTGGATCCGAAGAGCGTGCCCTATGGCACGCCGGTCTGGATCGACACCACCGAACCGCGTTCGAACGCGCCACTGCGTCGACTGGTGCTGGCGCAGGACACCGGCAGCGCGATCGTCGGTGCGGTGCGCGCCGACTACTTCTGGGGCTGGGACGGCAATGCCGCCGAGCAGGCCGGCCGCATGCGCCAGCCGTTATACATGTGGGTGCTGTGGCCGCGCGAGCGTCTGTGAAGGCGGGTCAATCGGGAGTCTCTGCACCGAAATGCATTGGATCGCTGCCGTCCTATGACGTTACGCGTTGCCGATCGGAACGCCGGCGCCAGAATACCCACGTGTAGATCGCAGCGTTGACCAGCAGCACCAGCGCGCCGAGGGCAAGTTGCACCTGCCGCGTCAATCCGTCCGGATACAGTGCCGACATGAGGTAATGCTCGACGAAACCGCCCGGGTACCCGAGTTCTCCGGCCGACCGTCGCCAGTGATTTTCGAGCGGTGTCAGGGGGCAGATTCCGCCGAGGAACTCGATTCCGGCACCCCACAGCACGACGGGTCCGTGGACCCACGCGATGCGAGGCCAGCGCAGCACGAGCAGTGCGCCCAGCACCACGAACGCCACGAACCCTGCGTGAACAATGAGCACGAGGTCTGCCAGCAGTCGATATGACATGGCAACTGAGATGGTGCTACCACGGCAACTGAGGTGTCAAAAGGCGCACTTGGCGCTATTGCCGATTCGATTGATCCGTCGCACAGTGCATTTGACTGGCGCCACGGCCCTCGCGCACCCGCGCAGGAGCACTGACAATGAGCACCCTGACCAAGCTTGCACTCGGCGCGATGGGACAGCTGCGACCGCGCCCCGCGAAGGGCGATGCCCGTCCCGTCATCAAGCTGCCTGCGCCCGACAAGCGCGGCGGTCTGCCGCTCATGCAGGCACTGGCCAAGCGCCGCTCAACTCGTGAGTTCGCACGCAAGCCACTGCCACTGCCCGTGCTCTCCAGCCTGCTGTGGGCTGCCTTCGGCGTGAACCGTCGCGACGGCGGGCGGACAGCCCCCTCCGCCATCAACGCGCAGGAGATCGACGTTTACGTCGCCCTGCCCGACGGTGCCTACCTCTACGACGCCCGGACACACGCGCTGCGGCTCGTGGCAGGCAGCGATTTGCGCGGCATCACGGGTTATCAGGATTTCGTGGACGATGCCCCGCTCGACCTCGTCTACGTCGTGGATCACTCGCGCATGAAGTTGATCCCGGTGGCAAGCCGCGAGAGCTATGCGTCTGCCGCCGCTGGCGCGATCGCCCAGAACGTGTACCTGTACGCCGCCAGCACGGGACTCGTCACCGTGATCCGCGCCTGGATCGATCGCTCCGCCATCGCCGACGCCCTCGGCCTTCCCCACGACCAGCACGTCCTGCTGTCGCAGACTGTCGGTTACCCGCAAGGCTGACACGGCCCGTCTCGAAAGGCGGCTGCCCCCGGAGTGTGCGTTACCGATATTTCCCGGGTCCGCCCCGGGTATCATCGCCGCGCCAATGAAAACCCCAGCCGAACTGCAGCCCCTGATCGACGACGGCGTGATCGACGAAGTCCTCCGCTCGCTGAAAAGCGGCAAGGAAGCGACGGTCTACCTGGTGCGTTCGGGGGCGCGGACGCACTGCGCCAAGGTCTACCGCAACATGGCGCAGCGCAGTTTCCAGAAGCGCGCCCAGTACCAGGAAGGACGCAAGGTGCGAGGCAGCCGCCAGGCCCGCGCGATGAGCAAGAGCACGTCGTTCGGCCGTGCGGAGCAGGAGGCTGCCTGGAAGAACGCCGAGGTGGACGCGTTGTACCAGCTGATTGCCGTTGACGTGCGCGTGCCAAGGCCCTACGGCTATTTCGATGGCGTACTGCTCATGGAACTTGTCGCGGACGCGGACGGGAATCCGGCGCCACGCCTCGGTGAGGTGGAGCTTTCAGCCGAGACTGCCCGTGAGTACCACCGGTTTCTGATCCGGCAGGTCGTGCGGATGCTGTGCGTCGGGCTCATCCACGGCGACCTGTCCGAATTCAACGTGCTGGTCGCGCCCGACGGCCCCGTGATCATCGACCTGCCGCAGGTCGTCAATGCAGCGGGCAACAACGCTGCGCTGGCGATGCTCGAGCGCGACGTCAACAACCTGCGGTCCACGCTGGGTCGCTTTGCGCCCGAACTGCTCGGCACCGAATTCGCCAGGGAAATGTGGGACCTGTACGAGCAGGGCGAACTGCGGCCAGAGACCGAACTCACCGGTGTCTTCGCGGCCGATGAAACGGTCGTCGATCCGGACGAAGTCATGCTCGTCATCGACGATGCTCGCGAAGAAGAAATCCAGCGTCGCCTGCGCCTGGTCAGCCAGCCGCTCGCAGGGCCTTAACGGCGAGCCGCCCTCTTCTTCTTCCATGAAGGTTGAACGGCAAGCCGAACCTTGCCCACCTTCCGACCGGCGATGGAACTCAGCACCAGTCGCCCGCGATCATCGACTTCGCACGGCACCACGAATACGCCCGGGCGCAGCAAGGTCTGGATGGCCCTGGCCGACGTGCGACGCTTGAAGAGAGTGGCCGTCGTCGGGTCGTCGAAGGACCACGAATCGTCCTGGACCATGTAGTACAGCGAGATTCCGGGCAGTGTCGCGCTGACCAGCAGGTAGCGGGTCCGGTCCTCCATGTCCTTGACGTGCCGCGCCAGCGCACGCTGTTGCGCCGGAGTCAGCGGTGGGTCTTCGACTTCGTCTCGACTCTGCGCTGTTGCGAGCCGCGTGCTCTTGTTCATACCCATGGGGTCAGCATGCTAACAGCATGCGCATGCGTGCGTGCCGGCGGGAACGCAGTCGATCGCGAGCACGGTGTCGACCGCCAGCGCTCAGAATCGGGAGGCCACCAGCTGCACGTCCGCGTGCTGCCAGGCGGCTCGCAACTGCTTCTCGACGGCCACTGCGGCCTCAGTCTGCTGCTGCTGCCTCAATGCCAGCGCAAGGCCCTTCAGCGACCAGCCGTTCTGCGGATTACGCTGCAGCTCGTCACGGTAGACTTTCTCGGCATCGGCGGCGCGGCCCGCCTCGAGCAACGCTGCGCCGAGCGACTGCCGGACCGGTGAATGCCAGCCGGGCGGCTCGTCGTAGGGAATGCGGTCCTCGATCGTGACCGCCTCGGTCAGCGCTGCGATGGCCGTAGCCTGGTCACCCCGTGCCAGCGCCAGTTCTGCATGGACGGTGCGCTCCGCGATGCGTGCTGCATGTGCCAGCGGATAACGGTCCCAGACCATCAAGGTCAGCATGATCGGATCGGCGGCCAGCTTCGATAGTGTCGCGTAATGGGTATTGGCGTCCCCCATCCGGCCCTGCCGGATCGCCGCCATCGCCTGTGCGTAGTTCCAGATCGCCGTGACGTAAGGCAGGTCCGGCGCAGGATTCGGGGCCGTTCGAATCTCGTCCCAACGCCCGAAGCGGACGTTGTCGAACCAGGGTGTCATCCAGTAGTGCTGCAGGCCCGCGAATCCCGGTTGTCGCATCAGGTCCGGCAGGTTGACGCGTTGCGCAGTCGTGCGCGCAGCGTCCTGCGCGATCTTGCTCGCCCCCTCCATGCTGGCGGCGAACCACAGGAAGTGCGGATTGTGTGGCACATAGCCAAGTGGATACACGCCCTTCGCGTTCGGTCCACAGGTGGCCAGGTAAGCATTGTCGGCCGCGATGGCTGTCTGGTTCGCCACGACCGCGTCGTGCCAGCGCCCCACGCGCGCGTAGATGTGCGCGGGCATGTGCACGAGATGACCGGAGCCCGGAATCAGCGTGCGCAGCCGATCGGCTGCCACGACTCCTCGCTGCGGATCCGCCGAGGCCTCGACGGCATGCACGTAAAGGTGCAGTGCACCCGCATGATTCGGGTTCTTCTGCATGACCGACTCCAGCAGTGACACGACTTCCGCCGTGTTGCCCTTCGGCGCCAGCTTCTCGTCGTAGTAATCCCAGGGTTGCAGGTCCATGAGGGATTCGGCGTGGAAGACCGTGGCGTCCAGGTCGTCGGGACGCTGCGCGACAAGTGCACCGGTTGCCTTGGCGTAGGCTTCGTCCAGCACGCGCCGGTCCTCTGGAGGATTCTCGGCATACCGCGATTCGAGCGCGTGGATGAAGGCGCGTTCCCGCTCTGTGGCCGTGGGGGCGAGCGCAACGGCTCGCTGCAGGCTCTGCCATGCCTTTGGATTGTCGGCCGGGTCCATCTGCGCGTTGACGTGCGGCCCCAGCACCAGCGCCGCGCCCCACCAGCACATCGCGCAGTCGGGATCGAGTTGCGCCGCCTTCAGAAATGAACGTTCGGCGGCATCGTGGTTGAAGCCGAAGGTCAGCATCAGCCCCTGGTTGAACCAGCGCTGCACTTCGGGGTTGCGTGTCGTGATCTTGAAGTCGTAGTTGCCCAGTCCGGGCAACAGCGCCGCGCCGACGGGTGCCTCGAGCGGTGCGGGCGGTGACGCCGCGCTGACCCGCGCGCTGTGCGCACCCACCCAGGCTCCGGCGATCACCGCCGACAGGATTCCGGCCACCACCAGCATGCGGTTCATGGCTTTCCCCCTCCAGCGGCCGTCCCTGCCGTACGCGACATGCGCGCGATCGACGGTCCGCCTTGGTGCGGTGTACTCCCTTGCCGAGACTCTGTCCAGATGCCGGCTGGGCCGGCTTCTCAGAAGGCGTCCGTACCGGAGAGTCCCTTTTCGATCCGGTCGGCGCTGTACATCACGACTTCGATCACCTCGCGCAGCGCCGCGGCGTTCGCGTTCGCATCGACCTGTGCCGAGAAGACGACGAGGTATTCATCCTTGCCCTGGTTGACCTGCCAGGCGCCCAGGACCATGCGGACGTTCTCCTGCAACAGGTGGACTGCGAGGTCGGCGGGCACGGCACCCTTGCCACGCGCGGCCACGGACCAGACGTCTCGCACTTCCAGCGGCGGTAACGACGTCGTTCCGGATGCGACCCACACGCGCTGGCTGCGGGTCTCGTCGACCTTGTAATCGAGCCGGTAGTCGCCCTCGTCGATCAGGAAGCCGAGCTGCGCACCCTTGAGCGCGGCCTCGACCCGTGCATCGGGCGTGGTGGCAGCCACTGTTGATTGCGCATGCGCCACGCCGGCGGCCGTCAGGAGCAACGATAAGGCTGCCAGCAAACGCTGCGAAATCGGACGGCTCATGGCTTGCCCTGCCGCGGAAAATCGACACGGGCAGCCCCGCGATGCCGCGGCCGCACGACGACGGTGCCCGCGAGCTTGTCATGCCAGCCTTGTTTACGCGGATCGAAGGCGACCCAGACGATGCCCGCCATCAACGGCAGCATCGAGACGTAGTAACCGAGGTAACGCACGATCAGCTGTCGGGTGCTGGGATGGCCGCCGGTCTCGGCGTCGACGATCCGTGCAGCGATCGCGATCTTGCCGGGCGTCGCTTGCCGGTAGATCCAGAAGACGATGACCGCGACCGCAGGCAACAGCCAGTTGATCAGGAAATCGGCCGGCCCCTGCAGCAACGCGTCCGAAGTCCAGTAGGTGCGACCGTAGACAAGGGTCACCAGTGGCGCACAGACGACCAGCAGCAACAATGTGTCGATCATGGCCGCGCCGACGCGGGGCCAGAAACCGACGTACTCCAGTTCACCGGTATCCGGTGCAGCCTGCGGGTTCGCCGACATCACGGTCTCGCCTCGCAGTTGACTTCGACGACCACGGCGAACCACTTGCGCCGCGCGTGGAAGACGCTCTGCTCCGTCCTGCCAGGATTGATGTTGAGGCTGGTCCTGAAAGGCGTCTGTGGCTGAGCGTCGTAACGCAGTCGGCAACGGATTCTCTGGTCCGCGTTGTTGGTCAGCCGGAGCACCAGCATGCTCGACTTGGAAACGGGTTCGATCTTGACGTCGAGATCGTTCAACGTCGGGCGAATCTCGACCGTATAGGTCTGAGCAAAGGCGGCTGGCGCGACCAGGACGATCAACGCCAGCGCGAGGGCAGCCCCCTTCAGGCGGCCAGGTCGGCGATCTGCTGCACCATGTACAACACGAGCGCGCTCAACATCACGTAACCGACGACTTCCATGATCCATTTCCTCCCTGAGGCGCCACACCGGCGCGAATCCAACGGCAATCATGCTAGGTCTCCAGAGTCAGTGTTTCCAGCGAATAGCGACGAGTCGTTCGGCGGTCGCGACGAAACGAGGCGAAAGCTTGCATCCTCGACGATGTTCATTCCAGTCCACGCTTGCGATCGGGCTGCACCGGGACGATCGTCACGCTCGAGTCGAGCGGATCGAACAGGATCCGCGCCTCGCCGCGCTCGAGTTGCCGCAGCACCTGTGCAACTTTCTGCTCGTGCGAAAACGCGCGGTCGCCGTAGTCGGTGCCTTCGCGCAGGATAAAGTTGTCGATCACGCCTTGCAGCGCCTCAGCGGACAGCTCCGCATATGGCACGGTGACAGGCTCGGGCCGCTCGCGTGGGTCTTCCAGCAAGTCGCTCAATGGTTCAGGTGCCGGCTGGTGGATTGAGGAAATGATCGTACTCGCCTTGCGCGCAGCGCTCGCGCAGCACGAATTTCTGGATCTTGCCCGAGCCCGTCAGCGGGAACTCGGACAGGAACACCCAGTATCGCGGCGTCTTGGGGGCGGCCAGTCGTTGTCGCATGTGCTGACGCAGGCTCTCGATATCCGGCCTGACGTCACCCGTGACGCGGATGAAGGCGACCAGTTCCTCGCCCATGCGCGGATCGGGCACGCCGATGACGGCCACTTCGGTGACGCTCGGATGCTCGATCAGGGCTGCTTCGATCTCGGCCGGGAACATGTTCTCGCCGCCGCGGATCACCATGTCCTTGAGCCTGCCGGTCACCCGGCAATAACCGCGCGCATCCATCGTGCCCAGGTCGCCGGTGTGCAGCCAGCCGTCCGCATCCACCGCGGCAGCCGTCGCTTCCGGCTTGTCGAAGTATTCCTGCATGACCATGTAGCCCCGGGCGCAGATCTCGCCGATGGCGCCCAGCGGCATGGGTTCGCCCGTCATCGGATCCGCAACCTTGACCGCGCATTGCGGCAGCGGCTGGCCGACAGTATTCGCCTTTTCTTCCATCGCGTCGTCGAGCCGCGTCATGGTGATCAGCGGGCAGGCTTCGGTCTGCCCGTACACGATGGAGAAAGTCACGCCGAGCCTGGTCTCGATGGCACGGACGATTTCGGGCGGGACACTGGCGCCACCGGCGACCGCGACCCGCAGGCTGGACAAATCGCGCCGCGAGAAATCCGGGTGCTCCATCATGGCGATCATCATCGTGGGCACGCCGAGCATCACTGCGCAGCGCTCCGTTTCGATCAGTTCGAGCAACCGGCCGGGATCGAACGCTGGCAGGAAGGCATGCGTGGCGCGCGCCTGGATCGTGCCGAGCGTCGCCATTACGCAACCTGCGGTGTGGAAGAACGGCATCGCGTGGCCATACACCTCACCCTCCTGCAGCCGGATCAGCTGCGCGTAGTAACGCGAGTTGTTGGTCAGGCCGCGATGGTCGAGGAGCGCCCCCTTCGGGCTGCCGGTCGTACCAGACGTGTACTGGATCTGCGCGGGGTCATCCGCAGTGACTTCGGGAAACCCGCTACCCGCAGCTGCCGAAGCGAGGAAAGAGTCCCATTGCTCGATGACGAAGGCGTGACGCAGCTGCGGCAGGCTGGGTCGCGTTTCGTCGACCCAGAGATCCAGCCGATTGCCGCGAAACTGCCGCGTGTAGAAGACGCCAGTCGAGCGCGACTGCCGCAGCACGTATTCCAGTTCTTTGGCCCGGTAAGCCGGATTGACCGTCACCAGCACCAGGCCCGCGAGTCCCGCCCCCAGCTCGAGCAGCAGCCACTCGGCCGAATTCTGGGCAAACACGGCAACGTGTTCGCCGGGCTCGAAGTGCGTCAGCAACGCCCGCGCCGTGCGCTCGGCGTCCTGCAGCAACCCGGCATAGGTCCAGGTCCGGCGTTCTCCAGGGTTGGCGCCCCATGCGGCCACTGCCAGTCTTGGTCCCGACTGTGCCGCGGCCTCCCGCAGAACGGATCCGACCGTCGATTCCCGCACGGGATCGTCCGTCGATCCCAGGCAAAGTGAAACCCCGACTGCCGCTTGCATTGTGTCTCCCCCGGCCAGTTCCTGCTGTTGCCGATCCGCCTGCGCTGGCCGGGCCGCTGCTCAACTCGTCATCAACGTCGGGCCGCCCTTGGCTTCCGCTCGTTGATAGGCCGGTCTTGCGCGCATGCGCCTGTGGTATGCATCGATGTGCGGGTACTTGCCGCCGGCACCCGAGCGTGCCAGCAGGGCTTCGATCCCGAAGCTCATCTGGAAATCCGCCATGCTGATGTCGTTGCCCGCGAACCACGTGTTCTTCGCCAGGTGATTCTCGATGAAGTTGAGCGAGTTCTGCAGGTTGGGATCGACCAGCGTCGACTGCACCTTCTCGCACAGGCTGCGCGCGATCGGCTTGACGAAAAACGGCATCGGCCGCTGTGGGATGGCGCTGAACACCAGCTTCATCACCAGCCAGTTCATGAGTGAGCCTTCGGCGTAGTGCATCCAGTACTTGGCCTGCCAGTACGCGGGAGTTCCTGCAACGGGCGCCAGGTGTGCAAGTTCGCCCGTGCCGAGATGCCCGAACTTCTCGACGATGTACTCGATGATGACGGCGGATTCTGCGATCACGGCGCCATCGTCGGTGACCACCGGGGACTTGCCGAGCGGATGAATTGCCTTGAGTTCGGGCGGCGCGAGCCGCGTGACCTTGTCGCGCCGGTACACCTTGAGCTCGTACGGAGCGCCGAGTTCCTCGAGCAACCACAGGATGCGCTGCGAGCGCGAAGTCTCGAGGTGGTGAACGGTCAGCATCG
>Ga0209254_10006388_pt1 | contig 10875 bp, 9 predicted proteins | sample FrelakmetDIP11DI_FD_187148 | JGI IMG/M metagenome (GOLD analysis project Ga0209254, IMG submission 187148) | Freshwater lake sediment microbial communities from the University of Notre Dame, USA, for methane emissions studies - DIP11 DI (SPAdes)... | ecosystem: Environmental > Aquatic >... | reverse complement strand
TGGACGCCCTGTTCCAGAAGCAGGCTACCCAGGTGGACTTCAAAGAACGCCAACAGACTTTCTACGAGATCAGCAAATTGATTTTCGATAATGTCTATTGGCTGGGCATCTGGCAGGATCCCGACTGGTTCGGCATCACCGAAAAATTGGCGAACGTCAAGCTCTCTGGCGCGACGCCCTTCTTCAACATTGCAGAATGGGATACAAAGTAAGCTAGAAATTCCACTGAGAGGTATACGGCCGATTGGCTGTATACCTCTCTCTCAATTTATCTAACGAGGGACGCATGACCCGATACATCATCCGGCGGCTCTTGCAGGCAATCCCTTTACTGTTTATCATCAGCGTCATCCTGTTCGTGCTGATGCAAAATATGGGCGATCCGTTAGCCACCATGGGGGGACGAACGGTCACCAAATCGGCAGACCGCGAGCGCCTGGCGCGGCAGCTCGGTCTGGACAAGCCAATGTACATTCAATACCTATACTGGCTGATCGGCAACGATTGGACCAAAGCCGATCTGGACGGAGATGGCGTACCCGAGACGCCCGGCACGCGCAAAGGCGTGCTGCGCGGCGATTTTGGCACCTCGCTGCTCAATCGCGGCGTGCCGGTCACCAAAGTGATCGGCGACCGGCTGCCGAACACATTGCTGCTGATGCTGACGGCAGAGCTGGTGATCATCGTAGGCTCCATGCTGATTGGCATCTACTCTGCGCTGAACCAGTATTCCACTGCCGATAACGTCATCACCACGGCTACCTTCTTCTTATACTCTTTGCCGATTTTCTTCTTCGCCCTGGTAGTGATGTATATCTTCGCGGTCAATTTCAAACGCTGGGGCTTGCCCTATCTACCGACGGTAGGGATGTTCGATCCACAAGTCGGGAAGACGCCCGCTCAGGTGGCCTGGCACATGGTGCTGCCTGTGGCCACGCTATCTTTCGTTTATTTTGCCGCCTACAGTCGCTATATCCGCAGCACGATGCTGGAGGCGATGGGCAAGGACTATATCAGGACAGCCAAGGCAAAAGGATTGCCTCGTCCAGAGATCGTCTATATCCACGGGCTGAAGAATGCCGCCCTGCCGATTGTGACCGTGGTAGCGCTGGACCTGCCCTTCTTGTTGGGCGGCGCGCTGGTCACCGAGCGGATCTTCGCCTGGCCCGGCACCGGGCGGCTGTTCCTGGATCACCTGGCACGCAACGACACGGCAGTTGTGATGGGACTGTTGATGATGGTCGCCGTAGCGGTGGTCCTGTTCCAGATCATCGCTGATGTCTTGTATGCGTGGCTTGACCCGCGCATCCGGTACAAGTGACCAACGGGAGCAACGAAATGGAAACCACAGCAGAAAAACCAAACGGCATCGTCCAGCTAGCGCTGGATGAGCTGGAGACACCGCCGCTCTCGCTGGGCCAGCTCACCTGGAGGCGCTTCCGGCGGCACCGCATGGCCATTTTCGGGGGAGTCAGCCTGATATTGATATTTTTATATTCATTTGGCGGTGCGTTGTTTATCAGTGAAGCAGAGGCCAACTTCACCGACACCGGGAACAGGTTGCAGGCTCCCTCCAGGGAGCACCCTATGGGAACTGACACAATCGGCCGGGATATCATGGCGCGCACGATCTATGGCGGGCAGATCTCGATCCTGATCGGGATCACAGCCATGATTGTAGAGGTCTTATTAGGCGTAACGATCGGGTCGATGGCGGGCTTTTTCGGCGGCAAGCTGGACAGCCTGCTGATGCGCATGACCGAGGCGATCATCGTGATCCCACAGATATTCCTGCTGCTGGTGATGGCGAAATTCTTCGGAGGCTCGGTGCCCAACATCACCATACTTGGGCGCACTTTCAGCGGCAGTGTGGTGATCATCATTGTAATTATTGGCATCACCAGCTGGCCGTACCTGGCACGCATTGTGCGGGCGGAATTCCTGTCACTGAAAGAGAACGAGTTCGTATTGGCGGCGCGGGCGACCGGCACCTCCAAGCGCGAGATTATTTTCCGCCACATCCTGCCCAACAGCATGGCTCCGATCATCGTGGCTGCCACACTGGGAGTAGCGAACGCGATCGCCGCGGAAGCTTATATCAGCTTCCTGGGGTTAGGTGTGCGCCCGCCAACCGCCACCTGGGGCAATATGATGGAGAGCGCCTATAACTACGTCGAAAGCGCCTGGTGGTTGTGGCTGTTCCCAGGCTTCTTGATCTCCATGACCGTTTTGAGCATTAATTTCCTGGGCGACGGCTTGCGCGATGCGCTCGATCCGCACAGCCGGGCTGCTTGAGCAATTAGGAACTGGGCGCGCTGAACGGAGATTGCATCGCATGGCGATGCTGCGCATCGCTTAACGCTCACAATGACAATTAAGGAACAACGGATGGAACATAACCCCCTCCTGGAAGTCACTGATCTACGCACCCGCTTTCATATCGCCGAAGGGACGGTGTACGCAGTTAATGGGGTCTCTTTCCGAGCGGGCGAAGGCGAAACATTGGCCGTGGTGGGTGAGAGCGGCTGTGGAAAATCGGTCACGATGATGTCGGTGATGCGCCTGATCCCCATCCCACCGGGCGAGATCGCCAGTGGGCAGGCTTTATTCCGCCAGCGCGATCTATTCAAGATCACAGAAAATGAGATGGAACACGTGCGCGGCAAAGAGATGGCGATGATATTTCAGGATCCGATGACCGCACTCAATCCTGTGCTGACAATTGGACGGCAGATCGGTGAAGCGTTGCGCGTCCACCTGGGAATGAATGATCAGCAGGCGCAGGACCGCGCCACCGACTTGCTGGCTCAAGTGGGCATCCCCGACCCCGCACGCCGCTTAACCGAATACCCGCACCAGTTTTCGGGCGGCATGCGCCAGCGCGCCATGATTGCCATGTCATTGGCGTGCGCCCCCAGCCTGTTAATCGCCGACGAGCCGACTACCGCCCTGGATGTAACCATCCAGGCGCAGATCATCGAGCTGGTAAAACGCCTGCGGGATGAGCTGGGTATGGCGATCATCTGGATCACCCACGACCTGGGCGTGGTGGCCGGGCTGGCAGAACGGGTGAATGTGATGTATTCCGGTTTCATTGTCGAAGAAGCCGTGGTGGATGACATTTACGAGAACCCACTGCACCCCTACACGCTTGCGTTGCTGGAAGCGCTGCCGCGCGTCGACCGACGGCGCGACCGGCGGTTGCACTCGATCCCCGGCGCCCCGCCCAATCTGCTGGTCGCACCGCATGGCTGCCCGTTTGCGCCGCGTTGTGAGCGCGTGATCGAGCGCTGCAAAGTCGAAAACCCAACCCTTGAGCTGGTCGCACCCCACCACAAGATCGCTTGCTGGGTGGATGTGACGACAGGAAAGCCGCGATGAGCGCTACAATTGAGACGAACCATCAAAACCTGAAAGACAACCTGGTCCAGGTAAACCAGCTGGTCAAACATTTCCCGGTCACCCAGGGGTTGATTATCGAGCGCCAGATCGGCGCGGTGAAAGCGGTGGATGGGATTTCTTTCAACATCGCCAAGGGTGAGACATTGGGGATGGTCGGCGAGAGTGGCTGTGGCAAGACCACCGCCGGGCGGACGATGCTCGGGCTGTACCCGATCACCAGCGGCTCGGTGAGAATATCTGGCATCGAAGTGAATAAGGCGCCCAAGCAAGATATGATGACGATCCGCCGCAAAGCGCAGATGATCTTCCAGGACCCGTACGGCTCGCTCAACCCGCGCTGGACGGTCAGCGGGATCATCGGCGAGCCAATCCGGGTGCACAAGCTGATGAAGAATACGAAGGAGCGCGACGAGCGGGTGCACGAGCTGATGCTGCTGGTAGGTCTCAGCCCGCGCCTGATCAACCGCTTCCCGCACGAGTTCTCCGGGGGGCAGCGCCAGCGCATCGGCATCGCCCGCGCCCTGGCCTCGGAGCCTGAGTTCATCGTGTGCGACGAACCGATCTCCGCCCTGGATGTCTCGATCCAGGCGCAGGTGGTCAACCTGCTGGAAGACCTGCAGGACAAGTTCGGTCTGACTTACCTGTTTATTGCCCACGACCTGAGCATGGTGCGGCATATCTGCGACCGGGTGGCGGTGATGTACCTGGGCGTGATTGTCGAGCTGGCGGAGCGCGATGAGCTGTACGAGAACCCGCTGCACCCTTACGCGGTGGCATTGCTGTCGGCGGTACCGATCCCAGATCCGAAGAAAGACCGCAGCCGCCAGCGCATCATCCTGACCGGGGATGTGCCCAGCCCGATCAACCCGCCCTCCGGCTGCCGCTTCCACCCACGCTGCCCGCTGGCGATCAAGATTTGCTCCGAAGTCCAGCCGGAATGGCGCGAGGCTGCCCCAAGCCACTGGGTAGCCTGCCATGTCGTTTGATCCGCTGGGGCGAGCCTTCAGCCGGCTGATTGTTTTGGGTCTGCTCCTGACCAGCCTGCTGGCGGCTACGCGCCCGGTTAAGGCAGTCCTGCTGGGGGTTGAGCGGAAGAATACCCTGTGCGGCAAGCTGGTGTTCCTGGAAAACGCGAAAACCGGCGAGAAACTGATTGGACTAGCCCCCTGCGGTCAAACCAGACCGTATATCTTTGATTTCCGTCCCGGCGAGCTGCACGATTACTACCGCCTGCAGGAGGTGGTGATCCGCACAGGTCCGCCGGTGCCGACGGCAAATTTTGGCACTCTGACCAGCTATATCACCAAATTTAGCCTCGCCAGCGCCATCCAGGACTGCAACGATTGTAAAATCAGCGCTCCAACCTGGACGCCTCGCCCGCAACAGGCTTCGCTGAACTGCGCCGACTGGATTATCGACACGGCCGCCGGACTGGCGCCTGGATCTCCCTCAGAGCAGAGCCAGAGTGATAAAATCCGCTTCCAGACCAACGAATACGCTGCCAGCGTGGAGCTGAGCCAGCAATGCGAGGCTGACGAAGCCTGCCGGGCGCGGGCGGTCGCCATCTATTTGGGCAGCCAGCTGGGGGAGATCTTTCAGCACGACCAACTCCCCGCCGACCAGGTCATCGGGCTTTTAAAAAAGCTGCTCAGCGATCCGCAGCAGGCGATAAACTGCGCTGCCAGCCCGCAGGCAGTCTGGCACCTGGTGGTCGGGCTGGACCAGCAGGGCTACCCGATCCAGGGGCTGCAGGCAACCACACCACTCACCCAATTGATCGAAGATTTTTCCGGTCGCCGGACGGGGATATTGCCGGACGGCAGGCTGGCAGAAGAGATCCCCGGCTCGGCGCTGGTGGTGGGACGGATCAAATACACCCTGCTGTTAGCCGGGAGCGCGGCGAAGATAACAGTGCGGGGCAACGATAACGGCAACCTGGACCTGAAAGTGATCGATTTCCTGGATGAAAATGTGTGGTTAGCAACTTACATCAACCAGCGGATCAATGAAAAGACGCGCGGCGTATTAGAGGAAGGGCATATCTTGAGGTTGGATTTGACTGGCGAGGGAAATTTCGGGCTGGCGCGACAACCTTTTATCGCCCAATATCCCATATTGCACACCTGGCTTCCGACGCTTACGCCGGGCAACCTGCCGAGCCTGGCTGCGACTGCCACAAGCGAAGCGCCTGCGCGCGCCACAGCCGTCTCGAACCCAACCAGCACGCCAAAACCAACGGCTACCCAGCCAGGCAGCCCCAGCCCAATTCTGGTGAAAGTTTCGCCGGAAGCGACGGAGGCCTCTGGAGGGGGTTTTCCAAATCCATGCGCTTCTGTGGGTGGCTTGGCGGCGCTGGCAGGCATTGGCTGGTGGTTGAGAAGGAGAGCGTAAGTAAGCCGGCAAGCAGCCCGGATCGCTGATCCGGGCTACAAAATAATGAAAAAATTCCTGATCGTATGCTTTGGATTTATCACGCTGGTATTCCTGGCGCAGACTGCGGCATCACTGAGCTGGCGGATCGAGCACGATTCTCCGTTGCTGCTGTACATGTCGTTCTTGATGGACCGCTTTGGGTATGTTCCCTATCGCGACTTCTTCGATATGAATATGCCGGGGGCATACTGGATGAACCTGCTGATCGGCCGCCTGGCAGGCTACCAGGACCTGGGCTACCGGATAGTCGACCTTTCGATACTGGCGATCATTATGGCTTGCACCGGACTGTGGATGCGCCCGTTCAGCCGGCTGGCAGCCTGGGCCAGCGCCATCCTGTTCGGTTGCTTATATACCCTGTGGGGACCGCTGGTAGCGCTACAAAGAGAATACCTGCTACTGCTGCCGATCTCGGTTGGGCTGGCAATCTATGAGGCGACTGGTTGGAAGAGCTGGGTACGGGGATTGGCGCTGGGGCTGGGGTTCGGCATCGCCGCCACAATCAAGCCGCAAGCGGCGATCGGGCTGCTGCCATTCCTGGTCTTCTCGATGCAGGAGCTCAAGCAAGCTACCGGTTCGCGGGCGCCTTTCAAGGCAGTGATGCGAAGCTGGCTGCCGGTCGGGCTGGGTTTTATCATCCCGCTCAGCGTAGCGTTCCTGTATTTATGGAGAGAGAATGCGCTGCGCAGCTTCCTGGATATCGCCCTGGGCTACTGGCCGCTCTACAACCAGCTGAACGGCGACCAGGTCGCTCTGAGCGGCGTTGAGCGGCTCCGCTACATACTGGAGCGGGTGCTTACACTACGAGATTACCCGATCTGGCTGGCTCCGGCGCTGCTGGGCCTGTTCAACAGCCAGTTCCTGGCGCTGCTGGACGAGCGGCAGAAGCGCAAAGCCCGCCTGCTCTTCTGGCTGGCGGTCTGTTATGCGCTGTATCCCCTGGCGGGCGGCACGTTCTGGATTTATCACTGGATCCCCTTCGGCTATTTCATCCTGCAGCTGAGCAGCCTGTGCTTGCTGGAACTTCCGGCTGCACTGCCCTGGCTGGAGCGGAATTTTGCCGCGCTGGCATTGCTGTTTACGATGCTGGTGGCGCTGGACTTCCCCACACTTGACAAAAGGCTGGAAATCCCACCCCCGCCGCGCAACGGGCGGGTGGACCTGGTGGCGGGCTTTCTGGAGCAACACCTGCAGCCCGGCGACCGGGTGCAGCCGCTGGACTGGACCGGCGGCGGGATTATCCAGGCGATGCTGATCGCCCGGGCGCAGATTGCGACCCGCTTTGTGAACGATTTCCACTTCTACCACCACCTGTCGGAGCCGTATATCCAGGACTTGCGCAAGGAGTTTATTGGGGATTTGAAAGCCGCGCCGCCGAGGTTCATTATCAGCTACGGCGGAGGCGATAAACCGTGGGTGCGCGGGGAGGATACCACGCGGGAGTTCAATGCATTGCAGAATTATATCGAGAAGAACTACCAGATCGTACTGGAAGAGGATGGGGTCTCGATCTATCAATTAAAGACGGGCAAGTAAATTGTACAGCATAGGCTCGCCAGAACCCATCGTTTTTTCCTTAATTTCTGCTGGAGCCAGCCTTAGGATCGGTTTTTTACGCCTCTCATTTTCTTAACGCATGACGGAGGGCAGGAAGGTATGGAATTGTTGCCAAGCGGTCTTCAGGTCTGGCAGTTCATAATCTTCTTCCTGAAGGTAACCGATGAACCCAAGACCTGCGTTGTTGAGTGAAAGCGCTGCTTGGGCACCGGTGGAAATTTCTGTATAGGGGGCTGGAACTCCATCTATTGCCTGAGCTATCCAACCATCTTCGGCAATACCAACCCGTGCCTTGGGATAGGTAATGTAAAGGTTAATCGGTTCATACTCGCCCACTCCGGCGTTGTAAGCAATTACGGGGTACCCTTGAGGGTCAATGTCAATGGAATAGGATGGAGAATAAAGAGGTGAAAGAGGGCCGAAGATTGCGACATCAGTGCATTTCCATCTATATGTAAGAATTATTAAACCTCCATCCAAACCACAATTGCCCCCACTGCCGACATATTCGGCATGAAATAAAGTGACGTCGATCATTTCATCATCGTAGGTGAATACGACACCTCTGTCGTATTGAGTCTGCCCTAGGGCGAATTTAACCACCGGACGAAATGTGCCTGTCGCTGCCCCAGTATATATTGAAATGCAGCGCCAGGTTTTTGGATCTCCGGGACCACAGTTTGAAGGATAGTTCGTTGAATGTGTATGCGGGTATGCATACTTCACCCCATCCGTTACCCCTGCGCCATATTTATAATATGCAATACCTATTGTTCCTTCAGGAGCTATTTGCAATGAGGGAGCGCCCATCGAATCGTATCCGGTAGATTCATCTATCACATCACATTGATAACCATTTCCACTGTTCATACAGGATGTATTACCGGACCCCCCTACAAAATGCATATAGACAAGCTTGTATGTTGGGAAATCCCCGCCAGAACGAATGGTGGCAGCCATCCAGTAATGACCTCCCACAGTTTGAAGAGAGGGGCTTCCAATAAGTACGCCGCCAAATTTATTCAATTGAATGAGATCTTGGTAGCTATGGGTAGCATCACTCATATCATTATAGAATTCAAAAGTAACACCACGGATTGTGGTAGCCGTTGCGTAAGCCCATTGGATAAGATGCGTATCAATTATCTGCATCGTAGCCATCTGGCTGACAGTTCCATCAATGAGGGCGTTATCAAGCCATCTACCATAGCAAAACCAGGTATTATTTGGACCACAGTTACCTATCGTAGCGGAGGTTTTAGGATGAGCCACGTAAATTACATGGAGGCCAACTCTGTTATAACTCAGTATAGGGATTTGATATGTCCCGACATGTGCAGCCGATAGATTCCTGACCGCGTCCTCATCCGCTTTTAGCAATTGCACTGTCCAGGGTTGATTTACAGCAGCCGAGCCTGAAGAGGTTGCATTCGCTGAGATCGTACCCAGCAAAAAGACTAATGCCGATAAAAAAAGGATCACTCTCTTTATTTTCATCTCACATCTCCTTTGTGATGTGGTCTAAACATGGATTAAACTGAGAATCGCAAATGCAAATAATCCACTTGACAGGTCTTCTCCTACCATGAGTGAATGCAACGAAACTGATATTTGTTTATTCTGTTATGATGAGCGGAGATAAGATGGTGTACAGCAATGCCTACAAATATACTATAGCACTTTTGGTGAGGAATATCAATAGCTCAAACTCTTTCATTTCTTCTTTGGCCTGGCGGAATTTTCGACTACTCTGAATTCGACGATCTTTTTGATCAGCTCACGCGGGAGAGGCTGGTCAATTGGGAATTGGATTGCCCCCTTTGAGGTTTTGTAATTGCTTAATTCGCCTGCAAAGACCTGGATCGCTCTGGGGCTGGGATAAAATCCGATGTGGCGCTCATAGGCGGCGAAGTGGACTAAATTCCCATTTTGATAGAAGGTGGGCATTTGATAGCTGATTTTTTCGCTGGCGGCTGGAGCCGACTGGCGTATGATGAGGCGCAGCTCATGCAGAATAGCTTGAGTCGAAATTGGAAAGTCGCTGATATAGTGGTCGATGGATTGGTAGTGGGTTCGCAATGGCTTGCTCCTGGAAGCTAAAGGTTGAAGGTTCAATTTCTGCAAAACCTTAAGGTAATTAATGTAAAAGTGGCAACATATTCCAAATCACAATTAAGCAGACATAAGTTCTTATCCATTCAGGCTTTAAAATCATGTTACGTACTTGACTGATTATGTTACCTCGATTTTTGTGGTCATATTCTACTCGACAACCAAAAAGCTCTAATTCCCAACGTTATGCCGACAACTCATATCGGCGTTGCGCTATCTTTTCAATGAGGTCCTCGCGGTTTTCTATTTCGTGGCGAAGAATAAAACTAGGATGGAAGGTAAAAGCATACAAGAGACCATATAAACGATGAAAGGGTGTGAGCGTACGGGTAAGCACTACCCAAGTGGTCGGGCGATTGGGGAGATTGAAAAACGACGGCTTGATGTCTATGATGTCTTGCCAAGTTACTGGCAGGCGATACCACAAGAAACTCACATACAATCCAAAGTTGTCGGCTTTGATTTCTGGAAAAAAGTTGGCAGTAAGAATAAGTATCACGCAAATAAAAACTACATTGAACAATATCGCAAGTAAAACTTCTGGCGATAGAGATTTTTTAGTAATAACTCTAAAAATAAATTTTCCTACGAAGTAAATGGGTATTAAAAATGCTGAAATATTTAGCGGGATAGTAAAAAACCAGCGAATGTACCAAGGATAACGGTAGGTGGTTTGTTCTGTATTTCCGGCACTTGTAATACGAACGTCATTTCCCAAAATTATCTCTCTTAGTCACAACTCTAGTAATTTAGTTCATTCTGAGTGTTATAAGAACGGTTCTAGTAACCAAGCGGACAGAGGCATTATACCTGTTCAGCTATAAACTGGTGGGTTAATCGGGCTAGCTGTGAACTTAGAGGTTTGAGGTCAATTCCAGTTTCCGCAGTTTAACGGGCAGGGCGGTCGAGGAGAGGGGAAGATCCTTCGCTGCGCTCAGGATGACAGACGCGGCGCTTGGCGTAAGACTTTTCGGGATTTGGAATCCCGAAAGGTCTCGGTGCTCAGAAATGTTATCATGCAGGCACAATAGCGATCATTCAGTACGCGTAAAAAAGGTATGGTTATTTACCAGTTTCATAGAACTCTTTTGTATTGGAACGGTTGAAATACCAGATAAAGATAGCTGGATAAAGCACACCTCGTAAGACTCTCCCGTACAATCTAGTTTCCTCATCTGCAGGGATCTGTCCCGATAGAAGCATGTCAAGATTATTTAAGCCGATTAAAACATAGTTTACTGTAATCAGGATTAAAAAGATTTTTCTAGCTCGATCGTTTCCTTGCCAAGTTTTAGCTGAGTAGAAAATGAGGCTGGCATTGATTAATATCGAGAATATCAGGAAAACAGAGTTAGTCCCCAGGCCGCCGGA
>Ga0209254_10006387_pt1 | contig 10875 bp, 11 predicted proteins | sample FrelakmetDIP11DI_FD_187148 | JGI IMG/M metagenome (GOLD analysis project Ga0209254, IMG submission 187148) | Freshwater lake sediment microbial communities from the University of Notre Dame, USA, for methane emissions studies - DIP11 DI (SPAdes)... | ecosystem: Environmental > Aquatic >... | reverse complement strand
AGGCCAGCAACGGCCTGCGCAACGACAAGTACACCGTCGCCATGGCGCGCACCTCCGACCCGCATTCGGCCACCGCGCAGTTCTTCATCAACGTTGCCGACAATGCCTTCCTCAACCACTCGGCGCCGACGGCGCAGGGCTGGGGCTACTGCGTGTTCGGCCGCGTGACCGAGGGCATGGACGTGGTCGACAAGATCAAGGCGGTGGCCACCGGCCGCAGCGGCATGCACTCGGACGTGCCGCAGCAGGACGTGTTGATCGAACGCGCCGAAGTGATCGGCTAGCCTCCCGCAGCCGCTTCGATGGCCGGCACCGCGCCGTCCGATCCGCCGCCGGCGCTGCTCGCCGGCCTGGCGCGGGTCGAGCTGCGCGATCCGCTCTTCGTCTCCGACCTGCACCTGAACGCCGGCGCGCCGGCCACGCTGGCGCGCTTCCTGCGCTTGTGCGAGCAGGAAGCGGCCGCGCGCGCGGAGTTGTTGATCCTCGGCGACCTGTTCGAGTACTGGATCGGCGACGACGCGCTCGACGACGAGGACGACGCGGTCTCGCGCACCGTTGCCGCCGCGCTGCGCGCGCTCGGCGGGCGCGGCGTGCGGCTGTTCGTGATGCACGGCAACCGGGACCTGCTGCTGGGCGCCGGTTTCCTGCGCGCCACCGGCGCGCAGCTGCTCGCCGATCCCGCCATCGCCGTCATCGGCGGGCGCGAGTTGCTGCTGGCGCACGGCGACGCCTGGTGCACGCAGGACCTCGAGTACATGCGCTTCCGCGCCACGGTGCGCCTGGAAGCGACGCAGCGGCAGTTCCTCGCCGGCCCGCGCGCGGCGCGGCTCGCCTTCATGGGCGCGGCACGGGCGCAGAGCGAAGCGGGCAAGCGCGCCAAGGCCATGGAGATCATGGACGTGACGGCGTCGGCCGTCGACGATGCGCTGCGCGCGAGCGGGCTGCGGCGGCTGATCCACGGCCACACGCACCGTCCGGCCGTGCACCGCTTCCTCCTGGACGGCCTGCCTGCCGAGCGCTGGGTGCTGCCGGACTGGGACTTCGACGCGCAGCCCGTGCGCGGCGGTGCGATCGCGGCGAGCGGCGGCGAACTCGTCAACGTGCCGCTCGCTGCCTGAGCCGCGGACGTGGCGCAGCGCTACTCGTCGACCAGCCGGTTCAGTTCGCCCGGATCGACCGTCGGCCGCTCGGCGCTGACCTCGTCCACCGAGATGCCGTGCCGGCGCAAGGCGGCAACCAGGCGATCGATCTCCCGCTGCAACTGGTCGGCGTGGTCGATCAGGCCGTGCAGCGCCTTGACCAGCGGATCGTCGCCGCCCTGCGAGAGCCCGTAAGCGGAAAACCCCATCCGGTTGGCGGCGCTCTCGCGCGCGGCATCGACTTCCCGGTGCAGGATGCGCGCCGGATTGCCGACCGCGGTGGCGCCGGGCGGCACCTCCTTGATCACCACGGCGTTGCCGCCGACGCGCGCGCCGTCGCCGACGGTGAAGCCGCCGAGCACCTGCGCACCGGCGCCGACGATCACGCCGCGACCGAGGGTCGGATGGCGCTTGGCGCCCTTGGCGAGCGACGTGCCGCCGAGCGTCACGCCCTGATAGATCGTGCAGTCGTCGCCGATCTCCGCGGTCTCGCCGATCACGATGCCCATGCCGTGGTCGATGAACACCCGCCGGCCGACCTGCGCCCCCGGATGGATCTCGATGCCGGTCAGCCAGCGCGCCAGGTGCGAGACGAAGCGCGCCAGCCAGCGCAGCCCCGAATGCCAGCAGGCGTGGGCGAGCCGATGCATCCACAGCGCGTGCAGGCCGGGATAGCAGGTAAGCACCTCGAAGGAAGTGCGCGCGGCCGGATCGCGCTCCAGCACGCAGCGGATGTCTTCGCGCAGACGATCGAACATGTCCTTGGCCGTCAACTGCCGAGGGCGCGATTCTATCGGCCGCCCTTGCGGCCCACGCGTTCGTCCCGGCGCCGGACGATCGCCGCGGCGATGCCGCGCAGGATGTCGATCTCCGTGTCGCTCGGCTGGGCGCGCGCCAGCAGCCGCCGCAAGCGCGACATCAGCCGCTTCGGCTGCGCCGGGTCGAGGTAGCCGAGCGCCACCAGCGCCTGCTCCAGGTGCGCGAACATCGCCTCGATGCGATCGTGGCTCGCCGGCGGCTCGTGCGCGAACGGCGTAAGCTGCGCAGCGATGGCGCCACCCACCAGCGCCAGCCGGCATTCGTAGGCGGTGACCTGCACCGCTTGCGCCAGGTTCAGCGAAGCGGCCTGCGCGTCGGCGGCGATGGCGCAGCAGGCGCTGCAGCACTCGACGTCGTCATTGGCGAGGCCATTGCGTTCCGCGCCGAAAACGAAGGCGACATCATCCGGTCCGGCGGCAAGATGCGCACCGGCTCGCCCGGCCGCGGCGCGCAGGTCGGTCAGCGGCGGGCCGAACGCGCGCGCGTAGCCGGTCATCGCGAAAGACAGACGCACGCCGGCGAGCGCTTCCGCCAGCGATTCGTGCGCGGTGGCCGCCTGCAGCACGTCGGCCGCGTGGGTGGCGAAGGCGAGCGCCTCGGCGTGCTCGCGGAAGCCGGGCTCGCGCGGCGCCACCACCGAGAGGCGGCGGAAGCCCATCGTGCGGATCGCCCGCGCCGCCGCGCCGATGTTGCCCGGGTGGCTCGGCGCGACCAGCACGAAGCGGATACGGTCGGCAGCGGCAGCGTTCACGCAGTCGTCTTTCCCGGTGGGCCGCAGCCGGCGCGATCATCGCGGCCCAGTAGAATGCGCGGCCAGTCTAGCGGCGCACCGCGCGCCCTGCTCCTTCGACAATCCGTCCCCGATGCATCCGATGCTGAACACGGCCGTGAAAGCGGCCCGCAAGGCGGCGGCGATCATCAATCGCGCCAGCCTCGACCTCGACCTGATCCACGTGGCGACCAAGGGGCGGCGCGACTTCGTCACCGAAGTCGATCGCGCCGCCGAGGCGGCGATCATCGAGACGCTCTCCACCGCCTATCCGCAGCACGCCTTCCTCGCCGAGGAAAGCGGCGCCAGCCAGGGCGGCGGCGAGGCGGAGTACACGTGGATCATCGATCCGCTCGACGGCACCACCAACTTCATCCACGGCTTTCCGCAGTACGCGGTGTCGATCGGCCTGCGCCATCGCGGCCAGCTGACGCAGGCGGTCGTCTACGACCCGACGCGCAACGAGCTGTTCACCGCCAGCCGCGGCCGCGGCGCCTTCCTCAACGACCGCCGCATCCGCGTCTCGCGCCGCAGCCAGCTGCGCGAGTCGCTGATCGGCACCGGCTTTCCATTCCGCCAGCTCGAGCACCTCGACGAGTACGTGCGCATGTTCAAGCGCATCACCGAGGAAACCGCCGGCATCCGCCGCCCCGGCGCGGCGGCGCTCGACCTCGCCTACGTCGCCGCCGGGCGGCTGGACGGCTTCTGGGAGTTCGGCCTGTCGCCGTGGGACATGGCCGCCGGCACGCTGGTCATCATCGAGGCCGGCGGCCTGGTGTCCGACTTCGCCGGCGAGGACAACTACCTCTTCACCGGCAACGTGGTCTGCGGCACACCGAAGGTCCACGAGCAGCTGCTGGCGCTGGTGCAGGACGTGCACCGGCGCGGCGCGGCCTCCGGCGGCTGAAGCCGCTGTCGCGCAGGCTGCGAGGCGCGCCGAGGGGCCGCCCGCCGCGGCCGGCATCGGTTGGTATGATTAATTCATACTCCGGGGAGCTGCCGCCATGAGTACCGCTGTCAGGAAGACGATCTCGCTGCCGGTCGACCTCGCCCGCCGGGCCGAGGCGCTGGCACGCGCCGAAGGCAAGACGCTGAGCGGGGTGATCCAGGACGCCCTGCGCCAGGCGGCGATCGAGCGACGGCTGCAGGAGCTGCGCGGCATCCAGTCGTTCTGGAGCCGCAAGGCGCGCGACCGGGGCATTCTCAGCGAGAAGGACCTCGCGCGCTACCTGCGCCACTGAACGCGCCGCGCGTCGCTCGGTCTCGCCGATGCGGGTCGTGTTCGACACCAACGTGCTGGTGGCGGCGCTGGTGTTCCCCGGCGGCCGCGGCGAGGCGGCCCTGCGCAGGGTGATCGAGGAGTCCGACGCGCTGCTGCTGTCGAAACCGATTCTCGACGAACTGCTCGGCGTGCTGGCGCGCAAGTTCGCGCGCGATGCCGAGGAACTGGCACACGTCGCCGTCTTCCTCGGCGAACTGGCGACGATGGTGGCGCCGCGGCGGCGCCTGCGGGTGGTCGGCGACGAACCGGACAACCGGATCCTCGAGTGCGCACAGGCCGGCGGCGCGCATGCCATCGTCACCGGCGACAAGGCGCTGCTCGCCCTGAAGAGCTACGGCGGCGTCCGCATCCTGAGCCTGGCCGAGTACCTGGTGGACGAATGAAGCGCGAGGTCGCGACCGACGGGGCGCCGCTGCCGTCAGACCCGCGCGCGCACACGCCGATGATGCAGCAGTACCTGCGCATCAAGGCGCAGTACCCGCACGTCCTGCTCTTCTACCGGATGGGCGACTTCTACGAGCTCTTCCACGACGACGCCCGTCGCGCGGCGAAACTGATCAACATCACGCTGACCCAGCGTGGCGCCTCGGCCGGCGCGCCGATCCCGATGGCCGGCGTGCCGGTGGTCTCGGTAGAGCACTACCTGGCGCGGCTGGTCAAGCTCGGCGAGTCGGTGGCGATCTGCGAGCAGATCGGCGATCCCGCCACCAGCAAGGGGCCGGTCGAACGCAAGGTCGTGCGCGTGGTGACGCCGGGCACGCTCACGGAACTGTCGCTGCTCGACACGAAGAGCGATGCCGCGCTGGCGGCGCTGGCCGCCGACGGCAAGGATCAGGTGGCGATCGCCTGGCTGGTGCTGGCCAGCGGCGACCTGCGCGTCACGCGGACGGGGCGCAGCGAACTCGCCTCCGAGCTGGCGCGCATCGCGCCGTCCGAGCTGCTGCTCGCCGACGAGGCGGGCGCGCCGGCGCCGGAAACGGACGCCAGCGTGCAGCGCCTGCCGCCCTGGCATTTCGACGCCGAGCGCGGCGCCAAGCTGCTGCGCGAGCGGCTCGGCGTGGCGACGCTGGCGGCCTTCGGCGTCGAGGACGAGCCGCTGATGCTGGCTGCCGCGGGCGCGCTGCTCACCTACGCGCAGGACACGCAGCAGACGCCGCTGTCGCACGTGACGCGCATCACCGTCGAGCGCGACAGCGAGTTCGTCGCGCTCGACGCGGTGAGCCGGCGCAACCTGGAGCTGACCGAGTCGCTGCGCGGCGACGGCGGGCCGACGCTGTTTCGCCTGCTCGACGGCAACGCCACGGGCATGGGCAGCCGGCGCCTGCGCCACTGGCTGCACCACCCGCAGCGCGAGTCGGCGATCGCCCGCGCGCGGCAGGCCTTGATCGGCGCGTTGATCGAGCTCGATCTCGCCGGTCGAGTGCAGGCGCCGCTTCGCCAGGTGCCCGACCTCGACCGCATCGCGGCGCGCATCGCGCTGGCCAGCGCGCGGCCGCGCGAACTGGCGGCGCTGCGCGACGCCGGCCCGCCGCTGGCCTCGGTCGCCTTGCTGCTGCAGGCGGTCGACACGCCCGATGCCTCGATGTGGCGCGAGCGTTGCCGGCTGCCGGCAGCGATCGGCGAGGAACTGGCCCGCGCCCTCCTGCCCGAGCCGGCGACGCAGGTGCGCGACGGCGACGTGATCGCGGCAGGCCACGACGCCGAGCTCGACGAACTGCGCGCGCTGCGCGACAACGTCGGCCAGTTCCTCATCGACCTCGAAGCCCGCGAGCGCGCGCGCACCGGCATCGCCAACCTGCGGGTCGAGTACAACCGCGTGCACGGCTTCTACATCGAGGTCACGCACGGCCAGGCGGCCAAGGTACCGGACGACTACCGCCGCCGGCAGACGCTGAAGAACGCCGAGCGCTACATCACGGCGGAGCTGAAGGCGTTCGAGGACAAGGCGCTCTCCGCCCAGGAGCGGGCGCGGCTGCGCGAGCGCGAGCTGTACGACGCCCTCATCGCCCGGCTGCAGCCGCGGGTGGCCGAACTGCTCGCCACCGCCGATGCCGTGGCCAGCATCGATGCGCTGGCCGCGCTCGCGCGCCATGCGCAGCGCGCGCGCTGGGTCGCGCCGGAATTCAGCGCCGCGCCGGGGCTCGAGGTCCGCGGCGCGCGTCACCCGGTCGTCGAAGACCAGATCGAGCAGTTCGTCGCCAACGATTGCGTGCTCGGTCCCGGCCGCCGGCTGCTGGTGATCACCGGCCCGAACATGGGCGGCAAGTCGACCTACATGCGCTCGATCGCGCTGATCGTGCTGCTCGCCTACGCCGGCAGCTTCGTGCCGGCCGACGCCGCCCGGCTCGGGCCGGTCGATCGCGTCCTCACCCGCATCGGCGCTGCCGACGACCTGGCGCGCGGCGCCTCGACCTTCATGGTCGAAATGACCGAGGCGGCGGCAATCCTGAACCGGGCGACCGATTCGAGCCTGGTGCTGATGGACGAGATCGGCCGCGGCACCTCGACCTTCGACGGCATGGCGCTGGCCGCTGCGATTGCCCGCGCGCTCGCCGAGAACAACCGCTGCTTCACGCTGTTCGCCACCCACTACTTCGAGCTCACGCAGCTGGCGCAGTGGCTGCCGGAGGTCGCCAACGTGCACGTGGCCGCGGCGCAGTCGCGCGGCAAGGTGGTGTTCCTGCACGAGGTGCGCGACGGGCCGGCGAGCCAGAGCTACGGGCTCGCCGTGGCGCAACTGGCCGGCGTGCCGCCGGAAGTGGTGCGCCGCGCCCGCACGCTGCTCACGCAGCTCGAGCAGCGGGCCGCCGGCGTACAGCCGCAGCTCGACCTGTTCGCCGGCGGCGCGGGCGCGCTTGGCACGGACGAACCCTCGCCGGTGCTCGAACCGCCGGCCGACGAGCTGCGCGAGAAGCTCGCCGCGATCGACATCGATTCGCTTTCGCCGCGCCAGGCGCTGGCGCTGCTCTACGAACTGAAGGCGCTCGGCGCGCGCTGAACGCGTCGCGCCGGCGGCGGTCAGTGCTCGTGCCTGCCCGGCGGCGGGTGCAGGTCCTGCGGCTCGACGACGCGCAGGAACTCCGGCGGCGGCGGGCGCTCGGTCGCCGCCAGCTCCTCGTCGCTGGCCCGTTCCACGCGGCGCACGTGCAGCTCGAAGCGCAGCGCCCAGCCGGCCAGCGGATGGTTGGCGTCGAGCACCGCCACACCCTCGGCGACATCGGTCACCGTGTAGAGGCGGCCGTCGGGCTGGCCCGGCAGCCCTTCGTAGCGCATGCCGGCCTCGACTTTCGGACCCAGCCTGCGGCACTCGACCAGGTGCACGAGCGAGGTGTCGGCGACTCCGAAGGCATCCTCCGGTTCGAGCGTCACGGTCAAGCGCTCGCCGGCCTGGTGTCCGGCGAGCGCCGCCTCGATGCGCGGAAAGATGTCGCCCGCGCCGTGCAGGTACACGAGCGGCGACTCGGTCTTCTCGAGCGCCTGCCCCTGCGCGTCGAACATCGACACGTCCAGGCTGACCAGGCAACCGTCTTCGATCCTCACGATGTGTCTGCCGATCGGCGATATCCTCGCCACCGATTATGACCCCGCCCGTCCTCACGCATCTCGGCCGGTACGCCGTCGCGCGGTTCATGCGCGAGGCGTGGCAGCGGCGGCCGCTGCTGATCCGGCAGGCACTGCCTGCGTTCCGCTCGCCGGTGACGCGCGAGCAGATGTTTGCGCTGGCCGCGCGCGACGACGTCGAGTCGCGCTGTGTGACTGCGTTCCGCGGGCGCTGGCGGCTGGCGCACGGGCCGTTCGAGCGCTCGTCCCTGCCGCCGCTGGCGCGCAGCGACTGGACCCTGCTCCTGCAAGGACTCGACCTGATTCTGCCGGCAGCGCACGCGCTGCTGCAGCGCTTCCGCTTCGTTTCCGACGCGCGGCTCGACGACCTGATGGCCAGCTACGCCACCGACGGCGGCGGCGTCGGCCCGCACGTCGACTCCTATGACGTGTTCCTCATCCAGGCACACGGCCGCCGCCGCTGGCGCATCAGCCGGCAGCGCGACCTCGCGCTGGTGGCTGGCCTGCCACTGAAGATCCTCGCCGACTTCCGACCGAGCGCCGGCTGGGTGCTCGAGCCCGGCGACATCCTGTACCTGCCGCCGGGCGTGGCGCACGAAGGCGTGGCGATCGGCGAATCCATCACGCTGTCGGTCGGCTTCCGCACGCCAGCCTGGCAGGAGCTGGCCGAGCCGTGGTTCCTGCAGCAGGCCGGGCGCGCACGGCTGGCAGGCGGGTTTGCCGATGCGGGTGTCCCGCCGACCCGCCGGCCTGGCCGGCTGCCGGCCGCGATGATCGAGCAGGCCTGGCAGCGCTTTTCACGCCTGCGGCCACGGCGCACCGACGCCGTCGAGATGCTGCTTGCGCAGCTGACGGAGCCCAAGGCGCAGGTGGTCTTCGATCGGCCGCGCAGGCCGCCCGGCCTGGCGGCTTTCGCACGCGCTGCGGCGGACGGCCATCTGCGGTTGCGCGCCGATGCGCGCAGCCGCTGCCTGTATTCCGGACGCCGCTTCGCGATCAACGGCGAGGTCTGCCCGCCGACCGCGTTCGACCCGCGGCTGGCACGACTTGCCGACACGCGCCAATTGGACGCAGACTCGCTGCGCAGCGCGCCGGCGACGCTGCTGTCGTTGCTGCACCAATGGCACAGCGCCGGCTGGCTGCATCGCGTAACCGCTTGACTGTCGCCCCATGGACGAGCCCCAACCCGACCCGCCCCAGCGTCTGCTGATCAACTCGCGCGCCGACCTGCAGGCCGCGCTGCTGCAGCTGATCGGCCGGGCGCGGCAGCAACTGCGCCTTGCCGCGTTGGACCTGGCGGTGTTTGCGCTGGGCGACCTTCAAGTGGTGACGGCGCTGCGCAGCGTCCTGGTCGCCCACCCCAACAACCGCATCCGCCTGCTGGTCGACGACATGGCGTGGCTCGACAACCGCGCGCCGCGCCTGCGCAGCCTGCAGCGCACCTTTCCCCACGCCCTGCTGATCCGCCGCGCCGATCCGCAGGATCCGGTCGGCGGTGACGTCGTGGCCATCGGCGATGACCTCGATGCGCTGCGGCTGCAGCCGACCCGAGGCATCGTCGGCGAACTGTGGTGCCGACACGGACCGTTCGCACAGCCGCTGATCACCGAGTTCGACCGCCGCTGGGAACGGGCCACGCATAACCAGCCGCCGCAACCGCTGGGACTCTAGACCTATCTCGGAATCCGCGACGGCCGCCGCGGATTCCGAGATAGGTTCCCTCCTCTATACGCGCAGGGGTATCACGCCTCATGCGGCGATGCAGCATGTATAATCACGTACGCGTTGCCGGTGTCAGTAGGCGAAATCGTGGCCAATCCGATCTGAGCCAAGCCGAGAGCGCTTCGACAACCCCGGAAAAGGAATCTTCCCAAATGACCCGTTCGCTCATCGCCGCTTCCGTCATGGTCCTCGCGCTCGCCGCCTGCGGCAAGCAAGAAGCGCCCCCCGCTGCCCCTGCCCCGGCTCCGGCCCCTGCCGCCGCGCCTGCTCCCGCTCCGGCCCCGGCCCCGGCCGCCGAACCAGCGAAGGAAGCTGCTCCCGCGGCTGCTCCCGCCCCGGCTGCCGAGCCGAAGAAGGAAGAAGCCGCGAAGAAGTAGACCAGTCAGGCACAACCGCCCTGGCGCGGTTTGTTCTGCTGTAAGGGGCCGGTCACTCCGGCCCTTTTTTCGTTCTGCGCCAGGAGCGGATCAGCAGCGCTGCCAGGGCAATCCGTTGTCCTGATCGGCCACCAGCACATCGTCGTCAGCACAGCCGACGACCGTCGCAAGCGCGGCCTGCGCCAGACGCGGATGGTTGTTGCGCCGACTGAGGTGCGCGGCCGCGACGAGCTGCAGCCGGCGGCGATCGAGCCGCCGCAGCAGGTCCGCGGCCTGCAGGTTGGACAGGTGGCCATGATCGCCGAGGATGCGCGCCTTCAGGAACGGCGGATAGGCGCAGGCGCGAAGCATGTCGACGTCGTGATTGCATTCGAGCAGCAGGGCGTCGACGCCGGCCAGCGCGTTCAGGGCATCTTCGCCCGGGGCACCGACGTCGGTCAGCACGCCGAGCCGGCGGTTGCCATCACCAAGCACGTACTGCAGCGGCTCCTCGGCATCGTGCGAAACCGCATACGGCACCAGACGCAGCGCGCCGATCGCCACGCACTCGCCGGCGACCACTTCGGTGAAGACGGTCTCGAGGGATGCCGCCCGTGCCGTGCCGGCGGAGCAGTACACCGGCAACGGCGCCTGGCGCAGCAGCCCGCGCACGCCGCCGACGTGGTCGCTGTGCTCGTGCGTGAGCACGATCGCGTCGAGGTCGTCGATGTCGAGGCCCGCACGCGCGAGCCGGCCGCGCAGCTGGCGGACGTTGAAGCCGTTGTCGAGCAGCACGCGCGTGACGCCGACGCCGTCGCCAGCCTCGACCACCGTCGAGTTGCCTTCGCTGCCCGAGCCGAGGCAGCAGAATCGCAGCACCGCGCGGCTCCCGGTCAGTGTCCCGAGTCAGAAGTTCGCCGAGCGAAAACGACGAGGGCCGCGCCAGGCTTTGTCGCCGTGCTCGCCTGGTTCCCAACCAGGCTCCGCGCGGCTTCGCGCCTGACACGCCCTTCGTCGTTTTCGCGCTTCCAGCACCTCGACCGGGCCACCATCGTTCGACGAACCTCTGACTCAGGACACTAGGGCCTGTTAACGCTAATGACGCGAGTGCGAAAGCGAATGGCGGGATGCAGTGCAAGGCGCCGCGAGCGCCGTTGGCTGACTGCCAACAAGCGAAGCGGCAACGCCGCAATGCGCCCGCCATTCGCTTTCCCTGCGGGTTGGGCC
>Ga0209254_10006386_pt1 | contig 10877 bp, 8 predicted proteins | sample FrelakmetDIP11DI_FD_187148 | JGI IMG/M metagenome (GOLD analysis project Ga0209254, IMG submission 187148) | Freshwater lake sediment microbial communities from the University of Notre Dame, USA, for methane emissions studies - DIP11 DI (SPAdes)... | ecosystem: Environmental > Aquatic >... | reverse complement strand
AGCTGGGGCTCACCGGCCGCTACGCCTTTTTCGGCGATTGGGTGCCCTACGAGGATTGGCCGGCGGTCCTGCTGGAAGCCGACATCGGCTTGTCGCTTCACCCTGACACAGTTGAGGCCCGGCTGGCGTTCCGCAGCCGGGTGCTGGATTATATCTGGGCCGGCCTGCCAATGGTCGTTACCCACGGCGACTCGGCTGCTGACCTGGTGGAAAACCATGACTTGGGGTTGACGGTGGGCTATGGCGACGACGCAGCCGTCGCCGCTGCGATGGTCGACCTGTTTCGTGCCGGTCGACCGGCACTGCGCGACGCCTACCGCGAGCGGTTCGACACTGCCAGGCAAACTCTCACTTGGGAGCGGGCCGCTGAACCGCTCGTCGCCTTTTGCCGCGAACCCCATCTGGCCGCTGACAAGACACCGTACGCCGTTCCTCAACCTGCCCTTCCCCACTCTGCTGTGGGAATTGGCATTCCAGAGGTAGAACCGGTGCCTGTCCCGATGGCCAGGCCGGCCAGTCGAGAGACAGGCTCCGGGCGCAGCCCATCCATTTCAGTCGTCATCCTGGCTTGGAACGGGGCTGCCTACATAGCGGACTGCCTGGAGGCGATGGCAGCCCAGGACTATCCAGTTTTTGAGGTTCTGGTGGTGGACAACGGTTCTACCGATGGCACGCCAGACCTGGTAGCACGACGCTTTCCCCGGGTGCGTCTGATCCGTAATCAGCGCAACCTGGGCTTTGCCGCTGGCAACAACGTAGGCTTGAGAACGGCCAGCGGCGATCTGTTGGTGCTGCTCAACGCCGACACCCAGGTTCAGTCCGGCTGGCTGACTGCCATGGCAGATGCCTTCAACGACCCGACAATCGGCATCGCCGGCTGTAAGCTGCTCTATCCCGACGGCTCGATCCAGCATGCCGGCGGCTTTGTATACGGCCCCCGTGGCGAAGCGGACCACCTGGGGCGCTTTGCTCCGGACGATGGCCGATTTGACAAGCTGAGCGACGTCGAGTATGCCACCGGGGCTGCCCTTGCCATCCGGCGGACCACCCTGGATCAGATCGGTCTCCTGGACGAAGGGTTCAGTCCGATCTATTATGAAGATACAGACCTGTGTTTCCGAGTGCGGGCGGCCGGCTGGCGCGTGGTCTATGTGCCTCAGGCGGTTGTTACCCACTACGAGTCCACGACCTTTAGGGCAGAGACCTACGAGCGCAAATTTGCTCTACACCAGGGTCGGTTGCGCTTTCTTCTCAAGCATCGCCCAGTCGATTGGCTGCTTGACGAATTCGGCCCGGCAGAGAAGGCGTGGATAGCTTCGATGGATCGCAACCAGGAGCTGATGGCTGTGCGCCACGCCTGCTTGGCGGCGTTGCTAGCTCTACCTGGCATCCTGGCTTTTCGAAACGGCTTTCCTGAGAACTCGCCGAATGACGCGCAAGCACTGGTCGGTCTGTTAGCCGATCTGCGGGCTGCGGCCGTGGCCGGACTGGCATCCCTGCAAGTTCCGGCGGCTTGTCAGGCGCCACCCTTGCCAATCTGGCCGCAGCCAGGGTCCGGGCGGGAAGAAGCTGCAGGGCTCACGGACGTGCAACTTGACCATCAGAGTGAACCAGAGTGGACGCCATCTCGGTCGTTGATCGAACTGGAAGCAGCACAGATCATTCAGGAACGCCCCTTCGTTTCCCAGGTACCGGTGCTGGGCAGGCTCATTGTCACCATCCGCAATCTGTGGAACAGCGTAGCAACCAAATGGTACGTTCGCCCACTCATCCAGCAACAAACAGACTTTAATATCCGTGTAGTTGGTTACCTGCGCACCGTCCAGGAGCAACTGGAGCGCATGACAGAGCTCGTCCACGGCATGGAGCAACTCGGCCGCACCGCAGAGCAGCAGGGTGCGATGATCGGCTGGCTCAGCCGCCGGGATGATCAGCTCGAGGATTGTTCAGCCAAGCAGGAGCATCTCCTGGCCGACCAGATACGTGATGTGGCTGAGAACATCCGAGAACTCACGGCGCTGGCCGAACATGTCTCCCGCGCCGACAAGCCAGGGGAAGGAGCCCAAAACTGAACGATCCGCTTGCATCTGTTGTCGTCCTGGGCTGGGGTGCAGAGCCGTACATCGACGCCTGTCTGAGCGCACTGAGGCAACAGACCTACCCGGCGGTTGAGGTGATTGTCGTTGACAACGGCTCACCTGACCGGACAGCCGAGATTGTGGAGGCAGCTTATCCCGAGGTCAGGCTTATCCGCACTGGCCGCAATCTTGGCGTGGCAGGGGGCAATAATGTGGGGCTGCGGATGGCCAGGGGTGAGATCCTGGCGTTGATCAATGCCGATGTAGAGGTATCACCCAGTTGGTTGGAGTACCTGGTACGGGCGATGCTGGCCGATCCAACCATCGGCATCGCTGGCGCCAAGCTCTTGTATCCGGACGGCACAATCCAGTTTGCCGGAGGACGGATCGAAGGGCCTCGCGGCTATAGCTACCACATCGGCTGGCACGAGCCAGATCGGGGTCAGTGGGATATGGCCGGCGACGTGGATTTTGTCACCGGCGCGACGTTGACTTTCACGCGCAAGGTACTGGATAGGATCGGCTACGAGGACGAAAAGTTCTTCCCGATTGACTACGAGGATCCGGATATGTGCTACCGCGCCCGAAGGGCTGGGTTTCGTGTCGCCCTCGTGCCGCAGGCGGTCGCCATTCACCACGAATCCTCGACGACCGGCGCCACGAACCTGAGCCGGGTGCTGCCCCTGGAGGCCGGCCGGCTGCGTTTTGTGTGCAAACACTGGGCTGCCCAGCACCTCGAGCAGGAGTTCCTGCCCGCTGAGCTTGGTTTTGTACGGAGCGGATCACCTCTAAACCGCCAGGTGTTGCAGTGGGTGTATATGAAGACGCTGCGCGAGGTTGGGGATCTGGCAGACTGGCGAGCGCGGCTGGGTGTTGGAGACCGGGTCGACTCGCTGGAGGTCTTGACCGAGCTACTCACTCGGCTACGCCATGCCTGCTTGCCAGGCGTCGCCGGCCCGGTACAGCGCGAGCCGGACAAGGTGGCTGATATCCTTGAGGCTTGGTTCACACCACAGGACAAGTCCAACAGCCGGGCCCTGTTCTTGTCGTTGTGCAAAATGGACGGGCGCGTTGAGCCCCATCGCCCCATCGCCTGGCCTCACTGGCCGCCTGGCGTTTTGCCCAAGATCGTCGCTCTTTGCCAAAAGGTTTTGCGCCGCCTGCTGAGCTGGTACATCAACCCTATCGTCGAGCAGCAGAACGCTATCAACGCCGCGCTTTTGCACACTGCCGAGACACTGGCCCAGGAAGTTACCCTTCTCGAGGATCGGTTGGCTGCTACCCAGCCTTCAGGGTCCCGACCCCCTGGGCCGGGATGGGACACGGGCGCGGAGGGTAGCCACCCAGTTCATAGTGAGGCGGATGACGCGCCGGGTTGCGCGTCCAAGTGACAAGATAGAGCTATGCGTTTCTTGCATGTTACGCAGCGGTACCCACCGGCCATCGGGGGAGCCGAGAAATACATCGCCGACCTGTCGGAGGAGCTGGTCCAGCGCGGCCATCAGGTGGATGTGTTCACCAGCCGGGCTCTCGATTTCTACACTTGGAAGAACGAGTTGCCGCGCTTGGAACACTTGAATGGCGTTAACGTCTACCGTTTCTCGGCAATGCGCCGCCGTGCATGGGTGTGGAGCATACTTCACTTCGGCTTGCGCCACTACTGGCACACCCGTTCGCGGTGGTACGAGCCATTCATCTTTTTCGGGGGTGGGCCACTTGCCCCCGGAATGCTGTGGGCCACCCTGGCGCGAGGCCGTCGCTACGATCTGATCCACCTCAGTTGCCTGGTCTATGGACACGTTGCCTACGGGTACTGGGCGGCACGGCGGTTGGGAGTACCAGTTGTCGTCACACCCCATGCCCACGCTCGACAGCAAGACACCTACAACCTGGGGTATCAACGCGATGTGATGTTCGGCTGTGATCATGTTATTGCCGTCACGCCAGCTGAGCGGGACCTGTTTCTCGATTTGGGGCTCGATCCGTGGCGGGTGAGTGTTGCCGGAAACGGCCTGCGTCCTGACGACTATCCTGGGGGCCAACAGGCCACCGCTCGGCGCCGGTTCGGTTTGCCTGACGAGGGGTTCACCGTCCTTTTCTTAGGCCGAAAGTCGGATTACAAGGGTCTGGACGTAGCGCTAGAGGCGTATGCTGTCCTACAACGCCAAGGCCTGCCCATGAGTTTCCTGGCTGTCGGTCCTGAGACCGACTATTCGCAGGCGCTCTGGCCGCGTTACCAGGGACTGCCTGGATTGACCGTATTGGGTGCAGTCTCTGACGAGGAAAAGCTGGCTGCCCTGGCCGCGTGCGATTGCCTGGTGCTGCCTTCCATCGGCGAGGCGTTTGGCATTGTTTTTCTTGAAGCCTGGCTCATGGGTAAGCCGGTCATCGGCGCCCGCGTGCCGGCAGTATCGTCGGTCATCGACGACGGACAAGATGGCTGGCTGGCGGTTCCCGGTGATGCCAGCGACTTGGCCGCCTGCATCGCCCGCCTGGTCGCGGACCCCGACCTGGCCCGTCGCATGGGCGCGAGAGGTCGCGACAAGGTTCTGCGGCGTTATACCGTGCCGCGCATCACCGATCGGGTCGAGGGCATCTACCTGCGGGCGTTGCGGCGCCGGCAACGCGCCTCCGGCTCGCACGATGGGCAGCCAGCGACCCGGTCTCTGGAGCAAGACCAATGAAGGCACACGTGGCCGGCTCAACGTCATCGGCAGCATCGGCTGTATGCCGCCTGCTGCAGGAGCGGGGCGATGTCGTGTCATGTTCGGATCAAGTGCCGCCCGGCGCGGACCTATACCTCTTTCTTGGTGGTCACAAGGCGATGAAGAGCCTGACCCATGGCCTGGTCATTCTGGATCTGCGACATGACACAATCCTTGAGGCTGCGCCCTGGGTGTCCTATGCCGATCTCTGCCTGGTGCGGAGCGATCAAGATCGAGAGGCGCTGGTAGATGCCCACGGCTTTGAGCCGGAACGGATCTTCCTGGTGACAGACGACACCTTGAGCGACCTTGTGGACAAGGCTGTGCGGGATGCGCTTCCCCCAGCCCATACCGAAAGGAGGGGCAAGGCCATGTCTGAGCATGGTGCAGCAATGCGCCCTACAGACCGGCCTGGATCCGCGCAGATGGTCAGTCTGGCGGCGAGGCTTGAAGGGATTGAGCGGCAGGCTGACATCATGCTGCGGGGATATCGGGTGCGCTCTCGAGTTCCCGTGATTGGGCCACTCATCGCCTGGGTCCGGCGCAATCTCACCTCTCACCTGCGCGAACCCTACCTCGATCCTACCTTCGAGCGTCAGGTGGCAGTGAATCGGGAGCTGGTCACCGCACTGCGCGAGTTGTTAGACAGGCAGGCTGAGCTGGAGCAGAGACTAGCTCATTTCGAGGAGGAACAGCAGCATGGTGGAGAATAACTCTCCTGTCATCGAAATCCATGATCCTGCGCTCGATGGCCAAGCGATTGCCCAGTCGGTGCGAGAGCGAGCTACTCAACGGCGTGCCCAAGGCGCCCAATCGGTTGACTGGGCGGCGCTTGTCCCCGAGCTACTGCAGCCACGCATCGCTGCATCCGATAGCGATGCACAGGCCGATTTCCCAGGCCTGCGAGAGTCCTTGGCTGAACTGATCGGCCGAAGCCATCTGAACGAGCCTAACTTCCGGTCGTCGACGCCGGTCCTTGGCCGAGTCATAGTGGCTGTACGGCGTGCGTGGAACTGGATGTCCACCAAGTGGTATGTGCGGCCGATCGTGGCGCAACAGTCAGACGTGAATGCCCGCACGGCGCACACGGTGAGCGACCTAGCGCAATGGCACGAAATGGACGCCCGGCGGCTGAGTCAGCTGGAGAAGCGGCTTGCCGAATTGGAGGCACGTCTGGCCCGGATGGAAGCTGAGAGCAGAGGATGAGAGTTCATCAGGTCTATTGTGCAGCTGTTCCCGGTGATGCTGTTGGTAATCAAATGCTGGAGATAGATGCGCGACTGCGCGCCTGGGGGTTTGAGACCTATGTCTATGCACAGTACGTCGCCCCGGCCCTGGCTGACCGCGTCCGTCCCGATAGCGAATACGTACCCTACCTCTATGCCGAGGAGGATCTTCTGATCTACCACTATGGTCTGTATACCCCCAACGCTCGCTATTTCCAGACAGCCCGCAACCGGCGCATCTTGATATATCACAACATCACCCCGGCCTCTTACTTTCATGGCTGGAGCCGCGAACTGGAGTTGCTGTGCGACGCGGGTCGCCGCACCCTGCCCAGCCTGGCTACCTGTGACCTGGCAATCGGTGTCTCGGATTACAACCGCCGAGAGCTGGTGGATGCCGGTTTCCGCAAGGAAAGGACCGATGTCCTGCCGCTTTTCCTGCAGCAGTCGCACCTTGAAGCATTGCCTGTCGATCAGGATCTCTTGCAGCAGTTGCGGGCGGAGGGGACAGTCAACTTTCTGACGGTGGGCCGGGTGGCGCCCCACAAGGCTATCGAGGATGTGATCCGCATCTTTTACGTCTATCAGCGGGCGATCAATCCCCAGTCTCGCCTGCACGTGGTCGGCCCGCGTCACATGCCACTCTATGCAGCGGCGCTGGATTCTCTGGTCGCTGATCTGGGCCTAGGTGACGCGGTGCGGTTCACCAACCACATCTCGAGTGGCGCCCTCAAGGCCTACTATCAGGCCGCCGATCTCTATCTGTGCGCCAGCCGGCACGAGGGCTTTTGTGCGCCGCTGGTAGAGAGCATGTACTTTGGCCTACCGATTCTGGCTCGCAAGGAGGCGGCCATTCCCGAGACGCTGGGCGATGCCGGCGTGCTCTTTACTCGGTTGGGTTATGCTGAAGTGGCTGAAGTGGCCCACCTGCTTGTGACCGACCATGCCTTGCGGTCACAGGTCATCAGCCGGCAGCGGGAGCGGCTGCAAGAGATGGCCCCTTCTCTGGTCGAGGCCAGGCTGCGAGGCATACTGGCTCGGCTGGGAATCCTGGTTCCGGTCGGCGAAGGGAGTGGGTGAAAACTGGACGCCCGCTGTCCGGACCAGCTTGTAGTGTGCTAGAAAGCATGCTTGGCCTGCAGGGAAGCCAGAGGGACAGTATGAGAGTTCACCAGATCTATGTTGCTGCCACGCCCGGCGACGCCATCGGCAACCAGATGCTGGAAATCGACACGCGGCTGCGGGCCTGGGGGTTCGAGACCCTCATGTTCGCCCAGTACATCGCCCCAGAGCTGGCCGGTCGCGTCCGGCCAGACCGCGAATACCTGCCCTACCTTCGTGCAGCGGACGATCTGCTTATCTACCACTATGGACTCTACACGCCCAGTGTGCGTTACTTTCAGGCGTCGCGCAGTCGGCGTGTCTTTATGTACCACAACATCACCCCGGCCCGTTATTTCCGGGGTTGGAGCCGCGAGATGGAGCTGCTGTGCGAGGTAGGCCGCTGCACCCTACCGAGCCTGATCGATTGTGACCTGGCGTTCGGGGACTCGGAGTATAACCGCCGAGAATTGGTGGAGGCTGGTTTCCCCGAGGAGAGAACTGGCGTCATGCCTTTGTTCTCACAACAATCTCATTTTGAGACGCTACCCATCGACGAGAACCTTTTCGAGCAGTTGCGGGGAGAAGCGATGGTCAACTTTCTGACGGTGGGCCGGGTGGCGCCCAACAAGGCGGTTGAGGACGTGATCCGCATCTTTTGCGCCTACCATCGGACTATCAATCCCCAGTCACGCCTGTACATAGTAGGCCCGCACCATCTACCGGCTTACAGTGCCGCGCTGAATGCTCTTGTCACTGACTTACATCTGGGCGACGCGGTGCGCTTTACCGGCCGCGCTCTGTATGGCACGCTCAAGACCTATTATCAAGCTGCCGATCTCTACCTGTGCGCCAGCCACCACGAGGGCTTTTGTGTGCCGTTGGTGGAGAGCATGTACTTTGGCTTGCCAATCCTGGCTCGCAAGGCGGCGGCTGTGCCCGAGACGCTGGGCGATGCCGGCGTGCTCTTTACCCGGCTGGGCCATGCGGAAGTGGCCGAGATGGCTCATCTGCTTGTGATCGACCAGGTGTTGCGTGCGCAGGTGATCAGTAGGCAGCGAGATCGGCTGCAGGACCTAACCCCTTCTAGTGCCGAGGGAAGACTTGGAGACATGCTAGCCCGACTCGGAGTTCACACCTGAGTGGCAGATCGTGACCTGAGGTGGGGATACCCGAGTACTTCTTAGGAGGTTGTGCAATGGCTGAGGGAGCATCCTGGCCAGTCTCAGAGATCCAGGCTCGTGTCGCTGCACTTGGATGGTTCCATGACTGGGAGATTGTCCCTGGTGTACGAACTAACGGCATGAGTTCAATGGAACGCGTCTGCTATTTTCCAATTCCAGAAGACCTTACTGGCAAGCGTATCTTGGATGTCGGCTGTGCTGATGGATTCTTCACCTTCCTGGCCGAATCCCGTGGTGCCCAAGTGGTGGCCGTGGATGCCTGGCCACGAGAGAGCTTCTTCCTAGCGCATGAGATATTACATTCGAAGGCTGAATTTCATCATGAGAGTGTCTACGATCTGCGGGCAGAGGACCTTGGCTTCTTTGATCTCGTCTTCTTCTTTGGGGTCTATTATCACTTAAAGAACCCCATTCTGGCCCTGGAGCGGATTGCCAGCGTCACGCGCGGATGGGCACTCATCGAGTCCGAGATTGCGCTTCCTTCGGCGCTTCCGAAGGTGGTTCTCGATCCAGGTTTACAGGAAGACGAACGTGCACTTGGCTACTTTGTAGAGCACGATGAGCTTAATAACGACCCGACGAATTGGTGGATTCCTAACGTCCCGTGCCTGCTTCAGACGATCCGGGCGGCGGGTTTTCCGCGCGTCGAAGTGGTTTGTTGTTATGAAGGAAGCCGGTGCATTGTGCGGGCTGTCAAGGGCCCTCGAACGGCGACCAAGGCACTCGCTGAAAACATCTTTGTCGCGATTGACAGGCCGACCAGTAGCGCCGTCATCTCGGGTCAAGTCGAAGTCGGTGGCTGGGCCATGAATCTACTCCACCCGGCGGACGAGAGCACCCGTGTATGGGTGTATCTGGACCATCTGGATGATCCTGGGTGCGAACTGGGCGAAGCAGAGTATGGCTTGGTTCGTCCCGATCAGATCCGCTATTTCGGTGAACGGCAGGGCAATTGTGGCTATCGCTTTAGTTGGAATCCAGCGAGGGTGGCGCCTGGCATCCATACCCTCCATGTTATGGTCGAAGGGGAATCGGGCTGGAACTACCGCTCGGTCGTGGTTACGATCTCTTCTGATTCATGGAGTATCGCTGAACCGACGGCAGAGATGAACCACCATGACAGCGAGGAGGCAGAGTCGGAATCCACTCTACTCGCCTCGCGTGGCGATACGGTTTTGAATGACTTGGCCAAAGAGATCGAGGCGCAGGCCGATGTCGCCCTAAGAAGTTACCGGGTACGTTCCAAGGTCCCCTTGTTCGGCCCACTTATCGCCTGGGTGAGGCGTCATCTGACCTCCCACTTGCGCGAGCCCTACCTGGATCCGATCATTGAGCGGCAGGTCAGCTTGAATAGGCAAATGGCCGAGTGGCTGAAGCAAGCCGGAGCCACTCTAGACGCTTCCGTGCAGTGCCAAGGCGAACTCCGACACCGAATCAAGGCTCTGGAAGCTCAGATGTCTGACCTGGGTCGCCGCCTGGGCGATAGAGAATGGTCACAGAAGCATGTACAGCGACGAGACTGAGGAGCATCAGCTATGACTGACACACCGTTCGACCTTGAAGCGCCCGACCTGGATGCCGAAGCGATCATGCGCGAGATTCGCGCCCGGATCCGGGAGCGCCGCGCCGAGGCCAAGGCCAGAGGGCTCGATTTTGAAGCCTATGCCGATGGACTTTTCCCCGTGCCGCCCGATGCCCTCTTTGGCCGCGACCTGTACGAAGCGGTCCGCTACGTAGGGCTGGGCTGGGACAAGGTAGGGGTGGACATGGCGCTGACCGAGTCGCACCTGCCACTGTTCGGCGGGCTGGTGCAGCGGCTGCGGGCTGCCCTGCACGAACTGGTCCTGTTCTACGTGAACCGGCTGGCTGCCCGGCAGATCCGCGTCAACGAGCAGACAGCGCGCGCCTTGATCCTCCTGCTCCGCGACCTGGAGGCCGAAATCGCCGACCTCCGCACCAAAATCGCCGCACAGGAGGGTGACCGATCTTCAGAACAGCATACACTTACATGATCACCCCCTCCCAAATCGAAAATCGAAAATCCAAAATCGGATTTGTCGTTCCTCGCTACGGCCTTGACGTGTTGGGCGGAGCCGAGACCTTGGCCCGACAGTTTGCCGAGCACCTTTCCTATGGGCCTTCCGGCGAGTTTGACGTGACGGTGTTGACCACCTGTGCCCGCGACCTGCTCACCTGGCGGAACGAGTATCCGCCCGGAGAATCGCGGATCAACGACGTGCGGGTGCTCCGCTTCCCCATCGATCATCGCTGCCGCGATGCGCGCCTCTTCCAGCGGCTGACCGACCGGTTCAATACAGAGATCCCCGTCAGGGGACGGGGTGAGCCCGCGGACTCGGCCGATCAGACCACTTGGCTGGAGAACAGTGCCCACAGCCCTAACCTTTATCTTCACTTGGCGCGCCATGGCCGTGCATACGATCTACTGGTCTTTCTGCCCTATCTGTTCGGCACCACGATCTACGGCTCAACGATCTGGCCGGAAAAGAGTGTGATCTGTCCATGCCTGCACGACGAGCCGTACGCCTATTTTGCCGATGTGCGCCTCATGCTGCACAGAGCCCG
>Ga0209254_10006385_pt1 | contig 10878 bp, 9 predicted proteins | sample FrelakmetDIP11DI_FD_187148 | JGI IMG/M metagenome (GOLD analysis project Ga0209254, IMG submission 187148) | Freshwater lake sediment microbial communities from the University of Notre Dame, USA, for methane emissions studies - DIP11 DI (SPAdes)... | ecosystem: Environmental > Aquatic >... | reverse complement strand
GGCCTCGCCGACGGCGATCTCGCGGTTGATCTCCTTGATCTCGCCGATCGTGAGGTGCGTGCGCTTCTCGATCTCGCGCAGGTGAAGCTGGTGCTTCTCAATCGACTCGCGCAGCCGGCCGAGGGCGGCCGAGTGCTTGCGCTTGGCGCGCACGTGCTTGTCGAGCCAGTGCAGGTTGGTCTCGTTGCGCGGAAACGTCTCGATGAAGTCCGAGCGCGGCATGCCGGCGTCGCGAACGCAGATCTGCATCACGGCCTTCTCGATGCCGCGGATCTCGTTCAGGTGCTCACGGAGCTGTCCGATCAGCTGCTCGAACATCCGCGGAGCGAGCTTAAGCTCCATGAACTCGTCGGCGAGCTTGCGGCGCAGCTTGGCTGTCTTGGGATCACGGCCGCCCTTGTCGTCGAGCGCCTTGAGCGTCTGGCCGTACAGCTTCGCCAGCGAGGCGAAGCGGCGTGCCGCTTCCTCCGGGTCGGGGCCGGTGTCGACCGCTTCCTCGTCCTCGGCGCCCTCGGGCTCTTCCTCCTCGTCGGAGGCTTCCTTCGCTGCCGCCGCGAGCTTCGGATTGATCGGCTCGGCGATCACGTCGGGCGCGTTCGGGTCGACGAAGCCGACGATGATGTCGGCGAGGCGCCCCTGGCCGTTCTTGAGCGGCTCGTAGGTGCGCAGGATCAGCTCGCACGTCGGCGGGTAGACCGCGAGCGCACGGCGAACGGAGTCGAGGCCTTCCTCGATGCGCTTGGCGATCGCGATCTCACCCTCGCGGGTAAGCAATTCGACCGTACCCATTTCGCGCATGTACATGCGCACCGGGTCGGTCGTGCGGCCGAACTCGGCGTCGACGGTGGTCGCGAGGGCCGCCGCGGCTTCCTCGGCCGCTTCGTCGTCGGCCACGACCGGTTCGCGCAGCAGCAGCGCCTCGGCATCCGGTGCCTTCTCGTACACCGGGATGCCCATGTCGTTGATCATCTGCACGATGTCTTCGATCTGCTCAGGATCGACGATCTCGGAGGGCAGGTGGTCGTTGACCTCGGCGTATGTCAGGAAGCCCTGTTCCTTGCCGCGACCGATCAGCAGCTTGAGCTGTGACTGGCGATCCTCCGGCGTGCTGACCGGCAACGTGATTTCGATGCGGTCTGCTGCGCCCTTCGCGCCCTTGGCCGCCTTCGCGGGCTTGGTGACGGGCAGGGTCTTGCCGGCGGGAGCCGGCGTGACCGCGGCGCGAGCCGCTGGCTTCTCGACGCCCGCGACCGCGGCGACCGCCTTCGGCGTCGCAGCGTGCCTGGTAGGCGCGGCCGGATGTCTGGTCGGCGCCGCAGGCTTCGCGGAAGTTGCCTGCTTCGCAGGCGCGGGATGCCTGACCGGGGCCTTCGCGGCCGGCTTGGTGGTGCGCCGGGCATCGTGCTTGTGGGCTGCGACCGGGGCAGCCGCCTTGTGCCGGGCCTTCTGAACCGTTGCCGTCGCAGCCTTCGACTTCTGCGGCGCGGCCACGGGCGCGGCCCGCTTCGCCGCCTTCTTCGCGGCCGGCTTCTGGGCGGTCCTGGCGCTGGCCCCGACGGCGGCCTTGACGGCCGGAGTCTTGCGCGTAGGGGCCTTTTTGGCCTGCTTGCGTACCGTCTTGCTCAAGATGGGCGCCTCAGGAAGGGGAAGGGGTAAATAAAAGAGCGGAATGGTACCACATCACGTCGCTGATCCACCTCGCGGCTTCGTGTCGGGCGCGCGGGCGGACTGGACCCGCGAGCGCAGCAGCCCCTGCAGCTCGGACTTCTCCTCGGCCGAGAGCGGCTCGGTCCGTGCCTTCTCCTCCAGGACCTGCAGCCGGTCGAGCGCGTGGTCGGCCACCAGCCGCTCCAGCGACGAGCGGATCTCCGCGACCGCCGCCTCGGCATCGGACACGAGGCACTCCCCGGACGCGAGCCGCGACAGTGGGGCGTGCTCCGGTCGCCCGCGCCAGCGCTCGAGCAGGGCGCCGGTGCTCGACACGGGGTCCTCACGTAGCTGAGCGAGCAGCTCGAGGAGCAGCGGCACGCCCGGTCGGTCCAGGCCCTCGAGGGCCTCGGCCACCGGGATCCGGGCGCCGGCCGCGGGGTGGTGCACCAGCAGGCTGATCGCTTGCCGCACGAGGTTGCCGCGTCCGGCCACGGCGGGGGCGGGCCTCGCCATACGCTGCACGGTGGTGTCGCTGCGCGGCGACGTCGGCGACGCCGTCTCGGTCTCGAGCAGTTCGGCGAGCCGGCCGGCCGGCATGCGGATCACCTCGGCCAGCTGAGCGACCAGCAACTCGCGGTAGACGTCCGAAGGGATGCGCCGCACCAGCGGGCGCGCCAGCTCCACGAGCTTCGCGCGGCCGTCCACGCTCGCGACGTCGGAGCGCGACGCCAGCTCCCGGATCAGGTAGTCGGACAGCGGCAGGGCGCTCGCCAGCCTTGCCTCGAACGCCTCTGCGCCTTCCGCCCGCACCAGCGAGTCGGGGTCCTGGCCCTCGGGCAGGAACAGGAAGCGGACCTGGCGACCCTGCTTGATCTCGCCCACGGCGTTCTCGAGCGCGCGCCAGGCCGCCGCACGACCGGCACGGTCGCCGTCGAAGCAGAACACCACCTCGCCCACGAGCCGGAAGATGCGCTGCAGGTGCTCCGGCGTGGTCGCGGTTCCGAGCGTGGCGACCGCATAGGTGATGCCCGCCTGGTGCAGGCTCACGACGTCCATGTAGCCCTCGACCACCAGCAGCCGCTGCAGGCTGCGCGTCGCCTGCCGGGCCTCGAACAGCCCGTAGAGTTCGCGGCCCTTGTGGAACAGTTCCGTCTCGGGTGAGTTGAGGTACTTGGGCTCGCTGCCGTCGAGTACGCGCCCGCCGAATCCGATGCTGCGTCCACGCGTGTCGCGGATCGGGAACATCACGCGGTCGCGGAAGCGGTCGTAGAACCCCGGGGTCTTGCCGCGTTCGGCGTCCGGCTGGCGCTCGATGACGAGTCCGGCGCGCAGCAGCACCTGGCGCTCGTCCTCGGTGGTGCCGTAGCGGTCGAGCAGCGCGTCCCAGCGGGCGGGGGCGTAGCCGATACCGAAGCGCTGGATGATGTCGGCGGCGAGGCCACGGCCCGCCAGGTACTCGCGCGCCCGGACCTCGCCGCTCAGCGACTGGCGGTAAAAGAGACCTGCGCGCTCGAGCGCGACGTACAGCTCGTCATGAGGCAGCGCGGGCGCCGCCGCTCCGCCTTCTCGCGGTACGTCCAGACCGGCTCGGGCCGCGAGATCCTCGACTGCTTCGACGAAGCTCGTGTGGTCGTATTCCATGACGAAGCCGAGCGCCGTCCCGTGGGCCCCGCAGCCGAAGCAGTGGTAGAACTGCTTGTCCGGACTGACGGTGAAGGAGGGTGTCTTCTCGTCGTGGAACGGGCAGCACGCCTTGTACTCGCGCCCGGCCCGCTTCAGCTGCACCCGGCTGCCGATCACCTCGATGATGTCGGTGCGGGCGATCAGCTCGTCGATGAAGTGCTGGGGGATGCGGCCGGCCACGGTGAGGCGATCAGCGGTTGGGGGTCTGGCGATAGTGGGGGTGGGCTGCTTGCGTCGCAAGGTTCGCGACGTTGCGAGTGGTTCTCATGGTCGGTGGCGCGAATACTCAGGAATCAGACCGCGGTGGCGGGCGTTCGATCCGGGTCCGCCCCGGCTCGCGAGGAAAATATGCTCGCCGGAACGGACCCGGATCGAACGCTGGATATACTGCGCCTGAGCGAGTTTTCGCCGGGGCGCGAAAACTCGCACGGCGCAAGGAGAATTCGTCGGATCCCGCTTCACGATCGCGGCCCACGGCGACCGCATCAGGCCGCTCTTCGCGATCCATCCGGCCAAATGCGCCGTGCGACGGATCGGCGAGCGTTCACCGCCAGTCTCACCGCACTAACGCCCATCGCCGATCAGGCGCTCAGGCGCGGGCCCAAGGGATGGGTGCGGGGTCCTGTTCCAGCGAGCATTTTTCTTCGCGAACAGGAACAGGACCCCGCACCCATCCCAGCCACCGTCGCCAAAGCAATGCCCCGCGACTGGCGAAAGTGTCGCGGAACCTCGGGAGTGAAACCTGAGCCGGGCAGTTCGCCCAGGCGCCGCCGGTCAGGCGGAGAGGGCGGCCTTGATGCGGGCGCTCACCGCGCCCATGTCGGCACGGCCCGCGGCCTGCGCCTTCACGGCCGCCATCACCTTGCCCATGTCCTTGACGGTTGCCGCGCCCGTGGCGGCGATGGCTTCGCGGACGATCGCGTCCACCTCGGCTTCGGAGAGCTGGGTCGGGAGGTAGGACTGCAGCAGCACGATCTCCGACTTTTCCTTGTCGGCGAGGTCGGCGCGGCCGCCCTGTTCGAACTGGACGATCGACTCCTTGCGCTGCTTGACCATTTTTTCGAGCACCGCGATCACCTGCGCGTCGTCGAGCGTGATCCGCTCGTCGACTTCGCGCTGCTTGATCGCGGCCTGCACCATGCGAATGGTCGAGAGGCGCTCCTTTTCGGAGGCCCGCATGGCGGCCTTCATGTCCTCGGTGATGCGCTCCTTGAGCGTCACGGGACGGGCGAGGTCAGTAATTGCGAGCGCGCGGCGCGGTGAAGTCGCGCATGCCGCGCTTCTGGTGACGCTTCACCGCGGCGGCCTTCTTGCGTTTCCGCTCCTGGGTCGGCTTCTCGTAGAATTCACGGCGCCGCAGTTCGGTCAGTACGCCGGCCTTCTCGCAGGCTCGCTTGAATCGGCGCAGGGCGGCATCGAAGTATTCGTTCTCACGAACGCGGACGCTGGGCATCGAAACCTCGTCGAGGGTCTGGTCTGGAATCCCGGCCACGGCCTTGGGGGGACGCGCTGCCGGCTAAAAGGACCGCGAATTTTAGAGACCGACGGGAAGAATTGCAAAGAGTGCGAATCCTGGGGCTGGAAACTTCCTGCGACGAGACCGCAGCGGCCGTCTACGACGGCAGCGCCGGCCTGCTCGCGCACGAGGTGTACAGCCAGGTGGACCTGCACGCGGCCTACGGCGGCGTGGTCCCGGAGCTCGCCTCCCGCGACCACTTGCGCAAGTTGTTGCCCCTGCTCAGGAAAGTGCTCGACGCCGCCGGCGGTCCCGGCGCAATCGAGGGCATCGCCTACACCAGCGGCCCCGGTCTCGTTGGCGCGCTCCTGGTCGGCGCATCGGTGGCCCGGAGCCTCGCCTATGCCTGGCGCGTGCCCTGCCTCGGCGTGCACCACATGGAGGGCCACCTGTTGGCTCCGCTGCTCGAGCCCGAACCGCCGGAATTTCCGTTCGTCGCCTTGCTGGTCTCGGGCGGACACACGCTGCTCGCCCGGGTCGAGGCGGTCGGTCGCTACGAGGTCCTCGGCAGCTCCCTCGACGATGCGGCGGGCGAGGCCTTTGACAAGACCGCCAAGCTGCTTGGGCTCGGTTACCCGGGCGGCCCGCAGCTCGCGGCCCTGGCCGAGCGAGGGCGACCGGACGTGTTCCGTTTCCCGCGGCCGCTTACCGAGCGGCCGGGCCTCGACTTCAGCTTCAGCGGCCTCAAGACCGCCGTGGTGGTGGCCCTGCGCGATCGCGAACTCGACGACCAGACCCGCGCCGACGCCGCCCTTGCCTTCGAGGAGGCCGTGGTGGACACCCTCGTCATCAAGTGCCGGCGGGCGCTCGAAGCCACCGACGCGCGCACACTCGTCGTGGCCGGCGGAGTGGGGGCGAATCGCCGACTTCGGGCCCGGGTGCGCGCCATGGGCGAGCAGGCAGGCGTACGCGTCGTTTATCCCCGGGTGGAGTTCTGCACCGACAACGCCGCGATGATTGCGCTGCTCGGCCATCTGCGCCTCGCGGCCGGCCAGCACGACGGCCTCGCATTGCGGCCCCGCGCGCGCTGGCCGATGACCGAGCTCGTTCCCCCCTCGCGCGCCACGCCGCTCTAGCGCGCCGGTGTCGTTCCCGTCAGGATCCGCCCTCCCTCACCCGCGAGTCGCCCTTCCATGGACGTCATCTTCCTCTCCGGCCTCACCACCGAATGCATCATCGGGATCTGGGACTGGGAGCGCCGCGTCAAGCAAAAGGTCGTCATCGACCTGGAGATGGGTGCCGACATCCGCCGCGCGGCCGCGACCGACGTGATCGAGGACACGCTCGACTACAAGCGCGTCGCCAAGCGCCTGCTGCAATTCGTCAGCGAGTCCGAGTTCCAACTGGTGGAGACGCTCACCGACCGCATCGCCGGGATCGTGGTGACCGAGTTCGACGTGCCCTGGGTCCGGGTGCGGCTCAACAAGCAGGGCGCGATCCGCGGCTCGCGGGACGTCGGCATCCTCGTCGAGCGGCGCCGCGAGGACTACGCGAGCGGCGCAGGCGCGCCTTGACCGAGGTACTCATCGCGGCAGGGAGCAACATCGAGCCGGTCGCAAACCTGCGCCGGGCGCTCGATTCGCTCGTGACGCACCACCCGGGTCTGCGATGCTCGCGCGCCTACCGCAACCCGGCCGTCGGGTTCGAGGGCGAGGACTTCATCAACCTCGTTGTCGGCTTCGACACCGGCGAGGACGTACACACGGTGCTCGGCCGGTTGCACGAGGCGGAGTCCCTCTGCGGGCGCGCACGCCACGCGCCCAAGTGGGCGCCGCGCTCGATGGACCTCGACATCCTGCTGTTCGGCGACACGGTGTGCGACGAGCCCGGCCTCGTGCTGCCTCGACCCGACCTCGTGCGGCGCGCATACATGCTTGGGCCCGCCGCCGAGATCGCACCCGCGTTCGTCCACCCGACGCTCGGCGTCACGCTCGCGGGGCTGTGGCGCGAGTTCGCGCAGGCAGCGCACCCGCTCGAGGTCGTGGACCTCGGCTGGCCAGCGAGGGCCACCGCGGGATGAGCGCGGTTGCGGGGCGCTCGGTTCGGCCGGGCAGCGCGGCCGGGCTCGGGTCAGAGACTGCGGCCGCCGTCCACGGCGAGGATCTGCCCGGTGACGTACGGCGCATCCACGGCGAAGAAATAGGCGGCGCGGGCGATGTCCTCGGGCGAGCCGGACCGCTGCAGCGCCGTCTTGGCGATGATCTCCGCCTTGAGCGCGTCCTCCAGGTCGCGCTCGGGCCACATCACCGGGCCCGGCGCGATGCCGTTGACGCGCACCTCGGGGCCGAGCTCGCGGGCGAGCGACTGGGTGAGCATCACGAGTCCCGCCTTGGCGGCCGAGTACACGGGGTGGGCGCGCAGGGGGCGCCGGCCGTGGATGTCCACCATGTTGATGATCAGGCCCCGCGCAGCGGCGAGCGTCGGCGCCGCCGCCTGCGACAGGAACAGTGGCGCGCGCAGGTTGGTGCCGACGAGGTCGTCGAATTGGGCGGCCGTGATCGTTCCGACCGGCGTCGGGTAGAAGGTCGAGGCGTTGTTGACGAGCACGTCTAGGCGCCCGCAGCGCGCGACTGCGGCCGCCACGAGCCCGGGCATGCGCTCGACCTCGCGGAGGTCGGCGCGCACGGCCAGCGCGGAGCCCGGGCGCAGCGCCTCGAGTTCGGCGACGAGCGCGTCTGCAGCCGCGCGGGACTGGTGGTAGTGCACCACGAGGTCGGCGCCCGCGGCATGCAGCCGGCGACCGATCGCGGCGCCGAGACGCTTGGCGCCGCCCGTGATCAGCACGCAGCGGCCGGCGAGGGGCAGAGCGGATTCCATAGGGTCGTGTCGGTGTGCGGCCAGCGGTTGGACGGGTTGACGATACCCGAGGCGTTTCGCGGTGTCGCGGTCGCGGGATTCGCCCAATGAGCGTCGCACTCGACCTGCCGGCGCTCTCGCCCGAGGAGGCCGTGCACAGCGCGCGGCTCGGCGAGCGGCTGCGCGAGGAGATCGAGCGTGCCGGTGGCTGGCTCGGTTTCGCCCGCTACATGCAGCTCGCGCTGTACGAGCCCGGCCTTGGCTACTACAGCGCCGGCGCGCGCAAGTTCGGCGCCGCGGGCGATTTCGTCACCGCGCCCGAGGTGGCGCCGGTGTTCAGCCGCTGTCTCGCCGTGCAGTGCGCGGAGGTACTCGAGAACCTCGGCGGCGGCGATCTGCTCGAACTCGGCGCGGGCTCGGGCGTCATGGCGGCGGCCCTGCTCGGCGAACTCGAGCGGCGCAGCGCGCTGCCGCGCCGCTATCTCATCCTCGACGTGAGCGCCGATCTGAGGCAGCGCCAGCAGGAAACGCTCGCCGCCACCGTGCCGCACCTGCTCGGCCGTGTCGAGTGGCTGGACCGGTTGCCGGACGGCCTCGAGGGCCTGGTCGTCGCCAACGAGGTGCTCGACGCGCAGCCGGTCGAGCGCTTCGTATGGCGCAACGGGGTGGTCAACGCGCTCGGTGTCGCCTGGACGGGGGGCACTCCGGCGTGGTCGGAGGCGCCGGCGCCAGCGCGGCTCGCCGAGGCCGTGCGACGCCTCGAGCGCGAGACCGGCGCCACCTGGCCGGACGGCTACACGTCGGAGATCAATCTCGACCTCGCCGACTGGCTCGCCGCGGTCGCGGGTGCGCTCGCGCGCGGCGTGATGCTGTTGGTGGACTACGGCCTGCCGCGCCGCGAATACTATGCCCCGGAGCGCAGCGACGGCACGCTGCTGTGTCATTTCCGCCACCGCTTCCACGACGATCCCTTCGCCCGGCCGGGACTGCAGGACATCACCGCCTGGGTGGACTTCACGGCGGTGGCCGAGGCGGCGCAGGCGGCCGGCCTCGATCTCGCGGGCTACTCCACGCAGGCGCACTTCCTGATCGGCAACCGCCTCGGCGAGTTCGTCGCCAACGTGGCGGACCTCGACGTCGTCGAGCGGGTCAACCTGTCGCGGCAGGCGATGCTGCTCACACTTCCCGGCGAGATGGGCGAGCGCTTCAAGGCGATTGCGCTCGCCCGCGGTTACGATGCGCCCCTGCGCGGCTTCGCCGTGCGCGATCTCAGACACACCCTGTAGGTACCCATGGATCTCGTCCAGGCCATCGTCCTCGCCATCGTGCAGGGCCTCTCCGAATTCCTGCCGATCTCGAGTTCGGGGCACCTGATCCTCATCCCGCATTTCTTCGGCTGGACCGATCAGGGCCTCGCCTTCGACGTGGCGGTGCACCTGGGTACCCTCCTCGCGGTGCTGATCTATTTCCGCCGTCAGCTCAGCACCATGGCCACGGCCTGGATCGACTCCGTGTTCCGCCGCCGGCACACGCGCGACAGCCGTCTCGCCTGGCAGATCCTCGTGGCGACCCTGCCGGTTGGCATCACCGGGCTGCTGTTCGCCGACTTCATCGAGGCGAACTTCCGCAACCCGCTGTTCGTGGCCGGCACGCTCACGTTCTTCGGCATCCTGATGTACCTCGCGGACCGGTTCGGCCGCGGCACCAAGGACGAGTTCGGCCTCACCTGGCCGCAGGCCTTCGCCATCGGCTGCGCGCAGGCGCTGGCGCTGATGCCCGGCACCTCGCGCTCGGGTGTGACCATGACGGCCGGGCGCGCGCTCGGGCTCACGCGCTCGGCGGCAGCGCGCTTCTCGTTCCTGCTCGCCGTGCCGGGCATTGCGGCCGCGGGGGCGTACGAGGGACTCAAGCTCGTCACGTCCGCCGAGCCCGTGGACTGGCAGCCGATGCTGGTCGGCGCCGCGTTCGCCGCGCTGTCCGGCATCGCCTGCATCCACTTCCTGATCCGCTTCATCGAGCGCATCGGGCTGCTGCCGTTCACCGTGTACCGGCTGATCCTTGCCGGCGTGATCGTCTGGCACTTCGCCTGAGCGCTCAGCGCCTCACGCGTCGCCGAGTCGGCGGATCGCCTCGATGCGGGCGGCGCGCATGCGTTCGGCGATAACCGGCCCGCGTTCGCGTGCCAGCACCTCGCGATCGAGCCGGACGGCGCTCGCGGCAGCAAGCGCCCGGCGGAGCCGGCCGGCCTGCAGGTAGGGCCGGGCACGCAGTTCTGGCCCGCGCCCGCGCGCATCGGCCTCGCAGGCGAGCAGGAAGCGCTCGAAGCGCTCGGGACGGCGGAAGGCGTCGGTGAGCTCTAGCAACTCGAGGACGGTGCCGGGCCGCTGCTCGGCCACCCGGTGCGCCCGCGCATGGTGACGCGCGACCATTACCGCGAGCTCGCGGTGCTCGGTCGGCAGGCGCAGCCGCGCGCCGAGCTGCTCGATGAGCCGCGCGCCGGCCTCCTCGTGGCCGATGTGGCTCGGCCAGTCTTCGCGCGGCGTGAGGCCCTTGCCCACGTCGTGCACCAGCGCGGCGAACCGCACCGTCGTGTCGCGCGACAGTTCCGCGGCGACCTCGAGCACCTGCAGGGTGTGCACGCCGGTGTCGATCTCGGGATGCCATGTCTCGGGTTGCGGCACGCCGTCGAGCGCGGCGATCTCGGGGAATACGGCGGCGAGGGCGCCGCAGCTGCGCAGCACCTCGAAGTACGCCGTGGGTCGGTCCTCGCCGAGCGCGCGTTCGGTTTCGACCCACACGCGCTCGGGCACCAGGGCCGCTAGCTCGCCGCTCGCGACGATCTTGCGCATAAGCGCGAGCGTCTCGGGTGCCACCGTGAAGCCGAGTGGCGCGAAGCGGGCCGCGAACCGTGCCACGCGCAGCACACGCAGGGGGTCCTCGACGAACGCGGGCGACACGTGGCGGAGCACGCGCGCCGCCAGGTCGCGCTGGCCGCCGTACGGGTCGACCAGATCGCCCGCGGCGTCCTGGGCCATGGCGTTGATGGTGAGGTCGCGGCGGGCGAGGTCCTCCTCCAGCGTCACGTCGGGCTCGAATCGCGTGGCGAACCCGTAGTAACCCGGGCCGGTCTTCCGTTCCGTCCGGGCGAGCGCGTACTGTTCCCCGGTGTCGGGATGCAGGAACACGGGAAAATCCTTGCCGACCGGCCGGTAGCCCTTCGCGAGCAGGTCCTC
>Ga0209254_10006384_pt1 | contig 10878 bp, 8 predicted proteins | sample FrelakmetDIP11DI_FD_187148 | JGI IMG/M metagenome (GOLD analysis project Ga0209254, IMG submission 187148) | Freshwater lake sediment microbial communities from the University of Notre Dame, USA, for methane emissions studies - DIP11 DI (SPAdes)... | ecosystem: Environmental > Aquatic >... | reverse complement strand
CTACGACAACCTGGCCAAGTACATCCGCTACCAGATGGGGATGCTGTCGGCTTTCATCATCAGCTACCTTGGAGCTACGATCTTCGCTATCCTGGGAGGCGTGCCCTTTACAACAATGGCCGTACTGTGGATCAACTTCCTGGTACAGGTGCCTATCGCCATGGCATTAGGCTTCGATAAGCCCTCTGGTGGATTAATGGAGCGCAAACCGCGTCCGTTGAGCCAGCCTGTGCTTTCTCGTTCGCAGTGGGTGCGTCTCGTCTTTACCGGACTCTTGATTGCCATCGGTACCCTGGTTATCGAGGCGGTTTACTCGCCAGTCAGCCTGGCAACCGCGGCGACCATGGGGTTCGTGGTCTTTGGGTTGTTCAACATCGCCTTGGGCATCAGCGCTCGTTCTGAAACCGAGACGGTTTTCAATCGAGACAACCTCTCCGACCGGCGCCAGCTTGGCCTTTACGGGCTGTCGCTGTTGTTTATCTTTCTACCCGTAGAGTTAGGCATCGGGGCTCGCATTCTGGAGACAACCCAGATTAGCGGCCAACAATGGCTGATTTGTATCGTGTTTGCCTTGGCTATGCTGCTGATCGATGAAGTGGTCAAGTTCTTCATGCGCAGGAGACGCAACAAAGTATAAGATTGAATCGTGAGCATGGCTAACGTATAGTAAACCCATAAGGTAGGTATTGGATGGCGCAGAGCGCCATCCAATACCTACCTCGTCTACCAATATGAACCCGTTTTCCAGATTCTCCTCTGTTTTGCTATTCCTGGTTGGCTTTGCCAGCCTGGGAGTTGTAGTTGTTTTTTTAAGCTACGCAAATAGAATCTTTACTTCATTCTTTATCGCTTTAGTCATTGTCCTCACCGTTTCACCCGTATTGTTCAATCTCAAGAAAAGAGGCGTTCCAACCTGGGCGGCATTCATTTTGACGCTCTTGGTCTTGCTGGCAGGTATATTGCTATTTATTGTGATTGTGGTTGGCGCAGGACAGCAGTTCATCAATGCCCTGCCGGAATATACCGCGCAAGCTGATGCATCCGTATCCACAAACGAGGCCAATCTTGCTGCCAGAGGAATTGAAAGCCTGGGATTTGACTCTGGCGCAATAGCCGGTCTTTTCGATCCGGGAAAGATACTTAACCTAACCAGCGGTTTCATCAAGGGCCTCATAGAGGCTTTATCAGATGTGGTATTGATCGGTGCCCTCGTGGTTTTTTTGATGGTCGATGCCACAGCAGCGCCATCCAAGATGGCTGCATACATCAGCTCTGACAACCCATTTTTCTCGCGTCTGAGTCGATATACTGTTTTGGTCCGGCGCTATATTGGGATCACCACCATTGTCGGTCTGGTGACCGGTGCGCTGGATATCGTGCTATTCTCAATAATAGGGGTGGAATTTGCAATTCTATGGGGCATTATTGCCTTCTTATTTAGCTTTATCCCAACGATTGGTTTCTGGTTCGCAGCAATACCGCCGACGATATTAGCCTACTTGCAGTTTGGTTTTCCAACCGCTTTGCTTGTGTTTTTAGGAATCGTCATCATTAACGGGTTTGCTGAAAATATCGTAAAACCCAGATATATGGGGGTCGGTCTGGATTTATCCTTCTTTATGGTGTTTTTCTCAGTGGTTGTCTGGTCAGCGATTCTGGGTTCGATCGGCGCCATCCTGGCAATACCGCTGACACTGGCTTTCAAGGTCTTAATCCTTGAAGGTGATGAAAACGGGCGATGGTTTTCTGATCTGATCAGCGACAAGAAAAACAACATTAGTTCAGAAGTGGAAAATAAAGAGTAACGCAAGCGATAAACCGAATAACCTGTTGACCCACTTCAAAAAGCAGTAGGATCATTCACAGGTAATCATGAAAGGTAGCGTTTATGCCTAAATTCAAAGCGTTTGTTAAACAGTTTCACTGGAAGATATTACTGATTCGCATTCTGGTCAATGCCGCGGCCCTGAGCTTGACCGCCGCGATTATTCCGGATATCTACTTCGTTTCGCCAACGCTCCTGAGAATCTTAATCATCTCGATTGGGTTGGGAATCCTAAATGCGATTATCAAACCGATCATATTACTCCTGACAGGTCAGTTCATTTTTGCCACCTTCGGCTTGCTTGTGGTGCTGGTCAATGCCCTGATTTTATTTCTGCTCGAGCGGTTGTTTTCAAACAGCTTTGTGGTGAATAACTTTTTCTGGGCGCTGGTCGGTGGCGCACTGCTGGGATTGATCAGCAATGCCCTGGAAAATCTGCTCGGCCTGACACCGCCAATCGTGCCAGAAGATGAGGTTGAGCTGCGCAGACGCATTGAGGCCAAGCAGCAGGCAACACTGGTCAGCCTGGTTTCAGAAGCGCCGAAGATTTTACAGCCAAATGTTGAGACACAATCGGTCTCTGAGATCGCTGCTGCCACCGCAGCCCTGGAGGTAATCCAGGTTACGGTAGTGCCGGACACAATTTCTCTACCCGATTCTGAAACTCTATCCGAACCCTCCGAGCACCCTGCGGCCAGCTCGCCGCCTGCTGCTGCATCCCAAATACAAGAATCAGAACCCCTGGCCCCTGAGGTTGATGAAAACACCGATAACTCTCCGATTGGAGGTGCACAATGAGGCGCTCAACCCTGGACAAGTTTCGCGAGAACTTGCGTCTGCAAGAGGTCTACAACGTCATGCTGCGCTACGCCTGGGATATCAGCGTGTATGATCGCTTCGATGTGGTGGGCGACTTTCACCGTGCAATGCAGCGCTGGATATGGGGGGTGCCAAAAAGCCTGGCACCGATCCCAACGCCAGTCAAAGTGCGCATGATGTTGGAGGAGCTTGGACCGACCTATGTCAAGATGGGCCAGATCATCTCCAGCCAATCATCGGTGATCCCGCCGGAATGGGGAGCTGAGTTAGACAAGCTGCAAAGCAGTGTCCCGGCATTTCCTTCTGAGCAAGTACGCCAGGTCATCTATGAAGAGTTGAAAGCCTACCCTGAGGATATCTACGCTTCCTTTGAGCCACAGCCATTTGCGGCAGCCTCCACCGCCCAGGTACACCGCGCCACATTGAAAGACGGCACGCCAGTCGCGGTCAAGGTCCAGCGCCCGAATATCTACCTCCAAATGAAAGCGGATATCGGCATCATGCAAAATGCTGCTCGAGTGCTATCGGCGCGCTATGAGTATGCCAGATCGATCGACCTGGTGGGCATGCTAGAAGAATTCGGCAGCAGTGTGTTGCGCGAGCTCGATTACACCGGCGAGACTTTCAATGCCCTGCGCCTGAACCAAAACCTGGCTGGCATACCTTCGGCGCGCGTCCCGCACATCTACACCGAGCTTTCCACATCGAAGGTGCTTACGCTCGAATTCATCCAGGGCGTCAAAATTAATAATATCGCCGCCATCGATGCCGCCGTCCTCGACCGCAGAGAACTGGCCAGGACAGCTCTGCGGGCTGAGATCAAGATGCTTATGATCGATGGTTTCTTCCATGCCGACCCGCACCCTGGAAATGTGCTGGTCAACCTGAGCACGGGAGATATCACATTCATTGATACCGGTATGGTGGGTGAACTGGACCTCTCACAAAGGATAAACCTGATCCAATTGTTGATGGCTCTCCAGCAGGTGGACGTCCAGGGGATGGCTCAGATCATGAAGAATATGAGCGTGCCCTTTGTGGACGAAGTGGACGAGAAAGCTTATTTCCGTGACTTCGAGCGAACGATTGGACGCTACTTATACACTGGAACCCAGGCCGGCTTTGGTGAAAGCGTCAATGTATCGCTTAACCTGCTGCGCGAACATGGCTTGCGCCTCAATCCGAACCTGACGATGGCAATCAAGTCGCTGATGCAAGCCGAAGCCATCTCCACGGCTCTGGCGCCGGAAGGCGGCTTGCTGGCAGATGGCGTCCAGATCATCCAGGAAGAGGCCCTAAAGGTTGTCACTGCTGACCGGATCATTGAGGAAGCCAAAAAGCAGATCATGAGCGGAGCGCGCGAAGTGTTCACCAACCTGCCGGACCTGTCCCTGGCATCGGTCAAATGGCTGAACCAATATAAGAAAGGCCGTTTTGAAGTCACCGTCGATACTTCTGAGCTGGCGAAAGAAGTCGATAAAGTTGGAAGGTTCGGACGCCAATTGGTCATTGCTGTCTTGCTGGTGGGGATGTTAGTCGGCACTTCAATTGCCACTGGAGCCATCGCGCTTTCAAGTCAGCAGGGGGAGTTCTGGGATGCGATGTACCGGATTGTCTTGATTGGCTTTCTCTTTGCAATGTCGGTCAGCATCCTCATAATATTGCGCTTGATCTGGCGGTGGGTGCGCGGCTATAGGTTTTCCGAGGATTAACTACTGTGGAAGTGATAGTCTATCCAGCCGGCTGGTGGTCTATCTGGTCGGAGCAGCCGCCATTTTCGTAAAGTTGTTCGGGGTCCGTGGGAAAGCCAGGTTATCGGGAATGGGAATAAATTAATTGGAGCAATTTTCGCTTTTCGAGTATAATCGCTGCCAGCGAAAAATTGTTATGGTGCCAGTAGCTCAATGGCAGAGCACCTGACTGTGGATCAGGTGGTTGAGGGTTCGACCCCCTTCTGGCACCCCAATACCGAGGGCCACCTGAAAAGATGGCCCTTGATCCTTTAAGCGTGAATGATTTTCCTGGTTATTCCGAGATGCTTAACCAATAAACATCAGGTGCTGAGACTCCGCCTGCGGCTGGACTCGGTGATTCACCTGCCGGTTTTGTTTGTGCATGGCTTCTATGATCGGGCTTGGCTCGAAGTTGGTGACGAGCATTGTGATCTTGCTATATTCTGCGGTTGGACTTCAAGCTGTTACCGCTCAGCTCGCAGACCGTTTTTCCAGAGGATACACTGTGATTGAATTATCCAACCCCAACTTATGGGCAGATTGGGTACAATAGCAGTCTATGTTCACTCACGCGATTGTTCGCAAACCAGGAGCGAATTTTGCTCAAGGAATCACCACCTCGCAGCTCGGGCAGCCCGATCTGAATCTGATGCAACGCCAACACCAGGCATACACTGAGGTATTAAAATCATTGGGGCTGGAAGTAGTAGTTCTTGAGGTTGAGCCAAAATATCCCGACGCATATTTTGTGGAAGACGTAGCAGTTATCACTCCGCAAATAGCCATTATCACCAACCCAGGTGCTGCTGCAAGGAACGGTGAGCAGGAATCAATTGAGCCCGTCCTGAGAATATTTCGACCGATAACTCATATCCAAGCTCCGGGTACAGTGGATGGTGGAGATGTGCTAATGACTGACCAGCACTTCTTTGTCGGCATTTCAGAACGCACCAACCTGGAGGGAGCCAAGCAGTTAGGAAATATCCTGACTGAGTTTGGATATACCTGGACGCCAATAGAAGTCGCAGCCGGACTACACCTGAAATCCAGTATAAATTATGTTGGTGGAGGGACACTATTGATAAGCGACACATTTGCTAACTTGAAAGCGTTCGGGGATTACCAGAAGATCGTCGTCCCGCAAGATGAAGCATATGCCGCCAACACACTTTGGGTCAACGATCAGCTGTTGATGCCTGGCGGGTTCCCGAAGACCAGGCAGCTGCTGGCGGATACCGGTCTGCCTATCCACGAGCTGGATGTCAGCGAAGCACAAAAGATGGACGGGGGGCTGACCTGTATGTCATTAAGATTACAAGAAAAAGAAAGCAGCGTCCGCCAAGAATAATATCCGAGATCTAGCAAAATAACACGAATATCGACTGGACGGGGTATCCTGCTGCCAGCGCCATCTTCTTCGTGGAGGTATTCTCCCTTGGCAAAATACCGGATCGTTGTTAACCCCGTCTCCGGAAGGGGCGCAGGAAAAGAATCAATCCCTACTATCCGGCAATACTTTGAAAACAGGCATTTTGATTATGAATTAGTCCTATCTGAAAGACCCGGGCATGCGATTGAACTGGCAGAAAGGGCAGTAGCGGGAGGTTATGATACTATAATAGGTGTGGGGGGAGATGGCACCGCGAATGAGATCATCTGCGGGTTAATGCAAGCGCGGCAAGGAGCAACCATGGGGATGCTAGCCGTCGGGCGAGGCAACGATTTTGCTTTTGGTGTGGGCATCCCTAAAGGGTTGGAAGCGGGCTGCAGAGTGATTTCAAACGGTTATCGCAAGAAGATTGACATTGGTCGGGTAGTTGGAGGCGACTACCCTGAGGGTCGTTATTTTGGCAACGGGGTCGGAATTGGTTTTGACGCCGTCGTTGGTTTCGAAGCGTTGAAGATGACCCGGTTGACTGGCTTAATTTCCTATATTGTCGCCGCGCTGAAAACAATTTTTCTTTACTACCAAGCACCTTTTGTGCGCATTGAATATGACCGTCAAGAACTCGAATTGCCTGCTTTGATGGTCTCAATCATGAATGGACGCCGCATGGGTGGAGGTTTCATGATGGCGCCAGATTCTAGCCCGACGGATGGGTTGCTGGACCTATGCATCGCAAGGCAAGTGAGTCGATGGAGGATCATTACCTTGATCCCGCATTTTCTGAAAGGAGACCAGGCTAAAGAAGAGCCGATCACCACCTGCCAGGCGCGGCGGGTGGTAGTGACTGCCCTTGAAGGAACCTTACCTGCCCATGCCGATGGCGAGACTCTGTGCTACCAGGGTAAACAACTTACCATAGAGCTGCTACCCACTCAATTGGAGATAATCTGTCAACCATCACAGGTGTTGCTATGAGTCTGGTAAAGAGTGTGGTCAACACGAGTATCAAAGGGATGACTCGTATTCTCTGCCGGGTAGACACCCGTGAGTTGGCTTCAGTGCCGGAGCAAGGACCTTTGTTGCTGGTTGCCAACCATATTAATTTCCTAGATGCTCCGGTAGTCTACACGCACCTCCTACCGCGCCCTATGACCGGTTTTGTAAAAGCTGAAACCTGGGAAAACCCTGCGATGGGGTTCCTCTTCAATATTTGGGGAGGCATTCCAATCAAGCGCGGTGAGGTGGATATGGAGGCACTTAACCAGGCATTAGCGGCGCTGAGCGCCGGAAAAATCTTTGCTGTTGCACCCGAGGGCACGCGCAGTGGTGACGGACAGCTGAAACGCGGTTATCCAGGGATTACCACCCTGGCGATGCACAGCCAAGCACCCATTCTCCCACTTGCGTATTATGGGGGAGAAAAATTTCGAGATAATGTGCGACGATTGCGTCGCACTGACTTTCACATCGCTGTCGGTCGGCCTTTCACCCTCGAGATAGGTGAAGAGAAGGTTGTCCGCCATGTACGCCAGGCAATTACCGACGAGATCATGTACCAGATAGCCATCCTTCTACCGCCGGCATACCGGGGGGAATACGCCAACATCGAAGCGGCAACGCAGAAATACCTGCGATTTATACATTAAAACTCGTTGTCACCTCCAAAATTTAATGGAGGCAGATTACCGGCTGGTTTCCTGAAGGGCCGCCGAGAATATCTCCAGACCATCCTTCACTTGCTCCTGGCTCACCACCAAGGGAGGGATGAAACGGATGGTGTTATCCCAAGGGCCGCAAGTGAGCAGCATGAGCTTGTGGTCCAGGCAGGCGTGTATAACTTCTTTAGCGGTTGATTTATCCGGCCTACCCTGGGCATCGCGAAATTCGACCCCCACCATCAATCCCAATCCGCGCACATCGCCAATAACCGGGAATTGTTCCTGCAAGTGGCGTAAGCCGGAAACAAGCTGACCACCGCGTAATCGGGCATTTTCCAGCATGTTTTCTTCTCGAATAGCCTGGATCGTAGCCACACCGGCTGCTGCAGAAACAATATTCCCTCCGAATGTCCCGCCATGCGTGCCCGGCTCCCATTTTTTCATCAGCTCCATCCGGCTGAACACCCCCGAGATGGGCAATCCGGAACCCAAGCCTTTGGCGACGGTAACGATATCCGGGCGCAAATCGAAATGCTCGCAGGCGAACCAGCGCCCGGTGCGACCTAATCCGGACTGGATCTCATCTGCGATCAGCAAAATATCATGCTGGTCGCAGATCTCGCGCACGCCTCTGAGAAAACTGGCAGGTGGGACAACATAGCCCCCTTCCCCCAAAACCGGCTCGATCAACATCGCAGCGGTTTCTTGCGGCGCAGTCTGGGTGGTAAGAAGGAAGTCCAGCTCCTGCAAGCACCACTGGCTGGTTTGCTCAGCGTCCCAGCCATAACGAAAAGCGTAGGGGTACGGCGCGACAAATACACCGGGCATCAGGGGCTGGTAGCCTACCCGGTAGACCGTCTTGGAGGTGGTCAGGGACATCGTGCCCACTGTCCGCCCGTGAAAACTGCCCTGGAAAACGATCACATTCGTCCGCCCGGTCGCATGGCGTGCCAGTTTCACTGCGCCTTCGATCGCCTCTGCGCCGGAATTGCTGAAGAAGAAGCCGTCCAGGCTGGGGTGGACAATCGTGCGCAGCTCGTTGATCAGTTTCAGCAGTGGCTCGTGGTAGATGATGTTGATCTGGGAATGGATCATCTTGCCGGCTTGCTCGCGGATCGCTTCTACCACGCGAGGGTGGCAGTGACCGGTGTTCGTCACGCCAATGCCACAGGTGAAGTCGAGGTAAGGCGTACCATCTTGATCATAAACATAGCACCCCTCAGCGCGTGAAGCTACGATGGATGTATACCGTGGCCAAACGGGAGAGACAAATGGGAGCGCCTCGTACATATCGGTCATAAAAACCTCTCTAGGAATTGTGTGTGCGTGGCTTGGGTTACTGACAGCTACTCCAAGCCCCGCTCGATATTTTTATACGGCTAGCCACTCGATTCCCACATTTGCCAGGCTGTCACGAGTGGGAAGGCCTTCCTGTGTCCAACCCAGAATATGGTAATACAGGTCGAGGGCGTCTTCAACCTCCTGCTGATCCAGCGCAACACCAGCCGTCGGACCTTCACCCGCCAGGGGCTTATAGAACTTGGCAGGCAGCTGGTCCTCTTTACGGGTGAATCCCTCTCGAGCGTTGAACCAGCGCAGCATATTCAGGCGGCGCTCCCCAACCTTCATAAGCTCGTAAAGGCTTACCGGCCAACCTGTCACAGCGCGCACATATTCTACGATCTCGCTCGGACCATACAGAGTCCAGGCAGGCCCCCAGACGAACTGGCACAGCTCTAAGGTGTCTAATATGCTATAAAAGATATGGGTATAGGCTGCAAATCGCACTTTTTCGGCATTCAGGCTACCGTACGGCGGCGGGTCCTTCAAGTCTAACTCAGCCAGGCGCGTAAGGTATAACGGGGCAGTATCTTGCTCGTACATCGGGTCATGTTCGCTGGATTGATGATCCGCACCGAAGGGATTGACGGCGTATATGACCGCCAGGGATTTTTTTGACTGCGGCATGTGAGCGGGTGCTTCCTGGTTCTTTACCGTAACCAGGCAGGCCTCGGCTTCGGGTCCCCAAACTTGCGCTGACCGGGCGGAACCTTGCGAGAGGATTGTACCGAGCGGGCCTGTGTTCTCGACGATTTGCTGTAAGACTTCCAACATTGCCGGCACGTTGCCAAAGCGCAATTCCAGCCCGCCGGTCTGCTCCTGGTTTATGATGCCTTTCTCAAAACATTCCATGGCAAAGGCAATCGTCGCCCCGCAAGAGATCGTATCCACCCCGTACATATTACAGATCTGGTTGGCGTAAGAGATGGCAGCCAGATCATCAATGCCACAGTAGGATCCGAACGTGCTAATGGTCTCATACTCAGGTCCACCGTATAGCGGATCAACCGGGTAATCTCCAGAGCTTATCTCCACTATCCGCTTGCAGCGCACTGCACAGGCGTAGCAGGTGTCACCCTTTTTGAGGATTGTGTCCGACATGCGCTCACCGCTGATTTCTTCTGCCCTGGCAAACTGACCTTCATTGTAGTTGTAGGTGGGTAAAGTGCCTATCGCATTTTGCGGCATGACCACACTGGCAGTACCGTGCAAGCGCAAACCATCTACGTCTGGATTCTCCGGTAAGAGCTTGGGACCGGCTTTGCTGAGCGCAGCCAGGGCTTTTGCATCAGCTACCGGGAGAGGACCCTTGCCCTTCACGACGATTGCCTTGAGGTTTTTACTCGCCATCACCAGCCCCATGCCGGTGCGCCCGTTGTTGCGATTGGCCATTGAAACCAGGCTAGAAAATAAAACACCATTCTCCGCCGCCGGACCGTACTGGAGCACTTCGGCTTTGGGCTCGCCTACCTCCTGGCGCAGCAGGGCGTCCACTTCACCGGTGAGCTTGCCCACCAGATGGCTGGCATCATGCAGCTTCGCTTCTCCATTCAGGATCGACAGGTAGACCGGCCTGGCAGAGCATCCTTTAACGACGATGCCATCCAATCCGGCAAACTTCAGCTCGGCTGGGAAAAAGCCGCCCGACTGCGAGTCACCGATCGCTCCGCTGACCGGCGAGCGAGCGTTGACATTCACCCGGCTTTGCCCGGAGATCGGAGTGCCGGTTGTAACACTCGCCATCACTGTCAGAACAGCCTCAGGCGCCAGGGCATCTGTTCCCGCAGGCATATCGCGTAAGATATAGTACATTCCCATCGCGCTGCCGCCCATATATTTTCGATAGAAAGCTTCTTCTGGCTCTTCAACCTCTAGCGCGCCGCGGTTGAGATCGACGTGCAAAATTTTTCCAGTATAACCGTATGGCATGGCTACCTCCACAATATAATCAGCTTGATTTCATCGCCTTGAGCACTGTTTCCGTTACCTGAAAAATTCTCTCCAGGTGTTCCCGAGTATGGGCGGAGGAGATAAACAGAGGATGATAGCTCGCCATCACCCCGTGAGCACGCAAGCCCAGGTGGAACAGGTTGGCGGTGTCTCGATCAGCACGCA
>Ga0209254_10006383_pt1 | contig 10880 bp, 7 predicted proteins | sample FrelakmetDIP11DI_FD_187148 | JGI IMG/M metagenome (GOLD analysis project Ga0209254, IMG submission 187148) | Freshwater lake sediment microbial communities from the University of Notre Dame, USA, for methane emissions studies - DIP11 DI (SPAdes)... | ecosystem: Environmental > Aquatic >... | reverse complement strand
GCCCGTCAACGTCTCCAGGAACAGGCAGTCGTGGTTCGCCCGCCCGGACGGACAAGGCGGACTGATAGGCTTGAGGCAGAACCCGGCGCCGACAATCGCCGGCGGATCACCACCCTGAAAAGTCGACGTGCCGCCGTTCACGTCGACGCCGCCGCGTTCGGTCACGTCGATCCTGTCGGCTTCGCGAACCGCCTTCAGCGTGCGCCACGGGTGCCGGACGGCGATCCTCCAGGCGAAACGCCATCCGTATTCGCTGAGGAGACTCCGAAAGGAAAACGCCCACATCACGCGCTCCAACCTGGGAAAGTCTACGCCCGTTCACACCGGATGGTATGTTTTTTGGACTGGGACCACCGCGAGCACACTGACGCTCCACGTGTTGCCGTCCAGGCATCGCGGGCACCGCGCCTTCGTTTGCCCCCGGGAGCACGTTACGCGTGTGCTGTGGCGCGCAGACGATGAGGGACGGCTGGCGTACGGGCCTCATTTCGACCAATCTCGTACTAATCTGCTAATAAATAGTGCGTCTCGCCGCCTGGTCGACATTTCCCTGTAGCTCGCAAGACGGCCAGAATCATTGGGTGTTTCGCCTGTTCTGGTCTGGATTCGCGCTGGCGCACAGCGGTCGACGGCAACTCTTGCAGTCCGAGTTCGGCTGTGAAATACTTCATGTCGTGAATTTATTCACAGCGCCCCCATGGAACAACCACTCCGGAACGAACAACCGCGCCCCAGGGAGTACTCGGCATGCTGGCCACCAAGAGCGTTGAGACCATCCTGAAGGAACACCCGGACGCCGGGAGGGATCACCTGATTCCCATCCTCCAGGAAGTCCAGGAGGCCGAAGGGTTCCTGTCCCAGGAATCCATCACCAAGATCGGCAGGGCACTGGCGCTGCCCGCCAGCAAGATCTACGGCGTCGCCACCTTCTTCAACATGTTCCGCTTCCAGCCGAAGGGGAAGTACCACGTGATGGTGTGCCGCGGCACGGCCTGTCACGTCAAGGGCTCCGCGAAGGGGCTCGCCATGGTCACCCGCGTCCTGAAACTCCAGCCCGGAGAGACCAGCCGGGACAAGTTGTTCAGCCTCGAGGTCGTCGCGTGTATGGGCGCCTGCGGGTTGGCGCCGGTCGTGAACATCAACGGGCAGTTTTACGCGAAGGTCTCCCCGATGAAACTGCAGCGCATCATCGACGCGTGCCGCGAGAAGGAGCAGGTCCATGCCCACGCCTGACGCTGTCGTCACGCACGAGCGCTGCTGGGATACCCCGGCCCGCCCCGCCGCCGACCTGCTGGGCGCCCTCAAGAGCGGGCCATTCGGATTGGTGTCAGGCGCCGCGCGCGAGTCGCTCCTCGCCACCCTGCGCCGCGACACCGTGACCCGACCGGTGATCTTCGTCGGCTCGGGGACGTGCGGCCTCGGCGCCGGCGCCGACAAGACCCTCGAGCGCATCAAGGCGCTCTGCGCCGCCGGCACGCTCGACGCCGACGTGACCGAGGTGGGGTGCATCGGCCTCTGCTCCGAAGAGCCCGTCGTGGACATCCAGTTGCCCGGCCGCACGCGGGTGTCGTTCGGCAACGTGACCGCCGACAAGGTGGACGCCCTGCTGGCCCAGGTGTTCGCGGGCACCATCCCCGGGGACCTGCTGCTCGGCCAGCACCGCGCCAACAGCCTCACGCCCTGGGAGAAGGTGGCGTACCTCGATCAGCATCCGTTCCTGGCGCTGCAGAAGCGTTGGGTGCTGGCCAATTCCGGCCTCGTCGACTTCAACTCCATCGACGAGTACATCGCCCGCGGAGGCTACTCGGCCCTCTTCACCCTCCTCCACACGAAGACCCGGCAGGAGGTCGTGGACGAGGTGCTGGCCAGCGGCTTACGTGGCCGCGGGGGCGGCGGCTTCCCGACGGGCAAGAAGTGGCAGATGGCGCTCAACATGCCGAGCGACCAGAAGTACATGATCTGCAACGCCGACGAGGGCGACCCGGGCGCGTTCATGGACCGCGCCGTCTGCGAGTCCGACCCGCACCGGCTGCTGGAAGGCATCATCACCGGGTGCTACGCCATCGGCGCCACGCGGGCCTACATCTACATCCGCGCCGAGTATCCGCTCGCGATCCAGAACCTGAAGACGGCCATCGCCAACGCCAGGGCCTACGGCCTGCTGGGCGACAACATCCTCGATAGCGGCTTCTCGCTCGACATCATCATCAAGATGGGCGCCGGCGCGTTCGTGTGCGGCGAGGAAACCGCCCTCATGCACAGCATCGAAGGCAAGCGGGGCATGCCGCGTCCCAGGCCGCCGTACCCGATCCAGTCGGGGTTGTTCGGCAAGCCGACGGTCATCAACAACGTGGAGACGTTCGCGAATGTCCCCACCATCATGCAATCCGGCGCCAGCGCCTTCGCCGCCGTGGGGACGACGGGCTCCAAGGGGACCAAGGTGTTCGCCATGTCCGGCATGGTGCGCCGCACCGGCCTGGTGGAAGTCCCGATGGGGACCCCCATCCGCCGCGTCGTGTTCGGCATGGGCGGCGGCATCCCGAACGGCAAGCGGTGCAAGGCCGTCCAGATCGGCGGGCCCTCGGGCGGCTGCATCCCCGAACCCCACCTGGAGTTGACCTGCGACTACGAGGAGCTGAAGAACTTCGGTGCCATCATGGGCTCGGGCGGCCTCGTGGTGCTCGACGAGAACACCTGCATGGTGGATCTCGCGAAGTACTTCATGGAGTTCATCCAGTCCGAAAGCTGCGGAAAGTGCATCCCCTGCCGGGAGGGCACGCGCCGCATGCTCGAGATCCTCAAGTCCATCACCCAGAATCGGAAACACGAGGAGGGCATTGACGCGCTCCTGCGGATGAAGGGCGTGACGCTCCTCCAGGAACTGGGCGAGAGCATCCGCCGCAGCTCGCTCTGCGGCCTCGGCCAGACCGCGCCCAATCCGGTGCTGTCCACCCTGAAGTGGTTCCGGGACGAATACGAGGCCCACATCTACGACCGGTGCTGCCCGTCGGGCTCATGCCGGGAGCTGGTGGGCGCCCCATGCCAGACCGGGTGCCCGGTGGGCACCGAGGTGTGGCGCTACGTCGCCCACGTGGGCTCTGGCGAGTACGAGGACGCCTACCGGGCGATCCGCTCGGCGAATCCCTTCCCCTCGGTCTGCTCGCGCGTCTGCCACCACCCTTGCGAGAGCCTGTGCCGCTGCGGCACCACGGGCGGCGAGCCCATCGCCATCCGGCAGCTCAAGCGTTTCGTGGTGGACCGCGTCGATCCGTCCGTCTACAAGTACGCGATCCGGACCCGGCCCGACGCCCCCCGCGTCGCGGTCATCGGCGCAGGGCCTGCCGGACTCACGGCTGCCCACGGCCTCTCGCTGCTCGGCTACGCGGTGACGATCTTCGAGAAGGAAGCCACGGCCGGCGGCATGCTGATGGCCGCGATTCCTGAATACCGTCTGCCCCGGCCAACGCTCCAGCGCGAGATTGACGCGCTGCTGAACGGGAACATCGACGTCAGGTACCAGCAGGCGCTCGGCCGCGACTTCACCGTCGCCAGCCTCAAGAAGGATGGCTACGCGGCCGTGTATGTCGCCATCGGCGCGCACCGCAGCAAGACGCTGGGGCTCTCCGGCGACGCGGTTGAAGGCATCCTCCCGGGCATCGACTTCCTCAAGGGCTACAACCTCCACAGTCAGGAGATCGCCAGAGGACGCGTCGGGATCATCGGCGGCGGCAACAGCGCGCTCGATGCGGCCCGCGTGGCGATCCGCCAGACGCAGGTGGAGTCGGTGACGGTTTTCTACCGCCGCACCCGCGGCGAGATGCCGGCCTACGCCGAAGAGATCGAGGCCGCGCTCGAAGAGGGCATCGCCATCGAGACGCTGGTCGCGCCCGTGGCGGTCAAGTCCCAGGACGGCCGGCTCACCGGGATCGAGTTCCAGCGCAACGAACTGGGCGAGCGCGACGACAGCGGCCGCGCCAGGCCGGTGCCTCTGGCGGGCAGCGAGTTCGTGGTCGACCTGGACACCGTGGTCGTGGCGATCAGCGAGGAGCCGGAAGGCAACACGCTCGAGGGCCTCAAGACGAGTCGCTGGGGCTCACTGGTCGTCAACCCGGAATCCTCGATCACCAGCGAGCCTGGCGTGTTCGGAGGCGGCGACGTGGTGACGGGCCCAAGCACCGTCATCTGGGCCATCGCCGCCGGCAAACATGCTGCGATCATGATGGACCGCTACATGACCGGCAAACAGCTGAAGGCCCTGCCCAAGGTGCAGCTGCCCACGGTGTACATCGCGCCAGCCGGCACCGACGACGAAGGCGATGCCGTCGGCCGCATCCGCCCGGAGCATCTTCCGGTCGCCGCGCGCGCGAAGAACTTCGAGGAGGTCGACTACGGCCCCTCGGAACAGCACGCGTTGTGCGAAGCGAGGCGATGCCTGCGCTGCGACATCGAATTCACCCAGCCGGTTACGAACTGAGGTATCGCCATGTTTGCCATCGACGCGAATGGCCAGACCATCGAGGCCAGGAAGGGCGCCACGATCCTGCAGACGCTGACGCGCGCCGGGATCAACGTGCCCACCATCTGCCACATGGAGGGCTTGCTGCCTTCCGGCACCTGCCGCATGTGCGTCGTCGAGGTCGAAGGCTTCGGCAGCCTGGTGCCGTCCTGCTCCTACCCGGTCGCCGAAGGCATGAAGATCCGGACCAACACGCCTGAGATCATGCGAACCCGGAAGACGATTGTCGAACTGCTGCTCAGCAACCACCCCGACGACTGTCTCTACTGCGCCCGGAACGGCAACTGCGACCTGGCCAAGCTGGCCGCCGAGCACGGCGTCCGCGACCGCGCGTTCCGGGGCGAGCGCCTCCACCGCCCGAAGGACATCTCGAGCCCGTCCATCATCCGCGAGCCCGACAAGTGCATCCTCTGCGGCAAGTGCGTCCGCGTGTGCGAGGAAATCCAGGGCGTGGGCGCCATTGATTTCGTCCAGCGGGGATCCAAGGCCTACGTCGGCACGGCCTTCAACCAGGGCCTCAACGTCTCCAGCTGCATCAACTGCGGCCAGTGCATCCTGGTCTGTCCGACGGCCGCCCTGTCCGAGCACAAGTACGTGAACGAGGTGCTCCAGGCGCTGGCCGATCCCGGCAAGATGGTGGTCGTTCAGCACGCGCCGGCCGTGTCGGTCTCCATCGCCGAGGAGTTCGGCCTCAAGCCCGGCACCGACTTCGACGGGAAGATGGTGGCCGCCCTTCGCCGGGTGGGCTTCGCGCGCGTGTTCGACACCTCCTTCGCCGCCGATCTCACCATCATGGAAGAGGGGTCGGAGCTGGTGCACCGCGTGCAGCACGGCGGCGTCCTGCCCATGTTCACCAGTTGCTCGCCGGGCTGGGTCAAGTTCGTCGAGCAGTTCTACCCGGAATTCCTGCCCAACGTGTCCACCTGCAAGAGCCCCCAACAGATGATGGGGGCCGTCATCAAGTCGTTCTTCGCCGAGAAAGAGCACCTGGATCCCAAGCAGATCGTCAGCGTGTCCGTCATGCCCTGCACGGCCAAGAAGTTCGAATCCGCGCGCCCCGAGATGGGCCGCGACTACGTGGCGGACGTGGACTTCGTGCTGACCACCCGGGAACTGGCCGAGTTGTTCCGGATCGCGGGCGTGAATCCCGCCGTCCTCCAGCCCGAGGCGGCCGACACGCCGTTTGGCGAGCGGTCCAGCGCGGGCAAGCTGTTCGGCGCCTCCGGGGGCGTCATGGAAGCCGCGGTCCGCAGTGCCTACTTTCTACTCACCGGCACAGAGATGCAGGACTACAAGATCCAGGATCTGCGGGGCCTGAAAGGCTCCAAGGAACTGCGCGTCCGCATCGGGGATCTCGACCTGGGCGCCGCCGTGGTCTCCAGCCTCCGCCAGGCCCGAACGCTGATGGACGAGATCAGGGCCGGCCGCCGGGACATCCACTTCATCGAAGTGATGACCTGCCCGGGCGGCTGCATCAACGGCGGCGGGCAGCCCATCGGCGCCGATCTGGACGCGGTCAAGGCGCGCATGCTGGCGCTCTACCAGATCGACCGGGACGACCGGCTGCGCGTGAGCCACAAGAACGAATCGGTGCAACGGCTCTATGCCGAGTTCCTCGGCGAGCCCCTGGGCCACAAGAGCCATGCCCTGCTGCACACCCAGTACGACAGGCGCGACGTGCTGATGTAACCACATGCGAGGCGACCCGTGCGCCGGCACAGGGTCCGGTTGAGAGACGACGATGACGATGACGAAAACCGTGCTGGTGGTCGATGACGACGTCGATCAGCTGAACTACGTGGCGCTGATTCTGGAGGCGGAAGGCTGTCGCGTGATCAAGGCCCAGGGTCAGCGGGAAGGCGAAGAGGCGCTCCTCGCCGCCATTCCCGATCTGGCCATCCTCGATCTGATGATGGAGAATATGGACTCCGGGTTCGTGCTCTGCCACCAGATCAAGCGCATGTACCCCGGCACGCCGGTGATCCTGCTCACCGCGGTGGAATCCGCGACCGGCGTCGATTTCTCGCCCCGATCCGGCGGCGCGGCCAGCTGGATCAAGGCCGATGTGCTGCTCGACAAGCCGGTCCGGCCCGAGCAGCTGCGCAACGAGGTCAGACGCCTGATGACCTGATCGGGGGCTCGGTGATGTCACACACCGCGACGTCCAAACCCGCCGCCTCGTCCATCCCGATCCACACGATCGGGCGGTTGAGCCTGTACCGGCGGCTGCTCCTGGACATGGCGGCCGCCGGCCTTCGCCAGACGTTTTCGCACCAGCTGGCCAGCGCCGCGATCTCGACGTCCGCCCAGGTCCGGCGGGATCTCATGACGATCGGCTTCACGGGCAGCCCCCGCCACGGCTATGTCATTCCCGATCTGGTCGACGCCATCAACCTGGTCCTCGCCCGATCGATCGAGACCCACGTCGCGCTCGTCGGCGTCGGGAATCTCGGCCGGGCGATCCTCGCGTACTACTCCGGCCGCCAGCCCTGGGTGCGCATCGTCGCGGGCTTCGACCGCGACCCGGACAAGACCAACCGGGTCATCCACGGCTGCCGCATTTACGACATCGCGGCGGCGCCGGACGTGCTCGCCCGTGAGCGCATCCAGGCCGCCATCCTCGCCGTTCCCGTGCGGGAGGCCCAGGCCGTCGCCGATCACCTCGTCGCGGCCGGCGTCCAGAGTTTCCTGAACTTCGCCCCCTTGCGGCTCAGAGTTCCGCCGGGGGTCTTCGTGGACAACATGGACATGACCACCGCGCTGGACCGAGTCGCCTATTACGCCCGCCAGCGGGGGGAGCAGTAACGGCATGGGCACCCTACGTACTTCGGGGGGAGCGGCATGACACCCGCCAGCCAGCTGCCACTGGTGTCGACGATCGGCGAACGCTGCCGCGTGTGCTACCAGTGCGTCCGGGAATGCCCGGCCAAGGCGATTCGCATCGCCGACCATCGGGCGCAGGTGATCCCCGAGCGCTGCATCGGCTGCGGCGTGTGCTACAAGGTCTGCACGCAGGACGCCAAGAAGATTCTGTCGGCGGTTGACGCCGTCGAAGCGCTGCTCGACGGTCCGGTTCCGGTGGCCGCCATCCTCGCGCCGAGTTTTCCGGCCGAGTTCATCCGGTACGACTACACGCAGGTCGTCGGCGCGCTGCGCGCGCTCGGCTTCGCCGCCGTCCACGAGGTGGCGTTCGGCGCGGAACTGGTGGCCCGGCAGTACCAGCAACTGGTCGCGGAGGATGCCGACCGCCTCTGGATCGCGACCACGTGTCCCTCCGTGGCCGGTTACGTCCGGCGGTATCACCCGGGGCTGACGCCCAGCCTGGCGCCGATTGTGTCGCCGATGATCGCGATGGCCCGGCTGCTGCGCGAGCAGCGCGGCGCCGGCGTGCGCATCGTCTTCATCGGGCCGTGCATCGCCAAGAAGCGGGAAGCCGTGTCGCCCGAACTGGCGTCCGAAGTCGACGAAGTCCTGACGTTTGCCGAACTCCGGGAGCTGCTGACCGCGCGGGCTGTCGACCTGGAGGCCGTCGCCCCGTGCGACTTCGATGCGCCGCACGCGCGAGGTGGAGGCCTGTTCCCGCTGAGCGGCGGCATGCTGCAGGTCGCGGGCATCCACGAGGACCTGGTCACCGGCCAGGTCATGGTGGGAGAAGGGCCGGCCGAGTTCTCGCAAGCCATCAAGGAGGCCGAGACGGGCTTGCTCGAGACGCGGCTGCTCGAGATCCTGTACTGCAAGGGCTGCACGATGGGGCCAGGCATGAGCTCGGACCTGCCGCACTTCGGCCGCCGGGCGCGCGTGAGCCAGTTTGTCCGCCACCGCATCGCCAGCGTCGATGCCGCCGAGTGGGAGGGGCACCACCGCACGTGGGCGGGCCTCGACATGTCGCGCGCCTTCACGCCGTTCGACCTGCGCCTCCCGATTCCGTCGCCCGAGGAACTGGGCCGCATTCTCGACAGCCTGGGCAAGCACGACCCGCACCAGGAGCTGAACTGCGGCGCGTGCGGGTACGGGTCGTGCCGCGACCTGGCCAGCTCCATCTACGTGGGGCTCGCCGAGCCGACGATGTGCCTCCCCTTCAGCATCGAGCAGCTGCGCAGCACCGTGCGGGAACTGGCCCGATCGAACGACGAACTGGCCACCGCGCAGGAAGCGCTGGTCCGTTCGGAGAAGCTGGCCAGCATGGGGCAACTGGCCGCGGGCATCGCGCATGAGGTGAATAACCCGTTGGGCGTCGTGATCATGTACGCCCACTTCCTCATGGAGCAGCTCGGCGAGCGGCCGGAGTACCGCGACGATCTGGTGATGGTGGTCGAGCAGGCGGACCGGTGCAAGAAGATCGTCGCCGGGCTGCTCGATTTTGCGCGCCAGAACAAGGTCGAGCACGACAGTGTCCACCTCCCCGAACTCGTGCGCAAGGCCCTGCGGGGCGTACCGCCTCCGGTCAACGTCGTGGTCGACGTGGCGGACGACATGGAGGATCCGGTGGTGGAGGTCGATCCGGATCAGCTGACCCAGGTCCTGATCAACCTCGTCACGAACGCCTACGCGGCGATGCCGGACGGCGGCAGCCTGCGCGTCGAGACCCACGGCGACGCTGGCCAGGTGGTGCTGGCGGTCACCGACACCGGCGTCGGGATCCCGCCCGAGCACTTCCCGAAGCTGTTCGAGCCGTTCTTCACGACGAAGAAGGCCGGCAAGGGGACCGGGCTCGGGTTGGCCGTCACCTACGGCATCGTGAAGATGCACCGGGGCGACATCAAGGTGACGTCGAACACCGATCCCGCCAAGGGGCCGGCCGGCACCCGTTTCACCGTGTCGCTGCCGCGGCGGCGCCAGGACAGCACCGGCGCGGCCGCGCGCGTCGGCCCTGACACGGCGACAGCGCCGATCATGCACTGAGAGGCTGCGCCGTGGAGACGCTCCGCGTACTCGTGGTCGATGACGAAACCGGGATGCGGCTCGCCGTGTCCCGCGTGCTGAACACCTATGCGGTGCGCCTCGGGGACGCCGGCGAACAGTCCATCACCTTTCAGGTCGAGGACGCCGAGAGCGGCGAAGCGGCGCTGGACAAGATGGCGGTGTCGGTTCCCGACATTCTGCTGCTCGACATGAAGATGCCGGGGATGTCGGGCCTCGACGTTCTGCAGGAGGTGCGGAACCGGCGGTACGAGACGCTCACGGTCATGATCACGGCGTACGCCACGCTCGAGATGGCCATCGAGGCCACCAAGCGCGGTGCGCACGACGTGTTGCCGAAGCCGTTCACGCCGGACGACCTGCGCGTGGCCCTGCGGCGCGCCGTCCGCCACTACCTGGTTCAGCGCGACGCCCGGCGCCTCGTCGAGGAGAAGCGGCAGGTCCGCTTCCAGTTCATCACCGTGCTCGGCCACGAGTTGAAGGCGCCGCTGGCCGCGGTCGAGGGGTTCCTGCGCGTGCTGCAGGACGGGACCGTCGGGCACGACCCTGCCGCCATCGCGCACGTCATCGATCGGGCGCTCGTCCGGACGGAGGGGATGCGCAAGCTCATCGTCGACCTGCTCAACTTGACGCGGATCGAATCGGGCCAGAAACGGCGCGATCTCGCCGACGCGGATCTTCGCGACGTCGCGCTGGCGTCGCTGGAGACGGTTGCCGACGCGGCGGCCGGCCGGGGCATCCGCATCGAGCTGCACGCCCCCGCGCGCGCGCCGCTCGTGGCCGATCGCAGCGAACTCGAGATCATCCTCAACAACCTCGTCAGCAACGCGGTCAAGTACAACCGCAACGGCGGGCGCGTGGACGTGACGATCGAGCGCCCCGGCGACCGGCCCGGGTGGCGCATCCGCGTCGCGGACACCGGCATCGGCATCGCGTCCGAAGATGCGGCGCGCCTCTTCCAGGAGTTCGTGCGAGTCAAGAACGAGGACACGCGAGCCATTCAGGGGACCGGCCTCGGCCTCTCCATCGTCAAGCGGCTCGCGCAGCTCTACGGCGGGGATGCCACGGTCGCGAGCGAACGCGGCGTGGGCAGCACGTTCACCGTGACGCTCGGCGCCGGATGATATGATTCCCTCACTGGTACAATCTCGAGCCGCGTGACTGTCCGCCCCTTGCCCTCCAGGCGTCTCGGGCGCTGCGCCTTCGATCGCCCGCGGAGCACGCTGCGGGTGTGTTGTGGCCCGCAGACGATGAGGGACGCCTGGTGATCGGACGCACGCTCGCCCACTACCGCATCACGGCTGCCATCGGATCAGGCGGTCCGCCTCCGCTCGCGCACCTTTCACACCGCGAGCTACGGCGTGATCTCGCCGAAGCCCTGGCGAGGACGCGATGATCGGGCGGTCCCTCGGCCACTACCGCGTCCTCGCCAAGCTGGGCGAAG
>Ga0209254_10006382_pt1 | contig 10880 bp, 9 predicted proteins | sample FrelakmetDIP11DI_FD_187148 | JGI IMG/M metagenome (GOLD analysis project Ga0209254, IMG submission 187148) | Freshwater lake sediment microbial communities from the University of Notre Dame, USA, for methane emissions studies - DIP11 DI (SPAdes)... | ecosystem: Environmental > Aquatic >... | reverse complement strand
GATCGAGGCCCATCGTGAGCATCGCGCGCGCGGTCGCGCCGATGTTGCCGGGATGGCTCGTGCGCACCAGGACGACGCGCATCCGCGCGAGCGGATCGCTGGCCGTGGATGCGGAGAGGTCGGAGGCGGCGGACATGCGGGGGATGGCGGACGCGGGCGATTAGAATACCGGTTGGCCGGGCGCCACCGCGGCGCCGGCGCGCCGAAAGGTTTCACTCCATGCATCCGATGCTCACGACCGCCATCAAGGCGGCCCGCCGCGCAGGCAACATCATCACTCGCGGCGCGCGCGATCTCGACCTCCTCACGGTGAGCACCAAGGGACCGAAGGACTTCGTGAGTGAGATCGACCGGGCCGCCGAAGCGGCGATCGTCGAGACGCTGCTCGGCACCTACCCCGACCACGCGATCCTCGCCGAGGAAGGCACCGCGAAGGGGGAAAACGAGGCCTCCGAGTACGTCTGGATCATCGATCCCCTCGACGGTACCACCAACTTCCTGCACGGCTTCCCGCAGTACTGCGTCTCGATCGCGCTCGCGCACCGCGGCGTCGTCACGCAAGGCGTCATCTACGATCCGGTGCGCAACGACCTCTTCACCGGCTCGCGCGGCCGCGGCGCCTACCTGAACGATCGCCGCATCCGGGTCTCGAAGCGGCAGCACCTGCGCGAGTGCCTGATCGGCACCGGCTTCCCGTTTCGCGACGGCTCCTACCTCGACACCTACCTCGAGATGATGCGGGCGATGATCCAGCATACCGCCGGCATCCGCCGTCCCGGCGCGGCCGCACTGGACCTCGCCTACGTCGCCGCGGGGTTCTACGACGGCTTCTGGGAGATCGGGCTCAACCCCTGGGACGTCGCGGCGGGGAGCCTGCTGGTCCTCGAGGCCGGCGGGCTGATCGGCAACCTTGCCGGGGAAGGCGACTACCTGATGGGCGGCGAGGTGATCGCCGCCAATCCGAAGATCTTCGCCCAGATGGTCAAGGAACTGTCGCCTTATCGCGGCCAGGCCAGGCAGCAGCGGCAGGAAGCCCCGCCGGCCCATTAAGATCAAACGACCCCCACGCTCACTTCGTTCGCTGCCCCCCGGGGGGGTGCGTCAGCCCCTCGGGGCGGCCCTTCGGGACTGACATTACTCTGGCATAGGGCCGACCGCCCCGCCGGAGGCCCGGTGCCGCGCGGGACGCCGCCGCGCGGGCTCCCGCAGCGTTCCGGTGGTACCCGAATTGCTTGTTTGCTGCGGATTGTCGAGCCACGTCCGCCCGCGAGGGGAAGCCCCGATGCCCCGTCCGTACCGCCACACCGTTCGCCACGCCGCGCTCGCGGCACTGGCGCTGCCCGTCTTCTGCGCGATGACCCTTGGCCTGCCGGTCGCTGCCGAGGCGAAGTCGACCAAGGCGATGCCGACGCTGCGCGTCATGCTGAACCCGGCGACGGCACCCCGCGGCACGCTGCCCGACACGGCGCGCGACCGTCTGACGGCGCTCGCGGGCTCGCCAGTGGCACTGGTCGGGACGACGCGCACCGGCGCGCTCGAACTCGCCGTGGCCGGGCCGCGGGACGTCGCGGCGCTCGAGGCAATGGCAGGGCGGCTCCGGGGCGATCGCCTGGTGCTGTGGGCCGAAGCTGGTTCGCCACGGACGGTCCGGCCCAAGTCGTCCAGGGCCGCGGAACGCGGGATCGGCCGCAAGCTCCTGGTTCGCCTTGCCGACGGCGCGGATCCCAATGCCGTAGCGCCACGTCTCGCAGCGATCGCCGGCGTCCCGGTGACGATCGAGCGTGCGATCGGCCCGGTGCACGTGGTCGCGCTCGCGCAGACCACGACGGTCGCCGCGCTGGACGCGATCGCCCGGAAGTTCGAGCAGGACCCCGCGGTGCGCTACGCCGACGCCGTGCGCCGCGTACGCCCGGCGGCCGCACCGAACGACCCGCTGTTCTCGCAGCAATGGTCGTTGACCAACGTCGGTGCCGAGAGTGCCTGGGCCCAAGGGCCGGGCAGCCCGGATGTGACCGTCGCTGTGGTCGACACCGGCATCCTTCCGCATCCCGACCTAGGCGGCCGGCTGCTGCCCGGTTACGACTTCATCGGCGATGCGAACAGCGCCCGCGACGGCGACGCGCGCGACCCGAATCCCCGTGACGAGGGCGACTGGCAGGACGACGGCGACTGCGGAGAATCTGCGCCTATGCCATCGTTCTTCCACGGCCTGTTCGTCGCCGGGCAGATTGCGGCCAACGCGAACAACGGCGAGGGCATTGCCGGGCTCGACCCCTCGGCGAAGATCCTGCCCGTGCGCGTGCTGGGCAAGTGCGGCGGGACGTTCGAGGACCTGCTCGAGGGCATGCTGTGGGCGTCCGGCGTACCGATCGGCGGCGTGCCGCCGAATCCAAACCCCGCCAAGGTGATCAACCTGTCCCTCGGCGGCCACGGGACGTGCGCGGCGGCGATCCAGGAAGCGGTGGACGAAGCACTCGCGCAGGGTACGGTGATCGTCGCCGCCGCGGGCAACGAGTCCGACGACGCGATGAACTACGCGCCGGGCAACTGCAGCGGCGTGATCAACGTCGGTGCGCTGTCGCGCGGCGGCGATCGCGCCGGCTACTCGAACTGGGGCCGCCGCGTCGACGTGTCGGCGCCGGGTGGCGACGTCGACGACGACGGCCAGATCCTCTCGACGCACTACACCGGCGACACTGGGCCAGGCGAGCCCACCTACGAGCGCGGCATCGGCACCAGCTTCGCCGCGCCGCTGGTCTCGGGCACGCTGTCGCTCATGCTCGCGCGCAACCCGAACCTCACCCCCGGCCAGGCGCTGTCGATCCTGCAGGGCACCTCGCGCGACTTCCCCACGGGTTCCCCCTGCGCGATCGGTGGCTTCTGCGGCACCGGCATGCTCGACGCCGGCCTCGCGGTGCAGACCACGATTCCCGCGTCGGCGAACCCGCCGGCCGGAACGGCAGCGGTCGTCGAGTTCTACGACGCGACGCTCGATCACCATTTCGTCACGTCGGATCCCTTTGAGATGGCCGCGCTCGATGCCGACTATCTGCGCTGGCGACGCACCGGCCACGTGTTCTACGCGTGGATCGATCCGACGCAAGCCCCGCCGGGCGTGTTCCCGGAGCCGGTTTGCCGCTTCTATGCCGGCCCCGCTCAGCAGATCGACTCGCACTGGTTCTCGGCCGACCCGGTCGAATGCAGCAACGTGCCTTCACTCAGTCCGGGCTGGGTGCTCGAGACGAGCGCGGCGTTCTGGGTCGAGATGCCCGACTTCGCGGGGCAATGCCGCGCGGGCACGCTGCCGGTCTATCGCTTCTTCAACAACCGCCGCGACGCCAACCAGCGGCACACCGTCGACCTGTCCGTGAAGCGTGCGATGATCAACCGTGCGTGGGTGCCCGACGGCAAGGGTACCAACGGCGCGGCGTTCTGCGCGCCGTACTGACGCGTCCCGGGACACTCCGCGCGCGGCCGGCCCCGGGGCCGGCCGTTGCGCTCGTGCGTCACGAGACCACCGTCGCACACCCGCACGTTCAGGCGAGGTGCTTCCTGAAATGCGCGACCGTGCGATCCCAGGCGAGCTTCGCCGAGGGCTCGTGGTAGCGCGGCGTCGAGTTGTTGTGGAAGCCGTGCTGTGTCCCGGGGTAGGTGTGCATCTCGTACGCGACGCCGCTCGCCTTCAGCGCGGTCTCGTACGCCGGCCACATCGCGTTGATGCGCTCGTCGTTCTCGGCGTAGTGGATCATCACCGGGGCCTTGATGCTGGACACGGACGCCGCCTCCGGCGCGGCGCCGTAGAACGGGACCGCAGCCTGGAGGTCCCCGCCCATCTCGACCGCGAGCTGGTTGGTCGTGCCGCCGCCCCAGCAGAACCCGGTGCAACCCAGCTTGCCGCTCGAGAGCTTCTGGCCCTTGAGCCACCTCGCGCTGTTCAGCATGTCGGTGCGGAGCTTGCCCTGGTCGAGCTTCGCCTGCAGCGCACGCCCGTCGTCGTCGTTGCCGGGGTAGCCCCCAGCCGGCGCCAATCCGTCCGGCGCGAGTGCCAGAAAGCCGATCGCCGCGAAACGCCGGGCGACGTCCTCGACGTAGGGATTGAGGCCGCGATTCTCGTGAAGCACCAGCACCGCAGGGAACGGGCCGTTGCCCGCCGGCTGCACCAAATAGCCGCGCATGTTCCCGGAGTTTCCGCCCGGCGACGGAAAGTCGACGTAACGGGCCTTGATGCGCTCGTCGGTGAACGAGATCGTCTGCGCCTGGGCGTAACGGGGCAGCAGCGCCTGCGCCATCGCCAGCGCCGAGCCCCCGGCGACGGAGAGGGCACTTGCGCGTTTCATGAACTCGCGGCGGTCGATACGGCCGTGGCAATACTCGTCGTAGAGCGCATAGATGCGCGGGTCGATGTGCGTCGGCGTCTGTTCCATGGGCGGCTCCTTCCTGGTATCGACGATGACGGCTCGCGCAGCCGAGGCTTCCACGTTAGGCGCACTCGCCGTGGACGGCAATGGGGAACGTGCCTCAGCACGCCCGCGTGGTCGCTTGCGTGATGGACCTGCGGGAACAGGCCGCCATGTCCCGCGGGCGTCGGCCGCCGGCGGGACTCAGCCCTTGACGGCCCCCATCGTCAATCCCTTCACCACGTACTTCTGGAAGATCATCGTGAGGACGATCGCGGGGGCCATGATCGCGACGGCGGCGGCCATCACGCCGCCCCAGTCGACTTCCGCGTAGGAGAGGAAGTTGTAGACCGCGATGGGCAGCGTCCTGGTCTTCTCCATGCTCAGGACCTGCGAGAACATGAAGTTGTTCCACGAGAAGATGAAGGACAGCGTCGTGGCTGTGATGATGCCCGGGCCCGACAGCGGCAGGATGATCTTCCAGAACGCATACTGCCGCGTCGCGCCGTCGACCATCGCCGACTCCTCGAGCTCCTGCGGGATCGTCGCGAAGTAGGTCGACATGATCCACACGACGATGGGCAGCGCGATCAGCATGTGGGAGAGGATCAGCGCCGTGTAGCTGTCCATGAGGTCCAGGCGCGAGAAGACAATGTACCAGGGCATCAGGAACGAGATCCCCGGCATCAGGCGCGCGAGCAGGATGAACACGGCGAGCTTCCGCTGCCGGAAGCGCGCGATCGAGTATGCCGCCGGCAGCCCGAGCAGCAGCGACATCCCCACGGCGGCCGTGCCGACGATCGTGGAGTTCACGAAGTACTTGAGGAAGTCCTGCTCGTCGAAGACCTTCTCGTAGTTCCGCAGTGTGGGCTCGAACAGGATTTTCGGCGGCCACGCAATGATGTCGACCTGCGTCTTGAACGACGACGACAGCATCCAGAGGAACGGGAACAGCACGACCAGCGCCATGATCCCGACCACGAGATAGAAGAGGACGTTCGGCCAGAATCTCCCCTTCATCGGATGCTCCTCGCTCGCGTTGCGCCGGGCATGCGGTCAGCTCCGGGCCGTGCCTAGGTCTCGGACGCCGCCCGCAGCCTCATGATCCCGAGACTGCAGGTGAACACGACCACGAACAGGACGACCAGGATGACCGCGGACTGGCCCATGCGGAAGTACTCGAAGCTGTACTTGAAGCCCATGATGTTGAGCGTCTCCGACGCGTAGCCCGGTCCGCCGCCGGTCATCGCGAAGATGATGTCGAACGTCTTCAGCGCGTCGATGAGCCGCAGGATCAGCGCCGTCAGGATGACGGGCATGACCATCGGAATCGTCACCCAGCGGATGATCTGCCACTCGCTGGCGCCGTCGATCCGGGCCGCCTCGACCGGCTCCTCCGGCAGGCCGGCAAGGCCCGCCAGCACTATCAGCGTGATCATCGGCGTCCACTGCCAGACGTCGACCAGCACGAGCGAGGCGAGCACGGTCCTCTGATGCGTGACCCACAGGCCGGGAGGCAGACCGACCGACTGCAGCACGAAGTTCAGGAGCCCGATCGTCGGGTCGTAGAAGAGGTTGAAGACGATGCCCACCGCGACCGGCGTGGCCACGAGCGGCAGCAGCAACAGGAGCTTCGCGACGCTCCTCCCGACGAAGGCGCGGTTCAGGATCAGCGCCGCCGCCACGCCGAGGAGGCCCTCGATGGCGACGGCGGCCGCCGTGAACGCGAACGTGCGGCCGAGCGCATGCAGGAACCGCGGTTCCGACAGCACCCGCGCGTAGCTGCGGAAGCCCACGAATGCCATGGGCGCACCAGAGGTCAGGTTCCAGTTGGTGAAGCTCAGGTACAGCGTGTAGAGGACCGGGAACACCATCAGCATCGCGACGAACAGGATCGCCGGCAGCGGGAACCACCAGTGCAGATTCCGTTCCGCCATGCTCGAGCGCATCATCGTGCGTCCCTGCCGTCCGGATTGCGTGCCGCGATGCTTCAGTCCGCCCACGCCGACCCGCCCGGGAAGGTTCACGGACGGCCGCGTTCACGTCGTCAACCGGCGCCGTCCCCGCCGAGGCGGGGCCGCCGCCGGGCCCGTCAATTTCCGTACTCGCCGGTGTCCTGCAGTAGCTCGTTGACCTTCGCGACGCGATCCTTGGCGAGCTTCTCGAGGTTCGGGGACGCGCCCTTGGTGTTGATCGACTCGATGATCACCTCGCCGATCAGGTCGCGCGCCTCGCCAACGGCGCTCATGTACGGACGGTCGAGCGGATAGCCGTTCTTCGCCGCAAACGCCCGCGTCTCGATGAGGCCCGGGTTCACCTTCGCCAGCACGGCCTTGTCTTCCCAGACCGACGAGCGCGCCATCGTGATGTTCGCGAGCATGCCTTTGGTCGCCAGTTCCTTGCTGGTCGCCCACTCGATGAACTTGAGGGCAAGGTCCTTCTTCTTCGACTGCTTCGCGACCGCCATGCCCCAGGACGTCACGATGAAAGGCGAATTGGTCTTCGGCCCCGCGGGGAAGTTGGCGATGCCGACCTTGTCCGCGCCGAGTTCTGTCTTCGTGGGGTCGATGATCTGGCCATAGAACACCGAGGCATCGGTCCACATCGCGATCTTGCCGGCCTGGAACAGCGGCATCACGTTTTCCCACGACATCGACGTCACACCCTTCGGGCCGTAGCTGCCGAGCATCTTCCCGTAGAAGCGGGTCGCGTCCACCGCGGGCTTGCTGTCGAAGACGGCGACACCCTTGTCGAGGTACCGGCCGCCGAAATTGTAGACGTAGCTCGACAGCTGCGTCACCGCGGCGGCGCCCTTGCCGCGCGAGGCGAAGCCCGCCACCGCGTCCGAGTTGAGCTTGGCGGCGGCCGCCTCGAGCTCGGTGAAGTTGGCGGGAACCTTGAGTCCGGCGGCAGCGAGGAGGTCCTTGCGGTAGTAGAGCACCTGCCATTCGGTCACGAGCGGGACGATGTACGTCCGCGGTCCGAACGTGACGACGCTCATCACGTTCTTCGGGTAGTCCTTGAAGTCGTAGGTCGCGAGCGGCTCGTACCAGCCATTCTTGTGGAACATCTTCCCTTCCTGCAGCGGACGGGTCATGAAGACGTCCACGGACGACGACTTCGTCGCGAACTCCGTCGTCAGCTTCGTCGTGAGCTGGCTCTCCTGGAGGCTCTCCGCGTTGACCTTGATGCCGGTCGCGCTCTCGAATTCCGGAATCGCGGCCTTCAGGAGCTCGCCATAGGGGTGATTGGCGAGCAGCACGCGGATTTCCTGAGTCTGTGCCTGCGCCGCGCCGCCCACCACGATGCCGAGCGAGCAGAACGCTACCAGGGCTTTCCTGACGATCTTTCTCATGCGACCTCCAAACGATGTTCACGACTGCCTGAGTGGTACCGCGGCCGGAAGCCGCCGGCTTCGCGCGCGGTCGCCCCGCGCGGCAATGCCGGAATCCCGCCGCCCATTTGCTCCGTTCTGTCGATGTCTCCTGCACATGGCGCTAGACGATGGTCTGCGCGGTTCCCGGATCGAAGAGGTGCGACTTCGCCATGTCGAGATCGACGTCGAGCGCGTCGCCGACGCGCAGCGGGATCTCGGGCGCTTTCATGCGGGCGACGATCGAGTGTGCGCCGCAAGTGAGGTAGGCGAAGATCTCGGACCCCAGCGTCTCGACGACCTCGGCCCGGGTCGACAACGTGCGGCCGCCCGCGGCGAGCGAGGCGGGATCGCGGGCAACGATGTCCTCGGGCCGGATGCCGAACACGACCTCCCGTCCGGCCCACGGCCCGGCCTTCGCGCCGAATGACTCGGGAAGCCCGACCCGGAAGCCGCCGGCGTCGACGAAGAGCGCGCCGTCCACCGCGACGACCTTCGCGTCGATGAAGTTCATCGCCGGCGATCCGATGAATCCCGCGACGAACCGGTTGGCCGGCTGCGAGTAGACGTCCATCGGCGTGCCGCTCTGCTGCAGCACGCCCTTGCTCATGATGAAGATGCGATCGGCCATGGTCATCGCCTCGACCTGATCGTGCGTCACGTAGACGATGGTGGCGCCGAGCCGCCGGTGGAGCTTGCTGATCTCTGCGCGCATCGCGACACGGAGCTTGGCATCGAGGTTCGAGAGCGGCTCGTCGAAGAGGAAGAGCTTCGGCTTGCGCACGATCGCGCGCCCCACGGCCACGCGTTGCCGCTGCCCGCCGGAGAGCTCCTTCGGCTTCCGGTCGAGGAGCTCGCCGAGTCCCAGGATGTCGGCCGCCTCCTGCACCCGCGCGTCGATTTCCTTCGGGGGCATCTGCCGGAGGCGCAGGCCGAACCCCATGTTGTCGCGGATGTTCATGTGCGGGTACAGCGCGTAGTTCTGGAACACCATCGCGATGTCCCGATCCCGCGGCGGCGCGTCGTTCACGAGCTTGTCGCCAATCCAGATCTCTCCCGCGGTCACCGTCTCGAGCCCCGCGATCATCCGTAGCGCCGTGGTCTTGCCGCAGCCAGATGGACCCACCAGGACGGCGAACTCGCGGTCGTGGATCGCGATCGACAGGTCGTCGACGACGCGCGACGCACCGAACTGCTTCACGACGTTCTTCAGCGTGACTTCGGCCATGGTGCCTCGAAGACCGGAGAGAAGCGGAGTTGCGCGACCGCTGCGCAGGCACTTGGCCCACCGCGGCGCGCAAAAACCGCCCCTCACCGCCCTTCCGGTGCGTGACAGCCGGCGCGACGCGCCCACCATAGCGCTGCGCCGTGACCCTAGTCCGGCAGAAGCCGGGCCGAGGATTGCTCACATAGTAGTCGCGGCGAAGTTCGCGACTTTGCGCCAAGTCAGAGCCGCAGCGCGAGAGCGCCGCGATCGGCAGCAATTGGCCCGCAGGCACTCACCGCTGCCGCAATTGCGGAGCCGGCTCGAGCGCCGCTTCAACCCGCGGAGCGCACCAGCCAGCCGAACATCAGCAGGCCCGAGGCCGCGATCCAGCTGCCCGCGACGCGCACGACGATTCGCGACCATCCGGTGGGCAGCGCGGTTACTTCCGCCGACAACAGGGCAGTCACGAAGAAGATCGCGCTGACCGCGCCCGCCAGCGCCAGTCCGACGGAACCCGCGGGCGCCATGGTCGCGCCGTTGACGAGACCGTGCAGCAGTCCCGCGGCGACGGCGAGCGCGGCGACACCAAGATCGCGAACGCTCGCGTTCAGCGCGACCAGCGCGCCGGCAATGGCAAAGGACAGCGTGGTCAGGAGCGGCAGCGCCGCCATCGCCGGCCAGCGCGCACCGATGATGCCGCCGGCGAACCACGCAATCGGCAGCGCGAACAGCGCATGACGCGCCGCGCGCGTTCCACGCTGGCCGGCAAGCAACGCGAGCGCGACGACAACGAGCAGGTCCGCGGGCGTCACCGCGACGTGCGCGATGCCATCGTAGAACGCACCGAAGCCGGTCTCGACGAGGTGGGCGTGCGCCGGTGCCGGGGCGATTGCCGACGCCGCGACGAGGATCCCGAAGCCGCCAATCGACTTCATGCGATCGCCCGCCACAGGAACAACAACCCCGCGAGCGCCACGCCGCCGCCGGCGACGCGCACCAGCTGGCGACCCGCCGGCCAGCGGTGCGCGACGCCGAGCACGATCCCGACCGCGTGCAACAGGCCGGTGGCGACGACGAAGCCGAGGCTGTAGAGCAGCGCACTCGTACCCTCCGGGAGCTCGCGTCCGTGCGCGTGGCCGTGGAAGATCGCGAAGAACGCGACGATCACGGCCGCGAGCGCGACCGGCGGACGGACCTCGGTCGCCACCATCGCGCCGAGGACGATCGCGGAAACCGCGATGCCAACCTCGACGCCCGGGAGCACGATGCCGAGCAGGCCGAGCAGCCCGCCGAACGCCATCACCACCGGGAAGGCCACGGGCAGCACCCAGATCGCGGGCGGGCCGAGCACGGCGCCCCAGAGTCCTACGGCAATCATCGCGAGCACGTGGTCCATGCCCGAGACCGGATGCGCGAGCCCGGCGAGGAAGCCGGCGGCCTGTCCCGATTCCTGGTGCGCCGACGCGACCGCCGACACGAGCGCGAGAATCGTCGCGACAACGATGCGCGACGCGCCCCGCGCGCGTGGATGCCTCATGCGAACCCCTTGAACAGGATGACGATGCGCTGGATCGTCCAGAATGCGCCGAGCGTGCCGACCGCATAGCCGGGAAGTCTCTGCACTGCGATGGGCCAGCGCATCTGCAGCAACCGGAATGCGCGCTCGAGCAGCAGTATCGCGATCACGAACGCGAGTTGGCCGAGCTCGACGCCGACGTTGAAGAGCAGCAGCGCGAGCGGGATCTCGCTCGTCGGCAGGCCGAGCTGCGCGAGGCCGCTCGCGAAGCCGAAGCCGTGCAGCAGGCCGAACGCGAAGGCCACCACCCACGGATGGCGGATGGTGAAGCTCGTCTCGCCGCGCCACCGGCGCACGATCTCCGGTCCGAGGAACAGGATCGAGAGC
>Ga0209254_10006381_pt1 | contig 10881 bp, 8 predicted proteins | sample FrelakmetDIP11DI_FD_187148 | JGI IMG/M metagenome (GOLD analysis project Ga0209254, IMG submission 187148) | Freshwater lake sediment microbial communities from the University of Notre Dame, USA, for methane emissions studies - DIP11 DI (SPAdes)... | ecosystem: Environmental > Aquatic >... | reverse complement strand
GCAGTTTGTCTTTCATGTGGGTCCCCACGGTCATCAAAAACGGTCGTCGGGCGGCCGGGAGGCCACTGCCCAGTCCTGCAGCCACCTCACTTGCGTGCGTACCTCGCCATCAGGCAGCAACTCCAGCCAGCGATAACCCGGCGGCCTGAGGTCCATCACGCAGTGTTCGGTGAGTGGCGTGAATTGTGCGCACGTCGAAGGCGTCGCGAGCACGAGCGTGTGTCCGTGCTGCCGCTCGAATGCCTGGTGCACGTGACCACCGAGCACGGCACGCACGGTCGGATACCGCTCGATGACGGCCAGCAACTCACTGGCATTGCGCAGGCCCACGCCATCGAGCCAGGTGCTGCCGACGGGCAACGGCGGATGATGCAGGCACACCAGGATCGGTCGGTCGCCGAAAGCCTGCAGCGCCGACTCGAGGCGCGACAGTTCCTTCGACTCGACTCGGCCTTCGGGACGGCCATGCACGTGCGTGTCGAGGAACACCGCGCCCCACGCACCGAATTCAGCCGTTCCGCCGTACTGGAATCCGTCGCTGTCGACGAGGTCAACCATGAGGCCGGGTTCGTCGTGATTGCCGGGGAGGCAGAACACGGGCAGCCCGTACGGACGCAGCGCACGACGGAAATTGCCGTACGCGGCGGCGCTGTGATCGTCGGCGATGTCGCCAGTGACGAGAATCGCATCAGGCTGCGGCGTCCCTGGCGCAAAGGCTTCGGCCAGTACCTTGCGCAGCGAGACGGCCGTCGTCACGCCGTAGATCGTCCTCGCCTCGTCGCCAAAGAGGTGCGGATCGGTCACCTGCAGCAACCGCACGGGGGTCGTGGACGATCCGATCATGGCGAACGCCGGGCCGCGGCCCCACCGAGCTTCACCAGCGACTCGAGCAACACGGACAGCGACGACGCGAACTCGGCGTAACGACGCGTGTCCTGCTCGTCGAACGGACGGCCGTCCCGTCGGTTGAGCAGTTGAGTCACCGCGAACACCGCACCGCTGCGATCCTGCAGCGGCAGGCACAGCATGGAGCGCGTACGGAACCCGGTCTCGGCATCGACTGCCTGGTTGAAACGCGGATCGCTGTAGGCATCGTCGATCCGCACCATCTCGCCGGACATGGCAGCCGCGCCCGCGATACCGCTCGCCAGCGGAATGCGCACGTACTCCCCCTCCGGCATGTCCTGTGCAACACGCAGCACCAACTGCTGGCGTTCACGGTCCACCAGGAACAGCGAAGCGCGTTCGGCATCGAGCAGTTCACCGACGCGACGCGTAAAGACGCGCAGCGACTGCTCCAGCATGCTCTGGTAGGCCTCATCGCTCGCGAGCGCGGTCGCTTCGAGGAACCTCTGCGACTGCTGCGTAAGCTCCTGCAGCGTGCCGCGGAACGCCGTCTCGTCCATCTCGCCGACCAGTTGCTCGATGTGCTGCCGGTCGTTGTTCTGGGCCAGCAGATGCATCATCTGCTGCGTATTGGCGATGACGGCATCGGTGAAAGTGGCGAGCTTGCCATCCTCGAGGTGGAGGATGCGATCGGCAACGTCGAGGATACGGTTGTCGTGCGTGACCAGCAGGATGGTGGTACCCCGCTCCCGCGCCAGTGACTGCATGCGGTCCACCACCTCGCGGCCCGACGCCTTGTCGAGCGACGCGGTCGGTTCATCGGCCAGCACCATTGCCGGTTCACCGACCAGGGCGCGTGCAATGGCCACGCGCTGCCGCTGCCCCCCGGAGAGTTGCTCCGCCCGCTTGTGGGTGTGCTCGCCGAGGCCGACCGCCTCCAGCATCGCATCAGCCCTGCCTCGAAGCTCGGCACGCGCGGCGCGACCGGTCACGCGCAGACCGAGCTGTACGTTCTGCGAAGCAGTCAACGCCCCGAGCAGGTTGTGGCTCTGGAAGATGAAGCCGATACGCTTGCGGACGTCTTCGAGGGCCGCGCCTTGCGCGCCGTCGAGCTCGTGTCCGAGCACGCGCAGGCGCCCTTCCTGTGGCGCACGCAACGCACCGACGAGCGTCAGCAGCGTCGTCTTGCCGGAACCCGACGGCCCGGTGACGATGACGATCTCGCCCGCGGGAATCGTCGTCGTGACGTCGTGCAGGATCTGCCGGCGCAGCGAACCCTTGCCGTAGTAGTGATTGAGGTTCTCGACGACGACCGGCGCGTCCGCACTGCCAGGCATCAGAAGACCTCCGCCGGGTCGAGGCGGCGCACCTTGCGCAGCGCCAGGAAGCCGGAAAGCGCACACATCACGAGCGTCAGCACGAACACCGTGAGTGCCCGATCGGTGGTCAGGTGCAGCGGTAGACGGGTCGCGTGTGCCGCCGATCGGTAGAGGAACCACGCCGCGGCCATGCCCGGCAGGTAGCCGAGCACGGCGAGGATTGCAGCCTGCTGCAGCACGATGCCGGACACGAATCGATTGCGATACCCGATGGCCCGCAGCGTAGCGTACTCACGCAAGTGCTCGGACACGTCCGCGAACAGGATCTGGTAGACGATGATCGCGCCGACGACCAGACCCATGATCGCGCCGAACGCAAACACGTAACCGATCGGCGTGGCCCCGTTCCAGTACGCCTTCTCGCGGGCAGCGAATTCGGTTTTGGTCATGACCAGCACGTCGGCGGGCAGGTATTCGCGCAGGCGATCGCGCGCAGCATCTGCGTCGACGCCCGGCTTCAGTGTCACGAGGCCCAGCTGGATCTGGTTGCGTGATCGGTCCGGAAACAGCCGCAGCCAATTGTCGACACTGGTCAGCACGGTGCCGTCGATGCCGAACGAGGGACCAATCTCCACCAGCCCCACCACCGAGATCGCGCGATCGTTGAGTTCGGTGCTTATCGGTGCGTCCGGGCGCCAGCTCTCCCCCACTGGCCCGAATTCAGGCCGCGAGGCCCTGTCGAACAACACGACGTCCTGTGCAACCAGTTTGGAATAATTGTCCGCGAAGCCGGGCGTATCCAGCACATTGCGCGTGGGTTCGATGCCGACCGCATTGATGCTGCGGCGGGCATTGGTCCACGGGTTCTTCCACGTCGCCGGAAAGATGTAGACCGGGCTCACCGACTCGACGTCGGATGAACCCATCGCCTCGTACAGGCGGCGGATCGTGAATGGCGCCGGCCGCACGATGAACACACTGTCCGTACTGAAGAGCGCGATGTCGTAACGGAAGCGCTCATGGAAGCGCAACGTGCTCTCGAACAGCGCCGAGCGAAAGCCGAGCTGCATCAGGATCAGCAGCACGGCAAACGCGATGCCTGCCACTGCGACGGTGAGGCGCAGCGGCTTGTGCCACAACTGCAACCACCCGAGCGGCGCGGAGGGCAGCAGCCGGCTCCACGTGCGCTCAGCGGCCAATCTCGACTTCCACCTGGAGGTTGGTGAGGTTCGCCGCCGCGCGGCCGTCATCGAGCTTGATCTCGACCTCGATGATGCGGGCATCCTTGCGCGCAACGGGGTCGTCGCCGATCTGGTCGATCTTCTGCACCTTGGGGCGAATGCGCGTCACGGTACCGGTGAGGTCTTGCGGCAGCGCCTGGCTGCGCACCAGCGCGCGTTGACCCACACGCACTCGGCGAACGTCGGCTTCGAAAACTTCTGCGACCGCCTGCATCTGGTCGATGCGTGCGAGCTCGAGAACGCCCTCCACGCCGACGATTTCGCCGGGCCGACGGAGAACGTCGATGACGCGGCCGGCAAAGGGTGCGCGGACGAACGAGCGCTCGAGTTCCGTCTCAAAGCGTGTCACGCGCGCGGCGGCTGAGCTGATACGCGACTGCGCGACGCTGGCCGAGGCACGTCGCGCCTTGCACGAAGCCGCACCGGCATCGGCATCGCCCTTGGCCTGCTCGGCATCCTCGCTCGAGGCGAGCCCACGGCCCAGCAGGTCCTGCTTGCGCTTCGAGCGCTTGGCCGCAACGGCGGCGAGCACGCACGCCTCGTCCGCGAGGCTGACGGATGCGGTGGCATCGCGCTTCGCGGTTTCGAGCTCGGCTCTTGCTTCGACGATGCGGCTGCGCGCCAGCGCCGCGGTATCGACCTCGGCGAGCAGCTGGCCTGCCGTCACGTCCGAGCCGCGGTCGACCAGCAATTTGCTCAGGATGGCACCCGACATCGCGTCGGGCGTCGAGGCGGCCGCGACGCGGACGATGCCACCGTAGGGTTCGATGCGACCGAGGGCCGCCACTCCCCGTGTGCCAGCAGCCGTCTTCATGGCGGCGTCCGCTCCTGCCGACACGGCTAGCGTAGGCTCGCACCCGATTGCCCACGCGACGGTCGCCAGCGCAGCCACACGCGCGAACTGCTCGATCTGGATTGAATGCTGCAAGTTCCCCCCTGCTTTGCTGGCCCCGCGGCCGAGTATCTTCGACTCAGTCCTGCGGAGACCAACCTTCTGCGATCACCTTTTGCGCTTCGCGATAACCGACTTCGACGACGCGGTCGAAGTTGCGCACTTCCGTGAAGCTGAAACCACCCACCGGCGGCCGCACCAGCAAGTCCGCGCGCGCCCCGGCGGCCCGGGCGGAACCGATCGTGCCGATCGACATCGCCATCAGCATCAGCGAAACCGGGCTTGGCACGCGATAACGCGTTGAAAGCGGCAGCATCCGGCCAGCAAGCACGCGCCATGGCGAAGGCACAGATTCGTAATCGACCGTGTAATCCTTGCGCGAACTCAAGTCGACGGCGATCACGCGGCCGACGGGACGGGCACGCATGAGGTCGACCGGCAGGTTGTCGAGAATGCCGCCGTCGACGGACAACTGGCCGTTGATCACGGCCGGCGGGAAGATACCGGGCAGCGACACGCTTGCGCGCAACGAGCGCGGCAACGAGCCCCGATCGTGCACCTGCACGCTGCCATTGCCGAGATTGCTGGAGACGCAGAAGAACGGCACTGGCAGGTCTTCGATTTCGCCCGGCAAGTGAGTATCAATGAGACGCTCCATGCGTCGTCCGCGCAGGAACGAGATGATCGGCACGGTCACGTCGCCAAAAGGCTTGCCATCCACGAACGCTTTGCGTGCACGCTCGATTGCAATACCCGGCTCGAGTCCCGTCGCCATGCCGGCCGCCATGACGGCGCCGATGCTGGCGCCACCGAGCCAGTCCACCGGCGTGCCGGATTCATACAACGCGCGATAGACGCCCAGATGCGCAAACCCTCGAGCGGCGCCACCGCCGAGCACGAGGCCGACGGCGCGCCCTGCGATGACGCGGGCGAGGCGTTCAAGGTCGCCCTGGATACAGGAACGCACGTGCAGATGAAAATCCAGCTTGCGTGGCGCCAGCCAAGCAGCCGTTCCGGACAGCGTGTCGCCGTGTGTCTCGTGCCACAGCACCAGGGCGCGACGCGCGACGGGTGCACTGGCCTCGTCGAACGCCTGCTTTTCCCAGGACCGGAGCGCGGCATCATCACCGGCCTGTCCAATTAGCAGGATGAGGTCCGCGTTGTGGAGCGCCATGTCGGTAAAGACGGCGTCGGCCGGATCCGCCACGTACATGACGAAGCGATGTTCGTCTTCCTTGACGGCAAGCCAGTCGACCATCGCCGGCGACTGGTCCTGGTGTCGCGCGGCCGGCAAGGCAGGCGCACCCGCATCTCGCATCGCCGTGGCGGACAGGACGCAGGTGGGCCCGTACACCTGCAGCGCCGCGCCGAGTTTCGCCGCGAGTGCCTCGGCTGACTGCACCGAGCCCAGTGGTACCAGTGCGATCGTCTTCAGGTTACGCCGGATATGCGAGACGCCGGCGGTCCGATCGCGCAACCGACCAGCGATACCACCCGCGATGTGGCGCGTGAGATCGGGTCGCTGTCGGGCAAGCCGATCGAAGGCCGCAGAGGTCATCTTGAGCAACAGGCTGTTGCGCACGGCGCGGATACTCGCGGATCGCGCCCCGCCGGTGAGCATGCCGATCTCGCCGATGGTTTCTCCCGGGTTGACCTCGGCCACGAGCCGTTCGCCGGGTTCCTGGCCATTTGATTGCGCGAGCCAGACCTGCATGCGACCTCGTGCCAGCAGGAACAGGCAATCGGCTTCGTCACCCTGGCGAAACAGCCAATCGCCACCGCGGCACACGCACGGCTCGAACTCGTCGAGCACCAGCGCCGCTTCACCCCGGGGAATCGAAAAGTATTGCTGCAACGCCGTTACCAGCGTCGCTCGCGCGGCTGAATTCATTGCTCGCCCCGAACACTGTGTTTTTTCGTTCTATCGACCACGCAGACAGGCGAGCCGTCCTGGCGGCGCGTTCCCCCTGACGCATCAACCCGCGCAGTCTAGCCGTATCGCGACGTGCCGTCGCCTCAACGGCCTACCGACCTGTGGCGGACCTCGGCCAGCAGACCCTCGACCGCAGATTCGACCAGGTCGAGCACGTCATCGAATCCTTTTGCACCGCCGTAATAGGGGTCGGGCACGTCGGCCGGCGCCGTCTTGCCGGCAAACTCAAGCAGCGTGCGAATGCGCTCGTGACGCTCGGGCGGACTGCGGTCGAGCAAGGTCGCATGATTCAGGCGATCCATCGCCAGTATCAGGTCGTAGCGTTCGAAATCGTCGTCATGCACCTGTCGTGCCCGCAGGTCCGCGAGGTCGATGCCCCGGCGGGCGGCTGCGTCGATCGTGCGCGGATCGGGCGGCTCGCCCACGTGATAAGCGTGGGTGCCGGCGGAGTCAATCTCGATATCGAGACCCGGGGCGTGCCGGCGAGCGTGCGCGCGGAACACGCCTTCGGCGGTGGGCGATCGACATATGTTGCCCATGCACACGAACAGTATTTTCATCGCGCTCACGCCTCGGCAATCCAGTCACTCGATACAGCGCAGATTTCATGGTGATTCGCTGGCTCCGTCAAGACTTCGCCGCCGCACTGGCGCGGCCGTTCACGCTACGGTCGGAAACTGCCGACTTGTCCGCCGGATTCCAGGACGTCGATTGAATATATGGCCGGGCAGGCCCGTGGTCGCCCCTGATACTGCAAATGAGCTTTGCCGCGCCATACAGTCGTGTGAAAATTGCGCTGAATGAGATCACACGAGATGACCGTGACATCTGCCGGACCCCGGCGCAGGAACTTGCACTACCCGTCACTCGCAGAGTACTCCGACGCCCTGCAGTTGAGCCTGGGCATCGCATTGTCGGATCCGCTGCTGGGTCGCGGCACCCTCCGCTCGCGTGGGCCGGGCCAACCGGTCGTTCGCAGCGGCAATTTCGCGCTGACGTTTGAGGTCGTGACTGACGGCAGGCGCTACGCCGTCCGTTGCTTCCACAAGCCTTCCGATTCGCTTCAGGCACGATACGGCGCCATCGGCAGCCACCTGCGTTCCATCCGCAGCACCTGCTTCGTCGACTTCGAATTCCAGCCTTCCGGAATCACGACCGAGAGCGGCACCTACCCCATGGTCCGGATGGACTGGGCGCACGGCCGGACGCTCGCAGCGTTCGTCGCCGCGCACCGTACCGACATCGATACGCTCGAGCAACTGCGCGTATCGCTGCGGGACATCGCGCGCGAGCTGCGCCGGCACGGCATCGCGCACGGCGACATCCAGCCGACCAACGTGATCGTCGAGAGCGCGACCCGCCTGCGGCTGATCGACTATGACGGCGTGTTCGTGCCGCAACTCGCGAGCCTCCAGAGTGCCGAACTGGGCCAGCGCAATTTCCAGCACTCCGGTCGCCGTGGCCGGCATTTCGACGCCAGCCTCGATTCGTTTTCGTTCTCACTGCTCGATCTCACGCTCGACGCGCTCGGCCGCCGACCCGAACTCTGGGAGCAATCCGACAGCGATGCGGACGCGTTCATCCTGCGGGCCGCGGACATTGCTGATCCATCCAGTTCACCTGCGTTCAGCCTGCTGGCCTCGGTGCCGGGACTCGAGCAAAGGGTGAGACGATTCGCCGCCATTTGCGCCGCTCCGTTCGAGCAGGTCCCGACGTTCGAGGACTTTCTCGCGGGCCGCAACATCCCGGCCTGCCCCGTCGAGTTGACCGGCGATGCGACCCTGCCATTGCACCGCGAGTACATCCCGGCGTGCGACGTCGTCGACGCGACGAACTTCGCGCAGTGCTGCAGCCACGTGGGCGACCGCGTGGAGATGATCGGCAAGATCGTGCGTGTCGGGATGGGCTACTTGCAGCAAAGCGATATGCCCTGCCTGCGCGTCGAGTTCGCGGATAAGTCGCACGACATGGCATGCCTGAAGATCTGGCCAGAGGCCCTCGCCAGCCGGGAGAACATTCCCGACGCAACATGGGTGGGGCAATGGGTCCGCGCCGTCGGCCTGGTCGAGCCGGTCCACAGCGCAGGGGGTGGCGCCGGGCACCACAAGGATGTCGCCATTTCGATCACCGACTCGTCGCAGTTGCACCGGCTCACTGCGACCGAAGCGCGGCACTGTCTGCGCGCACAGCGCAGTCGGTCCCGTACCGCGCTGGATACGACGGCTGGCGTCAAGACCGACCGCGTCGTCACCGACGCCGCGCCGCAGCCTTTGATCGCGCCCTCCCTTGCATTGCCAGCGGTGCCTTTGCCTACATTGCCAGCGGTGCCTTTGCCTACATTGCCAGCGGTGCCTTCGCCTGCATTGCCAGCGGTACCTTCACCGCCGACGCCGGTGGCAGGCCGCCCCACCGACGTCGGAGGACACAGGTGGCGCAAGTGGTCGTGGGCGGTCGCAACGTTGCTGGCTGCTCTCGCGATCTATGCCGTCGTCGACCGGCAGGACTCGTCGACACCCGATCCGTCGACGGTAGGCGCCTACGACGAGCGCCAACCTGGGCCCGCAACGACGACGACCGTGCATCCCCCCGCGCACGCCGTCGCCAGTCGGCTCGAGTCGCAGGAAGTCCTGAGCAATGCGCGGCTGCCGAGTGCAACGGTGGCTGGCACCCTGGCGATCGGGTCCACGGGCGTATCCGACGTCAGGCCCGTCGTTTTACTCGACGGCGATGCCGTCCCGGGCCTGCGCAACGACGCAATTTCGGTGACGCATCGCGCCGTGTACTCGGACCGCGAGATCGTGGTCGGATTCACACGGTGCAATGGCACGGTCGCGCCGTGCGGCCTGCAACAGCCGTTCTGGCTCGAATTGCGGGCTGGCCTCCCACCGATTGTCCGACTGGGAACTGGACTGTGGGTTGGCCCCGGCACTGGCGCCGGCGCCGTGGTCGCGGCGGCCGACGGTGTGCAAATCGACCTGGGCGTGTGGAACGGCGAGCACCGTAGTGCGACGTTGAACGCAGCCGGCAACATTGCGGTCGCACGCAAACGCGAGCCGCGCAGGTCACTCAGCCGCGCGGATTGTGCAACCGTGATCAAGGCTGCCGAGTCGTGCGCGACCAGTCGCGACTGCAATTCATTCAAGAGCAGCGCGCGGTCAATCCCCTCCTCCCGATGGGAGCGTCTCACGCGCCTGTACCACGAATCCACGGGCCTCGACGCCGCCTCATTCCGTGCGTTGTGCGTGCGCAGTTGCGAGCTTGGACTGACGCCCAGCGACGACTTCATCCAGCGGCGCGTCTGCAGCGGCGCGGCGTCGGATCAATGGCCGCCGGACGACCCAGCGGCCGGCCTCTAGGCGGCGGAGCTGGCAGGCCGACCATCAAGGCGGCAGCCGACAAGCGCCCAGATCAGGCAATACGCGCATTGGGTCAGGCGACCGCAACGACCCGCGAATCTGCGAGACTCTGCCGATCATGACTTCGAACCTGCCCCTCGCCGCCCGTGTCATCTCTGAGGGATTCCTCCCGGCCCGCTCCGCCTTGCTGCAGGGTCCGCGCGACCCCGTGAGCGGTCCGGTGTTCCCGAATCGAATCCGCGGCATGCTGCTGGGGCTGGCGATCGGCGATGCGCTGGGCAACACCAGCGAGAGTCTCGCGGTCCTGGAGCGCGAGTCCCGCTATGGCGAAATACGCGACTACCTGCCGAACAGCCGAGCCGCGGGGCATCGGGTAGGCCTGCCCTCGGACGACAGTCAGCTCGCGTTCTGGACGCTCGAAAGCCTGCTCGAACGCGAGGGACTGGATCCGGACGACCTGTCTGCCCGCTTCGCCTCGCGTGAAATCTTCGGACTCGGCAAGTCCATGCAGCAGTTCCTGCGCAATCGTGAACAGGGTATGGCGTCCTGGTACCACTACGGCGCCGAGAGCGCGGGCAATGGCGCACTGATGCGCATCGCGCCCCTCGTGCTGCTGCACCCGCAAGGCACGAGTGCGGCCCTCTGGCTGGATGTGGCGCTGGCCTCGATCATCACTCATCGAGACGCGAGTTCGGTTGCGTCGTGCGTGGCGTTCGTCGACCTGCTCGCGCGCCTGTTGCGATTGCCGGCACCGCCGACATCCGACTGGATCATCGCCACGTTTGTCGCCACCGTCCGTCAGGTCTGTACGGACCAGCCGTACCGTGCCCGCAGCGGACGCTTCACCGACCGCGAGCGTTCGTTTCCCGACTACCTCGAGTTCGTGCTGGGCGAAGCTGCGCGCCACGACTGGAGCACTCGTGAAGCCTGCGCTGCATGGTCGTCCGGCGCCTACCTGCTCGAAACGGTGCCGAGCGTGTTGTGGATCCTTGCCCGGCATGCGCACGACCCGGAAGAAGCGATCGTGCGCGCCGTCAACGACACGCATGACAACGATACGGTCGCCACGCTGGTCGGCGCGGCCGTCGGCGCGCTGCACGGCAAGGACGCATTGCCCGTCAGCTGGCAACACGGATTGCTCGGCAGAACGACGGCGGACGACAACGGGCGCGTGTTCCGCCTGATCGAGGAAGCGGTCCGCCGAGATTGGTTCTAAAGGGCAGCGACTCGAGACTTCGTCGCAAAATTCGGGTGTAGGATGACCCCGTCCAATAAGGGGGACACCACATGCTCT
>Ga0209254_10006380_pt1 | contig 10882 bp, 6 predicted proteins | sample FrelakmetDIP11DI_FD_187148 | JGI IMG/M metagenome (GOLD analysis project Ga0209254, IMG submission 187148) | Freshwater lake sediment microbial communities from the University of Notre Dame, USA, for methane emissions studies - DIP11 DI (SPAdes)... | ecosystem: Environmental > Aquatic >... | reverse complement strand
TCAGCATACACGGTCTAGTTGAACCTGCATGAATCAAGATTGTAAGATGAATGTACTAATACAAATCCCCTCTCTTCTCTTTCCTCTGCGGAGATGAGAGGGGGTACTATTTTCTTGGTTGCCAAAATCTACTTCTTAGAGAGTAGCGCCATTTGGATACGCCTTCCCATTGAAGGATGGGGATAGAGGAAAAACTCGACCCATGGGTTAGGATTGATATCAGAAAGGTTTTGGTTTGCCAGGCGGCGTAAAGCGGATGCAAATGCCGCCCCGTTCCCGGTCAGCCTTAATGCAAATTGATCGGCTCTTTTTTCTCTCCAGCGGGAGTAAGAATTCATAACAGGAAGACCGAGAACACTCAAAATACCCAGCACAGTTGCGAATAATGGCAGGCTTGAGATATTACTGACGTGGTTAATCCCAAAAAAGTTAACTCCAAATTGAAGCATGGCATCTGCAATATAAAAACCGACAAAAGTAAGCACACCTGAAAGGATTAATCCTGTAGGGATATCATTATTGGACTGGTGTCCCAGTTCATGCGCCATAATGGTTACCACTTCATCCGGGGTGAAATTGGTTAGAAGCGTGTCACCAATAATGATTCTGCGGGAACCTCCCAGACCCGTGGCGCCTGCATTTGCCTGCTTCGTTCTGAGGCTCATATCAAATTTGTATACTCCTTTTACTCCCACTCCTGCTTTTTTTGCGATTTGGAATAATCGCTCCTCAAGCTCCGAATATTCTTCTTCCAAAGGCTCAAACTTATTAAAGATTGGGAATATCAGGATAGGCGCAATAAATGCCGGAAGAATATTAATAATTAATAGAAAAATGGCTGCCCACAACCACCATGTATCCGGAACCAACCGTAATACCAGATAAATGAACTCTAAAATAAGGATAACCATTGGGATGCTGATTATCAGGCCCTTCAATTGATCTATCAGCCATTGCCCGATGCTCTGATTCGATAAATCAAACCTGTGGGGTAGGACAAAATCTGAATAATAGGATAGGGGAAACTCAAGGAGAGTATAAATCCCGCCAAAAACCAATCCGAACAGTGCCACATCAACCCACACACTCCTGGTAATCTGGGTTAATTGTCCCTGCAATTTAGCCGAAATGCCAAGGTAAAGCCATCCCGATAAGTACACGACCCCTATTGCCAAATTTGCCAGCATTAAAATGATTTGTATTCTGGCATATTTTTTTGCTTTAATTTGTTCCTGGGGATTGATGGTAATATCCAACAAACATACCAATCGATGACTAATTTAGACAATACCGATTTCTTTTGAGTAAAGGAGAAGCTCCCCTCTTTTTATCCACCCGGTTTTTTCCCAGAAGGATTGGCCAATTTCATTATCAGTATAAACAAATAAGTGGCATTTCGATATATTGGCCAATCGCAATTTTTCCAAACAGCGGTCAGCCAGGCTCTTACCGATACCTTGCTGCCGGTATTGAGTGTCAACTGCCATATGGTGCAGGTATCCCCGCCGGCCATCATGCCCGCACAGGGTTGCGCCAACCAACTTATCTCCATCCCTGGCGATAAAACTAAAACCAGGGTTTCTTTGAAGGAATATGTCAATACCATCCCTGCTGTCAGATCTGGTTAACCCCAATCCAGGTGTTGAAAGCCACAACGTATGGACTTCGTCGAAATCTTCTAGTGACATTTCCCGAATACAAATATTCACATTAAATCCATAATACATAAACAAAATAATTCACAACCCTGCCTATTTATTCGACCACGGTAATATAAATAACCAGGGTGCCATCCTGACTTTTTACATCCTTTGTCTTAAATATTTTCGGATATGCCCGGATTAACTGTGACAACTGCCGGTATCCATAAGTACGGGAGTCAAATCCGGGATCAATTTGCCTGAGATGGTGCCCCATAGTCCCAAGAAATGCCCATCCATCGTCCTGGACAGCAATATCAAAAGCATTTTTCAACAAGGGAATCGGATCAGGCGTAACATGGTCTGAATTATCGGATGTTGTCTTGGATGGTTTTTTTCTTTTTGAGATATTTTCTGCGGGACCCAGGTTTTCGGTATAGACAAATACATCACAGGCATTTACGAATGCCCTGGGCGTATTTTTTTTGCCGATTCCCATCACAAAAAAACCCTTTTCCCGAATCCGTGTTGCCAGGCGGGTGTAGTCGCTGTCACTGGATACAAGGCAAAATCCATCCACTCCCCCGGTGTAGAGTGTATCCATTGCATCGATGATCATGGCGCTGTCCGTAGCATTTTTTCCGGTTGTGTAGCGAAACTGTTGAATAGGTTGGATTGCGTAGGTTTGCAGCTTATCCTTCCATCCCGACATGTTTACTTCGGTCCAATCGCCGTATATTCTCCGGATGGTGATCATCCCATATTTGCTCGTCTCAACGATCATGTCTTCAATCAATGATGGCTGAGCATTGTCCCCGTCTATCATTAAAGCCATCCTCTTGGAACCAAAATTCTTAGAATCTTCAATCATATAAATACCTCACTAAGTCAGTATTAAGAAGAATTAAATATTGCATCAAAGTCTACACATCATCCATTTTTAATGCCAGCCTGACTGCATGTTTGGCGTGAATCTGAGTAGTATCAAAAACTGGTAGGGCGCTGTCTTTTTGCTTTATCAGTAAGCCAATCTCAGTACATCCCAGAATTATTCCTTGTGCACTTTTGTGTTTAAGATCATCAATCATTTTCTGTACCAAAATCCTGGATTGGTCCAGGATTGTTCCCAAACAGAGTTCCTGATAGATGATCCTGTGCAGCTCGTTTTGCTGACTTTCATCCGGCACCAGGACTTCCAATCCATATTTGGATTCCAATCGTCCCCTATAAAAGTCTCCCTGCATTGTAAAACGAGTCCCCAGTAAACCAACACGATGTATTCCTTTGCCAAGCATCATTTCAGCAGTAGAGTCTGCGATATGGATCACCGGAATATTTAATTGGCTTTGGATCTCCTGGTAAAGGAAATGCATTGAATTCGTACAAATCAGCAGCATATCCGCTCCAACCAGTTGTAAACCCTGAGCGGCGTCGGTAAGGATTTGTCCGGCTTTCATCCAGTCTCCGCTATGCTGGAGCGCCTCTATCTCAGCAAAATCGACCGAGTAGATAATACATTTCATCGAATGAAGTCCACCAAGTTCGATTCTTATTGTTTCATTCATGATTCGGTAATACTCGTTGGTAGATTCCCAACTCATTCCGCCAAGCAGGCCAATTGTTTTCATCTTCTCATTAACCGTTTAATGGAAATTAAATTGCATCCCTTATCATTTTACTCTATCGTTGGAATTTGAATTGTGATTTTTCTGGCTACGGCAAACAACGATATCCTATAGTAAATTCCACTTCAGGTTTTTGAAACAAGGAAATTTTTGAGTATTGACAAAAGTTACCGTTGGTATATAATAACAACAATTGAATAAAGAATAACTAGGATGAGGACGAGTAAGCATCATCAAGGCGCTACAGAGAGCAGGAGCCGGTGAGATCCTGTGCATACAATGGTGAAGAATGGACCTCGGAGTTGCAGAGCGAAAGTATCAAACAAGTAGCTTGCGCCGGAATTGCCGCCGTTATAATGGCATAGGGTATAAGCATATAAATAATGCAGTACCCTCCTAAAGTGAAGCTGGCTAATTACCCCCTGTGTTTCATCACAGGTTTTTTTTGTTAAAGCTTAACTGGGGTGGCACCACGGGTAACACACTCGTCCCCAAGCGGGACGAGTGATTTTTTTTAAGAAAGGAGTTAAGGAAAATTATCAATTGGTTTAAATATTCCGGGGAATATTGACCTTTAATAACTGAAGGTGAATTAATAGCTATGCGCAATTGGTGGCTGTGAATGAACTGGATTGTGTAATTCTCATCCAGAGATACCTTGGCCTGACATCCCCATTCGGATTATCAGGCTGCTTTCACCAAAGTCAGGTATCTGAATAAGATCATATATTTCTATCTAACTACTGGCACAATTACTTTTCAAGATCCTTTCAATAGATCTACGTAGGAGAAAAGAAGATTTTGAGCACTCATCATCTAAATGAGAAACCATCAATCAATTCATAATATGGAGGATAAAATGTCTCAACAAGTTCGCTTTAATTTGAGTGAATCGGATTTACCAAAATACTGGTACAACATATTTGGGGACAGCCCTGTTCCCCCCACACCTGTCCTTCATCCAGGAACAAAAGAACCGGTGACTCCTGATTTCCTGTCTGTGTTATTTCCACGGGCACTTATAGAACAGGAGGTGAGCACCGAAAAATATATTGAGATTCCAGAAGAAGTTCGTGAGATCCTGCGGTTATACCGGCCTACCCCCCTGCTTCGGGCACGTCGTCTTGAAAAAGCATTGGATACACCCGCTCATATATATTACAAATATGAAGGAGTATCTCCTGCAGGCAGTCATAAATTAAATACTGCTGTTCCACAGGCTTATTACAACAAGCTTGAGGGTACAAGAGCCCTTACAACAGAGACTGGAGCCGGACAATGGGGTACTGCACTGGCGATGGCATGTAAATTTTTTGAGATTGACCTCGAAGTGTATATGGTAAAGGCATCCTACGACGCAAAACCATATCGCCGGAATATTATGGAAACCTTCGACGCCCAGGTATATGCCAGCCCAAGTGATCGTACCCAGGCTGGAAGAAATATCCTGCAAAAAGATCCGCAAAGTTCGGGATCACTGGGTATTGCGATCTCAGAAGCGGTTGAAGTTGCTGCCACTTCAGAAGGCAGGAAAAAATACAGCCTCGGTTCGGTATTAAATCATGTCATCCTGCACCAAACCGTCATCGGTGAAGAAGCATTGAAACAGATGGATCTTGCAAATGAATATCCGGATGTTGTAATTGGTTGTGTCGGCGGCGGCTCCAATTTTTCCGGGATTGCATTTCCTTTCCTGAGGGAAAATTTGACAGGTGGTCGCAATACAAGGCTGCTCGCTGTTGAGCCAACTGCCACTCCTTCCCTGACAAAAGGAATATACGCATTTGATTATGGCGATACGGCTCAAATGGCTCCCATTGTAAAAATGTACACGCTCGGGCATGACTTTATCCCGGCTCCAATCCATGCCGGCGGTTTGCGTTATCATGGTATGGCTCCTTCTTTATGCGGTTTGTATGATGCTGGCTATATTGAAGCCGTTGCCCTGCCGCAAAAAAGTATCTTCAGTGGTGCTGTGCTTTTTGCTCATAGCGAGGGAATTTTGCCTGCACCGGAATCTGCACATGCTATCCAGGCAGCCATCAACGAAGCACTGGATGCAAAGAAATCTGGAGAAAAGCGAGTTATCTTATTTAATCTTTCTGGGCATGGTCATTTTGATCTATCTGCTTATGCAGCCTATAACAGCAACCAATTGGTTGACTACCAATATCCAGAAACTGATATTGCTAAAATCAAGGACCATATTCCTCAGGTCAAGTATTAATTTACCCGGACCATCGTTCTAAGACAGCTCTTTTTTATTCCTAAGGAAGAGCTGTCTCGTTTTTAATATCTTCTTATCAAATAGGATCTTCCTACCTCCTTATTGTCTTCATTTATAAATATACATAAATCAGTCCAATCAAACCAAACCAGGATCATAGATGATTATTTAGTAAATTAAATCTGTATGACCTATACTATCCGTACAGATGATTAAACTTCCTGAAATTCCCTATATACCCGGGAAGCCAATTTCCCAATTTATACCTCTGGAGCGGTATCTTCCCCCACTTTCAGAAGGCATCATTGGTACATGGTTACATACACATTTAGATAAAGGGGACATGGTCATAGATCCCTACGGTAGCCATCCATGGGTACCCATCGAAGCTGCTAGAGCCGGTTATAAAGTATTGATGTCCTGTAACAATCCAGTTATCCGTTTAATAACAGAACTATTGGCTTACCCTCCAGATATTGATGAGTATCAAACCACAACCTCTGAACTACTAACATCGAAACGCGGTGAGCAGCGGCTTGAGCAGTTATTACAGGAAATTTATCAAACCAAATGTCCGGCATGCGGAAAAACCATTCAGGTGGAGGGATATCTCTGGCGAAAAGATGAAGAAGAACCGTATGCAAAACAGATTAATTGTCATAACTGTGGTGAAACCGGTGTGTGGAAAATTGATGGATATGATAGGGAGCAGCTCGAGATCATCAGTAAAGATCCAATATTCCGGCATAGAGCAATTGGTCGGGTTGCCCTGGAAGGAGAGGAAATATCCGATCTCATTGCCGAAGCGATTAAAGTATACCTGCCAAGACAACTATACTTTCTAATGACCTTGTTGAATAAATCAGAAAGTATCCAATTTGAAGATCGGGAAAAAAGTGTCATCAACGCTATGCTCTTACATTTATTTGATAAGGGAAATATTTTATGGAACTGGCCGGTTAGCAGGACAAGACCTAAATCCTTGGTTACTCCTTCCCAATTTCGCGAGATTAATTTATGGCAGGAAATTGTTATCAGCCATAAGGTTTGGACATCCAACAACGAACCAATTCAAATAACGACCTGGCCAGAACTGCCCGTTGAAGCCGGTATCTGCATTTTCCCGGGTCGTTTCAAGGATTTATCCGATCAATTAGGTGATATGGAGATAAAGGGGATAATTTCAGCTGTTCCCCGTCCCAACCAGGCCTTTTGGACATTTTCTGCTATCTGGTCTGGCTGGTTGTGGGGCCGTAATGCTGTCATTCCCCTTAAGAGTGCCATCGAAAGAAGGAGATATGATTGGAGATGGCATACTTTTGCGTTGCATAGTATAAATTTATACCTAAGGAAGCCTCTGAAAAACCATGTCAAGTATTTTGGTATCGTACCGGAAATGGTTCCGCGTTTTTTTGCTTCGGTAATTGCTTCGTTTAATAATGCGGGCTTTAAATTGGAAGGAGTCTCGTATTGTGATGATGAAGGTACTGCACAAACTACATGGATACCCGTCGTTCAAAATATCAAGCAGGTACACAAACCCTTAATAAATCTTTGCGAAAACGCATTGAGTGAGATTTTCGCCAAAGCAAATGAACCATTGACCTATAATCATCTGCATGCCTATTTCTTCGCCCTGCTTGGATCCAATGACCATTTTTTGAATTGTGATCCGCAAGAATTAAGTGCCCAAATTGATTTGGCTGAGGATGCAATTCAGAAGAACCTTGGCAATTCTTTAAATTTCAGACGCTTTGGCAGCGAATCACAAAATATTGATTCGGGATTTTTTTGGCCTCGTTTTAATATCAAACCCGTCGATATTCCGCTGACTGACCGGGTGGAACAAGCTATTGTGCAATTACTTGAGCAGACCAAAAAATTGGATATGTTCACCACAGCATCTCTCATCTCGAACCAATTTCCTGGGATTATCACCCCTTCACCAATTGTGATCAAAGCCTGTCTCGATTCTTATTGCAGCCAGCCAATTACAAGGGGAGAATATGTAATTAACGATAAAGAATTATCCAGCCAACGGCAGGAAGAAATCCAAACTATCCAAAAATCAATAATTGAAATTGGTAGTAAATTGGGATTTCTGATCCAGGGGAAACAACCTGTCCAGTGGTCCAATGCTGAAGGGCAGTCTGTCTATTCATTTCATTTCACTCCCTGGGCAAATATTAGTCACTTTCTCTTATATTATCAGGATCCCAGGGTAGATTCGGGGGAAACCAAACTGCTTGTCCTGCCGGGAAGTAGATCTCTATTAGTATCCTTAAAATTAAAAAGAGACGGGCGTACTGCGGAAATTGCCCGTACCTGGAAATTCTTAAAATTTCGTCATATTAGAAACATCCTGGATAGGAAAGGACTGACCCGGGACTCATTCCGTGACCTATTGGATATGGATCCCATTTCTTCAGAGGGGCCTGCGCAGTTGACAATGTTCAATTTACCAGATTAATCCCCACACAGACTAAGGGGGTGATTCTGTTTCCATTGGCATCTCAGCTGTGGTTGGTTCAATGGTTTCCGTAATAATCGGTTCTTGAGTATCCATAATGATTGGATATGGAGTTTCCGTTGGGATGGGAGTATCCGAAGGAAGCGGTGTTTCAGTTGGAAAGGGTGTTTCTGTTGGAGTCGGTTCTGGCACATCAAGATTTAAGGTTATCTTTTTCTCTGCGAAAGTATCTTGCGTGCTTTCTAAATAAATCCATAATGTGATCTCATCAGATCGTATTTCAGACACATCCCAGGAATAAATCATTTCCGGCTGTTCGTATTGATCCTCCCGGTCTTCTATTAGCGTTTCCCAATCATCCGGATCATCACCAAGGCCAAACGAAAGCCGGTATTTATCAAAATTATCGGTTGCCCTGATTACAGCGTAAATATCAAATGGATTCTGTTGAATTGTGTCGCCGTCTTGGAGACCTGCAAAAATGATAGTTGGTCGAGGATCATCCTGATTGCATTCTCGGTCAGGGGAGAATTGAAAATCGTCCTCAAATCCAATTGATTCTGCCCATTCTCTTCCTTCGCCTGTATCTTCAATCCAGCGTTTTGCCCATTTATCTTCAACATTCAAAACAAATCTCTCCTCAATGAATTCAGAACAATAGGAGGAGGATTTTAATTCAGTCCAGGTATCTACTTTGACCTCTTGCCACAAATCATTCTCTTTTTCAGGCGGGAGCTGGTCGAAGGCAAATATTTCACTCCTTTGGGAAGGACACCATTCGGAAGGCTCGGTTCCAGAGATCTCACAAATAACCTTCTCGATAATTCCATCGGGGCGGGAGAAAGGTGTGGGATTGCCATCCGTTAATTTATCGATAGCATATTGCGTAAATTCCGACCAGATTGGGGCTGCCCCGGACAATCCGGTACTATTCTGCATGGGAGTATAATCAGCATTTCCAACCCAAACGCCGACAGCCAGGTCTGGTGTATACCCCATCGTCCAGTTATCTCGGAAGTCATTGGTTGTGCCAGTTTTGGCGGCAACATCAAATCCAAGATTCAGAATGGAGTTTCTACCAAACATGAGTGACCGGGCTTCATTATCTGAAAGGATGGAACTCATCTGGTAGGCGTATTCCGGCCGAATCACCTGAACCCCATCTGGAGGCTCGTATTCATAAATCAGGTTTCCGCGATAATCCTCTATTTTAGAAATTCCATAGGGGGGAATTTTTAAACCTGCATTAGCCATTGTTGCATAGGCTGAAGTCAATTCCGCCAGGGTTACATCACCACCACCCAATGTCAGGGATAATCCATAATCCGGTTGATCCAGGGTAGTGATTCCCATTTTTTCCGCAAAATGAATAAACCCATCCTCATCGGGTGTATTAGGATCATCATATATTTTTACAAAATCCAATGTCTTCACAGCAGGAACGTTTATCGAATTTGCGAGTGCTGTCCTGACAGTAAACGGACCGTGATATTCACCATCATAATTGACAGGAATGTAGGGTTCCCTTGGATCATTCGGGTCACCAGATGGAGGAAACTCACTCTCAACATCCCAGATCATTGTCGCAGGTGTCCACCCTTTTTCGAAAGCGGCCAGGTAGGTTAGGGGTTTTATCGAGGATCCAGGTTGTCTGGGGGATATAGCCATATTTACCTGACCGGATATCTCCTCATTATTAAAATCCGCAGATCCAACCATGGCCAGGATTTCCCCGGTAGAAGGTTCCATTGCCACGAGTGCGCCATTGGTTGCATTCCGGTCCGCCAGGGCACTTACCTGATCTTTTACTATCTCCTCTGCTTTAACCTGAAGTTCAGGATCAAGGGTCGTAAATACCGAAAAACCGGAACGGTAAATCGTTTGAGCATCAAATTGATCCTCCAACTGGGCACGGATGTAATTTACCCAGTGAGGATGCTCATACGAAATTTGTTTTATTTCAAAAGGATAATTATCCAATTCTTCGGCTGCCAATGAGGCTGCTTCTGCATCAACACATACGGGTTGATCGCTGTTGCTTACCTCAATACACCCTTTTTCCTGGCTATCCTGGTACAGCAGCACCAGAACCTGTTTCGCTCTGCGTAAGGTTGCATCCCGGTTGGTAGTGATGTCATATACCGATGGTGCCTGAGGTAAACCGGCGAGGAATGCAGCCTGTCCCAGGGTGAGGTCATCGGCCTTTGTCTCGAAATATGTTTCAGCCGCAGCCTGGATGCCATAAGCCAGGTTACCATAGTAAATTTCGTTCAAATACAATTCAAGAATTTCATCCTTGCTGTAACGCCGGGTAATCTCCGCCGCCAATACAATCTCACGGGTTTTTCTCTCTACAGTCTGTTCATACCTCTCGGCTGGATCGAGTAATATAATCCGGGATAATTGTTGGGTAATTGTGGATGCTCCGGAAACAATTTCCCCCGATGTGTAGTTTTGAAACAGGGCTCGAGCTATAGCAATTGGATCAAAACCGGGGTTGTTATAGAATTCCTTGTCCTCGGTTGCTATCATTGCGGCCAAAACATTTGGGGAAATTTTATCAAGCGTTACATAGGTCCTTCTGCCGGCGTTTGGATCTAAAATCTCATATAAAACATTCCCATCCCGGTCCAATATCCTTGTTGTTTCAAATTGTGAGGCTCTTTGCCGCAAATCGGATACGTTCGGGAGAGATGCGGCAATTGAAAAATACTTATAAATACCAAAAGAGAAGACACCGGCCGCACCCACTATCCCGGCAAAAAACAACAATAAAATGGATTTTAACAGGCAGTCAGCCCTATTACCTGGTCTTTTTGATTTTGGTGAGGGATTCTTTGGACGTGGCTTCGGATGTAATTTGAGAGATTGGGTTGGTTTTTTCCTTTTGGCTGAACCAGCCAATACAGGCGCTCCTCGA
>Ga0209254_10006379_pt1 | contig 10883 bp, 7 predicted proteins | sample FrelakmetDIP11DI_FD_187148 | JGI IMG/M metagenome (GOLD analysis project Ga0209254, IMG submission 187148) | Freshwater lake sediment microbial communities from the University of Notre Dame, USA, for methane emissions studies - DIP11 DI (SPAdes)... | ecosystem: Environmental > Aquatic >... | reverse complement strand
CGCACATCAGCTGCCATAGAGGACGTAAGCTGCTCCAGAAGCCCGTTTGAAAGTGCTTCGCCTCCGGTTACGGCTGTTGCCAGGAATGCGGCACGGGTATTCTGTTCCGCCTTTTGTATAGTGTTTGATCCCGGCCCCGCAGGTGAGCCGGCCATTAGTGCTGCTGCTGGAACAACAATATTTTCTGCAGGCTCCTGCGGAAATGCCAGGGGAAACCCGATTACTATTGAGCGCTGCCCCCGGGCAGCAAGAACCTGCCAGAGCGGCGTCTGCACGGCGCTGACTGACCCGGAGCGCATCAGCTCGCCGGCATCGTTAATGCCGTGCTTCTCCGGGAAGCACCCGGTGACAAGCGACGCAAGAATTGCCGTGTCAGTCTTAAAACCCGCGTTGATAATATCTCCATAGGAGCCCTGCTGCTGAAACAGGCTGCTCAGGCATGGGAGCTGGCCGCTTCTGTGTAAGGCGCTGCTGTCATCCCAGGAAAAGCCGCTGATGCAGACCATTGTTAGCTCTACGCCGGTTGCGGGAGGAGGCTGCTGCGGACGAATAAGAAGTCCCAGCAGCAGAAGCAGCATCCCTCCGGCAAGGGCAACCAAAAAAGGGGCGGTCCGGGAGCGTGGTCCTTTTGCCGATGCAGTGCTGTACAGGCTCATTAAAAATCTCTCAGAAAAATATCAGTGACGACGAGCTTTCCTGCGTTGTGAAGATAGCGAAAGCGTATTTTCTTAATGGTCATTGGTTCCGGCAGTTGCACGCGCGTCACATAGGTGTTAACCGGAAACAGATAGCGTGAATATCCCCGGTATATTATTTCACGCACCATAGCTGTCTCGCTGAAGGTGTGTTTGATATAGGTGCGTGCTTTTGGACGGAGAGATGAATGCTCGGCCGTGTCAATGCCTGCCCGTAACAGGTAATCAAACGGCCGGCCCGACTGGTCATAAACCGTCACCTGTGCCACGGGCTTGCCCTGGCTGATTGAATAGCTGTAGGTGAGGAACGTGAGCACATCCAGGGCTATCGCGGGCTGCGCAGAGGAGCAGTAAAACCAGGTATCTTCAGCCGGCTTTGCAACGCTCGCATCACGAGTATCAAGGTGATAGCTATGTCCAAACGGTATTGAATTGCGATACGCGCCCAGAATAACAAGATGGGTGAGCAAAACAGCGCCCGCGACGCCACAGAGCAGCGGTGTCAGGGCGTTGAGCAGCCGTGCTCCGGCATCGGGCCGCAGGAAAAAACGGATCAGCAGCAGGAAAAGAGCGGCCAGCAGCATAAAGGCAGCCAGCGTTACTGCCGCTTCCAGCGGATTTTTAAAGAGAACCGCATGGATGAGGCGATCGGTAAAAAAATTCTCATTGCTCCACTGGGCGGTAAAAAGCGATCCCGCCTTCTCGGGAAAAACAAAGAGCTGCTGGTGGATGAGCTCCCCTATGGTCAGCGGCTTATCTATAATCCGTGCCGGCTCGAAAATGCCATAGGGAACGCTGGTGACCCGGTACGCCCCGATTAAAAAAACATTCCAGACGACGGCAAATGACAGGAGCGCAACGATAAACTCGCGGGAGAGGTATTTTTTCTCTTCTGCTTTTTCTATCAGGGCTGCAAGGCCCGGCACCAGGAAGGGGATCAGCTCAATAAAAAAGCGGTTGGAAAAACCAATGCCCGTCCACCACACCGACCAGGCGCTGTAAATATAGGTATGCAGTACCGCGCACACCATGGCGAGCGCGCCGAAGGCCCGGTCTTTTTTCATGAGCAGCCAGAGGCCCAGCGCCGCGGGCAGCAGCAGCGGCGTCCAGGCAAACAGACCGTGCTGGGCGGTAGAGAACAGGGTGCCGAAAAAGTTCGGGTGCAGCCAGTCAAAATAATCACCTATTTCCTGGTAGGGCCCGCTCCACCAGTTCCCGGAGATGCACTTCCAGATGGTAAGCTGGGGGCTGAATATAAGGATGGCTGCCAGCATGCCCGCCAGCGGCCTGATTATGGTGCGGATAACAGCTTTTTTTAACCGCAGGCACTGAATAATATCCCACGCCGGGAACAGGACGAGAATGGCATTGGTTGGGCGGATCAGGCAGAGTATGCCGCCGATACTGCCGAGCGCGATCCAGTCTTTCCAGGTCCTGGCGCCGAGGGTGCGTTTCCAGTAGAGAAGGAACAGCGCCGTAAAGAAGGTGTTGAACGGGTGCGGCCAGCCGTTCCAGCAGAAGGTAAAGAAGACAAGGGGCGAGGCCAGCCAGCAGCCGATTGTTGCCAGCAGGCTGGTGCTGCGGGAGAAAAATTCCCGGCACAAAAGGTAGATGAGCAGCACGGCAGCCAGGCCAAAAAAAGTTGAGGACAGGCTGACCATGAAGAGATAGGGAAAGGTCATGCCGTTGGGGGCATGGTATGCTCCCAGCAAAGCCATCACCCGGGCCAGCAGTTCTCCCGCAGCAAAAAAAGGCACTTCCAGCAGCGGCACGCCAAGGTACCGTGCCGAGTTTAAGGTGACAGGATTGTAAAATCGATATGCATTCTGAAGATACAGTTCATTATAAAAGTTCAAATCAAAATCTTTTACCACGGATACGAGAGTGGCCAGATATTGAAAAGCATCATGAATAACGTTCACCTGAAAAAGCACAAAAAAACATGCGGCAAAGGGGACCATAAACAGCGCGCATTCAAGACGCGCCACCGGAAAAATGCCCAGCGCCCTCAGAAACACTATGGTCCGGTAACAGACGAGTGCAACGGCTACGGCGGCAAGAAAGAAGGGAATGGCCGGCACCGGAACGATAAAAACAATGCCGGCGAGGTTCAGCAGCATGAGGGGGCTGAGAATTACGGCAAGGCGTTCTTGCGCATCTTCAGCGGGCAGGGAATTTTTTGCAACAAGCAGCATGCCCCGGAAAAACCCATAGAGCAGAATAACGCCCGCCGGGATGCTGTATATAAGAAGCCCCGGATAATATTCGATTCCGCCGTCTATTAATAAGGGCAAAAACAGCCCCAGGGTCAAACCGGGGAGAACCCAGGTTTTAATTGCATTCTTCCAGCCAGTGTGCGGCACTATAGTACTTTTCAACCCCGGCATAAATTCCTTACCAACTGCTGGCATCTCTTTTTTTAAGGGATGCTATGATACGCTGAACCTGAAGCGCCTTGTCCGTATCACCTTTTTTGCGGTATGTCCTGCGCAAACTCTCTGCTTTACAGGAATAATTCGCTGCTTCGGGTTGCGCGCTGCCTTTTTTCATCCGCCGTGTTCTAATTTTTTAATTGCCGCTTCAAGCTGCTGCTGTTTTGCCGCATCCCGCTCTACCTCAAGAGCCTTGCGCAAACAGCGCAGGCTCTCCTGCTTGTTGCCCTGGCCGGCGAAAATCAGCGCCAGCTCCCGGTAGGCGTCCGTGTAATCGGGCTGCAGCCGGATGGTTGTTTCAAATTCCCTGATAGCTTCTGCAACTTGACCGAGCTTAAGGTGTGTTTTGGCAAGATTGAAGCTTACCCGGCCATCCGGCTTACGGTTGCTGCTGAGGCCAAACAGCCATCCTGCTGTTGTATAGTCTGCCTTCTGAAAATATACGATGCCGAGATTGTTCAAGGCTTCAGCAAGAGCCGGATTCAGTTCTACCGCTTGCTTAAGCTCTACCTCGGCATTCTTGATATCCCCGAGCACGCCATAGGCTCTTCCCAGGTTATTATGAAAGATAGCATGCTCCGGCCTGAGTCTGACCGCCTCCTGATAGTGCACCAGTGCTGTCTGGTAGTCTTTGATTTTTAAATACTCTGTCCCCAGATTGTCATGCCCGCGCGCGCACTCCGGCGCTGCCTTCACCACCGAGGCCCACAGGGTCATGGGGTCTTTCCAGTCCCGGTTCCGCACCACAGTGCGCACTGAAAACAGCAGCAGGATGCAGGCAATAAGGGCAACCCAGCTTTTGCTTTTTCGCTGCAGCACATAGTGCCACAGGGGCGAAAACAGAATAACAGCCCCGGCAAGCGGAAGGTACAGGTAGTGTTCTGCCATGAGCTCATGGTGCGGAAAAATCTGGCACACCGGCAAAAGAGTGATGAAAAACCACATGCCCCCGAAAAATATCCAGACGCGTTTTTTCAGCGAGCGCAGCACCAACCAGATGCATGCTCCCACTATCAGTGCTGCCCCGATAACGCGCGGCTCCAGAAACGAGGTGGACAGCGGAAACGCATTGTATGAATAGTCTGCATGAAGCACAACCGGCAACAGGATCAGCTTTATATAATAGAAGATAATGCGCACCATCGTGGCAAAATTGCTGACCGCGCTTCCTCCGTAAAAGCTCTTTACCAGTGACGGATAATGGACAAAAATTTTATCATAGAAGAAAAAAGCGCCGACCATTCCCAGCGGCACATACAGCTTCCAGTATCTGGTAAACATCCCGGTAAACGATCCGATTATTTTGGTGAGCACCGTTCCCGGGAGCGTTTGACGCTCCATGAACGTATGGACGAAATCATAGAGCACGCATATGAGCGGCAGCGTCACCGCCATTTCTTTTGAACCCAGCGACAGGAGGAAGCAGACAATGATGGCTGCGGGATGCCATTTCCGCGGCGCCGTGCGGTAGCTGATAAAATAGTAGAAGGCAAGCAGGTAAAAAAGCGTCACCAGTATATCACGCCGCCCTGAAATATAGGTTACGCTGTCGGTGGCAACCGGATGGGCGAGAAACAGGAGCGCTCCGACAAGGGAAACAGCGACATCCCGCATGAGCATGCGCAGCACCAGGAACAGTATAAAGGCAGTTACCGCATGATAGATAGCGTTGGAAAAATGATAGGCAACCGGAGTCAGGCCTGACAGCGCATAGTCAACCATGTACGTGAGAAACCGCACCGGCCGGTAGATGGGCTGGCCGGTCTGCAATCCAAGAACCAGCGGGATATGGGTAAAACTTTTTATTGCGGGATTTTCTACAACGATAGGCAGGTCATCGAACACAAACTGGTTTGACATGCTGTTGCCATAAAGAATAAGCGAAGCGCATACCAGCACGAAAAAGACCAGGATAGTTATTTTCCGGGGGTTTTGGTTAGTTACCGGAGGGCGTGTTATCTGCTGCTGGAGTACCGGGGAAACCGTCTTCCGTTTTTTTTTGCTCATCACTTTTTATTTTGCATTTCATTCAGCGATTTTCTCAGCTGTATAGCTTCGCTGCGCTCTTCATCAGACATGGACCCCATGAGTTTATCCAGTTTTTCCAGGTCCCGTTCAGCCTGTTTTTTGACCAGATCGCTGCTATCGTTTTTAAGCACCTGCATCGTCTTTTGCGCCCTGTTCAACAGGTCTTTACCGGTCTCACCCTTCTTCGGCGCATAGCGCGGCTTCTCCGGTTTTGGCTCGGAGGCGGGGACTGGCATCGTGACATCGGTCTTTTCACTTGAGCGCTGAGCAGCGCCTTCATGTAAAAACAGCTCTACTGAGTCATTTGCGTCGGCATTCGTGAGCAGGACCTTTTTTTCGTTAATCTCTTTCAGCAGATAGCCCTCTATATAATCGCCGGTCATGTAAACATCAGCATCTTTCCCTGAGCCTTTTTTGAGAGAATTTTTTATGACCGCTTTCCTTTCATTGCCAACGATCACGGTTCCCGTGAGCTTTATCTGTTTCAGGTCAATCTTTGAAACCGCCTTTTTTGCTTCGTTGGCCTTGCTATCAGTCTTTTCCATGATCCATTCTTTTCTGTCCGGGCTGAAAAGATTTTTCTTGGAAATCAGAGAATACGGCTCATCAGCAGCTCCTGCATTTATACATACTGCAATCAAGCTGATTCCAGCAATAACTGCGGGATTGAAAAAGTATTTAAGTTCTGTTCTCATTACCGTTCAAACCTCTATTGTGGTAGCTCCAGGCTTCCGCCTGAGTTGTTTCTTAAACTTTCTTTCAATAAACGCAAACTAACGTTTGCGGCTACAATTAAGCACCATGCACTCGCCACGCAACCTTTTCTCCTATGTACTATCTGTCTTCTTTCTTCTGTCTTCTGTACTCTATCCCCTAACCCGGACAAGCCGGAACCAAAGTTAACCGCAAAGACTAAAAAAGAAACAAAGAAGATTGAATTTGGAACTCGATTCGACTGAGACCTGCGACGAGCTCAGGTCGAGTCGCTCATCGCAGGCAGGAACTCACAAAGGTAAAAACAAAAAAATTCCTGATTTCTTGAGTTCCAGATTTTTAATTTTTCACATCTCAAGATGCGGCACTTGATCGCCATAACCCATACGGTAGAATGCCATCCTGGTATTGCAGCCAATAATACCGTCTATTTTGAGGCCGTATTGTGTCTGAAGTGCTTTGACCGCTTTTTCCATCTGGCTGTCAAAAACATCAGTAAAAGGCTCCTGCAGGGAAAAGTTGTTTGCGTTCAATGTTTCTTTCAGCAGGATAACCTGCTGGTGCACATCCCCGCGCTGCAGCCGCGGCGGCAGGCTCATAAACTCTTGCCATACATAAAAAGCTTTTCCTGTCCATTGTTCATGAAGCTTCTCAAGCGCAAGAGATACTCTGCCGTGCCGGGGATCAAGCAGGACGGCCTGATCATTTTTAATGCCGGCAAGAACCACATAGCGATACGCGGGATCACTCACCAGAATAATACAGGGGTAATCAAGCCTCTTGACCTGGTCAATCGTTGTGTCAAGAGTAGTTACCGCGAGGCCGAAGACCTGCGCCACATCACTAAAGCTGAATGACGCAGATGTGCTGCGCTTTTGCAGCTCCTGCATCAGTTGTTCCTGCGGGACATCCCAGAGCACCAGCAGGGTAGCAAGTGCTTCCGGGGCACACTCACTGACCCGTTCCTGGCGCAGGACCCCATCGCTGTCAAACGCGCCGCTGCGGGGAACACTCACCTGCTTGACAATCGTTTCCAACACCGGGACTGCTGCGGGCGCCGGTTTTGGGGCAGCTGCCGGAGGGGCAGCGGCGAGCAGTGCATCAGGCATCTTTGCCCGTGCATAATGAACCCCGGTGCGGGCATCCCAGGTGAATTGCCCTATCCATCTCTGCGGAAGATCCAGTTTTAAAGGTGCCAGCATTCCCAGAAAAAGTGCGCTGATGATAATCCCCAGGGTAAGCGTATAGACCGCATTGACTCTCATTGACACGGCAGGCACTCGTTCTACAGAAGAATTATTTATAGCCTCCTGCACCATCCTGCCGGTAATATTTTTTTTCTGCGCAACATACCCGGCAAGCAGCGCCTTATCGCAGATAAGGTTAATGGTGCGCGGGAGCCCGCCGGAAGAATGGGAGATCTTATCCAGGGACCGGCGGGTAAAGGTTATGCTGCCGTTAGACCCGGCTTTCACCAGACGGTGGTAGATGTAATGACTGACATCTGTTCTGGTTAAAGGCTTCAAATAAGCCCATATCGCAATGCGCTGGTACAGCTGCCGCAGGGTTGTTTTCGACAGTTTTTTAAGCAGCTCCGGCTGGCCGGAGAGAATAATCTGCAGCAGCTTTTCTTTTTCGGTTTCAAGGTTTGAGAGCAGCCGTATTTCTTCCAGAACCTCAGAAGAAAGGTTCTGGGCTTCATCAATTATAATCACTACCCCCCGGCCGCGGGCAGAGCTCTGCAGCAGACAGGTATTGAGGCTGTCAAGCAGTTCTTTTTTTGATGCACCGGATGGCTGCTGACCCAGATCCTGCAGTATGGTCTTGAGCAGTGCGGTGGCGGTGTCCGGCGGGTTGAAAATAAGGGCTGTTTCCATCTGCCCTTCCAGCGCGTGGAGAAGAGACCGGCACAGCGTTGTTTTACCCGTCCCCACATCCCCCACCAGGGCCATAAAGCCCTGTTTTGCATGGACCCCGTAGAGAAGCTGATTATAGGCATCGAGGTATTGTCTGCTTTTAAACAGAAAGGTGGTATCCGGGACGTTGGAAAAGGGCCGTTCACTGAGGCCATAAAATTGCATGTACATGAACAGACACCCTTAAAGAGTTTGAGAGTTGCGGAGTTAAGGAGTTAAAAAAGTTACTGGTTTAGTGCTGCACATTATTTTGCCTTAACGGCTCAACGAATACATAGCTATTGAGAAGTTGATTGTTTCAATTTTTCAAGCCGCTGCTGCTCCGGAGCTGCTATCTCGCGCATATTCTCGCTGGTAACAACCTTGGGGGTGAGCATGATCACCAGCTCTGTTTTCCGCACCTCGCGGGAGGTATGCTTGAACAGATACCCGAGCCAGGGGATTTCACTCACCAGAGGGACTGCGATTACGTTTTCCGTCACTTTGTTCTGCATCAACCCGGCAAAAAGAATGGTCTGCCGGTCATTGACACGCACCACCGTGTCTGTCTCACGCACATCAACAATCGGCACCACGTCACCCTGCACTGATTTTGCCTCTCCCACCTTATCAGTAACACTGGGATGAATGGTGAGAGTAATAGTGCCGTCCGAGCCTATCTGGGGTGTTACCGCCAGAACCACTCCGATACTTATAAAATTGACCTCCGTGGTGGTGTTTGATTCACCATACACGGTCTGGCGCGTGGTCTGGAAATAGGGGTCTTCACGGGCAACCTTGATGATTGCCGGCTGATTGTTGAGGGTTGAAATTTTCGGGCTGGAGATAATGTTCACATCGCCCTGGGTGGAAAGAGCTTCAATAATATCATTCAGCGCCACAATCTGGTCAGGTCCGCCGATGCGAAAAACACCGCCGAACGGCTTTACCATCCAAGCGCCGGGAATAGACTGGGTTTGGCCGCTGGATCCGGAACTGCCGCTGCTTCCCTGATTGCTTGAGCCGGTGTATCCCAGCCAGGGGCTTGCGCCATTGGTTGCAAGACCCCAGGATAGATTACTCATCTGGGGCAAACTCTGGATATAGCCCCAGTCAATACCTGCCTGAAAGCTGTCTTGCAGATACACTTCAATAATTTGCGCCTCAATCAATACCTGACGCTGGACCGACCCGGTCACCATCTCCAGGTATTCTGCAATCTTTCTTATCTGTGCCGGGTAGTCTTTCACCAGCACGGTATTGGATGTCTTATGGACTATAATCGCACCATCCGGTGATTTGAGGCTCTGCAGACCCTTGTCTATTTCTTTCCACAGATCAGACTCATCTGCAGTGGTCACCTCGCTGTAACCCGCGCTTGTTTGATCGCTGCCGCTGGTGGAGCCAGCGCTGGTTCCAGAACTTGAACCTTGTGTTCCTGATGAAGATCGTCCGCCAACGCCGCCGGAAGCGAGCCCCTTGCCTTTTCTCACGGTGGTAATATAGTCAAGAAAAAAAATGCGCGTATCCAGGGATGGTTTGAACACCTTGATTAAATTTCCCTCGCGCTTATATTCAAGATTTAATTGACCGCAGACCACATCAAGCACCTGCTCCAGGGTAACCCCTTTCAGGTCAATGGTAACCCTGCCGGAAATTTTCGGGTCCACGACAATATTGGCATTAATCTCCCGGGAAAAGGCCAGCAGCAGGTCCTGAATGTCTGCATCCCGCATCTGCAGAGTATAGGTTTTCTGCGAAGAAACCAGGGTCGCCCCTTTCTGCGGCATCACTATTTCCTTGAGATCAGGCTTTGGCGTCTCTGCTTGGGGCCCCGGCGTCGAAGGTTTCTCCGCTTTTTTCGGGGGCGTTGCGCAGCTGCAGAGAAAAAGCATGAGCACTGAGAAAATAATAATCCCGGTACGCTGCTGCCATATATTCAATAATGTTTGTGCAGGTAATCGCGGGGTGCTTTGTGGGTTCCCCATTTTTTATTCTCCTCTACAATAACTTCGTATTTAAAAAATTAACCGCAGATTTATAGCCACAGAAAACACAGAACAACACGGAAACTGACTATATTTTAAAGTTACCTAAAACAAGCGGCCCTTTCTGTGACAATCTGTGTAATTCTGTGGCTGAAACAGATTTCTTATTCTCAAAATTGAATAACGCTCTTCGGCAATACCAGCAGGCGGCGCGTCCCATTCTTTTCCAGGACCACCGCATCGCGTTTAATACTGACTATTTTCTCGTCCCTGACCATGTCGCCTTCCCGATAGATCTTATGGTTAATGGCGACTATTTTTTTTGTTTCGCTCATCAAAATCAGGGTCACTGTAAGCCCCTCCTCGCTCATGGCGGCAGTAGCCGTCACGGCCGAACTGCTCTCGTTCAGCCACGAAGAGGCAAACGGGTCCCTGCCCCATCCACTGACCGTTACTTTCTCCCCGGACTGAAAATCCGGAGGGCGGGCATTCACCCCTTTCTTTTCATGAATGCCCGGCATTGCCTGCAGAGCGCCGATCTGCGGGGGAGCTGAAAAACCGGCCTTGCTTCTCAGGGGAATGGTGAAAATGCTGATGCTCACCAGTATCACAAACAGCGCGGTGAAGATTCCAAGAATTATTGAATTTTCCTGTTTCAGCGTCATGGTACTGTTTCCATGAAAACCTTGTTTTATTTCAAGAAATAAGTGTTTTTAATACCAGGTGGCAGGTAACCACCGGCATTTTTTCATCTCTGCGTATCTCAAGCTGATGGACGATCGTGAAAATAGGAAGTTTTTCCAATGCACGTATAAAGAGCACCAGGGTCCGGAAATCGCTGCGCAATTGCATATCAATAACAACCTGCCGGTATTGCGTATGGCCGGCTGTTGCCGGCAGTGTTTGTTCTTCCTGCGGCTTAAGGGAAATAACTTCCATATTGAACTTTTGACACTGCAGCGCGAGCTGTTCCAGAAACTGGACAAAGCTTTCTCTGGTTGAAAATTTCTCCTCATAAAAAGAAAGCTTTTTCTCCAGCCTGCTGACGTCGGAAGCGACCTGCGTGCCGCCCGTTAAAAATGCTGCGGTCTCCTGCAGTTTCTGGTCGAGGGACGCAAGCTCTGTTGTTAC
>Ga0209254_10006378_pt1 | contig 10883 bp, 11 predicted proteins | sample FrelakmetDIP11DI_FD_187148 | JGI IMG/M metagenome (GOLD analysis project Ga0209254, IMG submission 187148) | Freshwater lake sediment microbial communities from the University of Notre Dame, USA, for methane emissions studies - DIP11 DI (SPAdes)... | ecosystem: Environmental > Aquatic >... | reverse complement strand
ATAATTATACTTGACACACTATATCCATTTGTCTATAATTCCACCACTTCGCCTGGAGAGGTAACCATCCGACATTCAGGCGAAAAATTAAAACTGAAGATAAATCAAAGGCGTCGGTCAAAACGCCGTCCATATGAAGGAGCAAGAAGGGAAACACCCGGATGTAGGTATGGATTCTTGCCGTTACGCTGAGGATCCGTATCGGGAAATGGCCTAAACCGCGCTCCGTGTCCAGACCAAGTTGCTGTGCAACTGTTTGTATATTGAATCTCCGAGTTGGACATTTCCCTGCATCGCCGGGTAGCTCGGCGGTGCGGAGAGGAGGATGTGAGTGGCGGTTAACTTTTCCCCGGCGGAAATGAACGTATTGCTCCTCTACGATTTGAACCCGGCGTGGACGGCCGATGAAAAGGAGGAAGTGGCGCAAGCCCATTCCCGCCTCAGCGACGCCCTCTCGTCGGCCGGCTATAGCATCGACCCGCTTCCCGTCGTCGATCGGCACTTCCCCGAACGCCTGAGATCCTACGATTCCCGGAACTGCGTCTTGTTCAATTGGTGCGACGGTATTCCCGGCCTTCGGCACAGCGAATATCTGGTGGTGCGCCACCTTGAACAGTTGGGATTCGTTTTCACCGGTTCGGGTTCCGCCACGCTCGCGCTCAGCTACGACAAACACCAGGTCAAGCAGATCCTGGATCAAAACGGTGTTCCGACCCCTCACTGGAAGCTGTACACGTCCTCCGCGGCCAACGGCTGGCATCAGTTTCCGGCGATCGTCAAACCCGCCGTCGGGCATTGCAGCGAGTGGCTCACCTCCGAATCGGTGGCCATGAACGCCAAGGAGCTGCACGATCGGATCGCCTATCTGGTGAACGAGGTCGGGCTGCCGGCCCTGGTCGAGGATTTCATCGACGGACGCGAATTTCATGTGTCGCTGTGGGGCAACGGGCGCGTCGAAATGCTGCCCCCGGCGGAGATGGATTTTTCGGCCTTCAGCGACGTGCACGACCGCCTGTGCACCTACGACGCCAAATTCATCCCCGGCTCCGTTCATTACGAAAACATCCGCACCGTTCTTCCGTCCGCCTTGAACGACGGTGAACTCGCCGAGCTGGAACGGGTCTGCATGGCGGCTTACAAAGCCATCGGCTGCCGCGACTACGGCCGCATCGACATCCGCCTGCGGGACGGCAAGTTCTACGTGCTCGACATCAACCCCAACCCCGACATCAGCGAAGATGCCAGCATGGCCAGCGCCGCCGAGCATGCGGGCTATTCCCACAAGGACATGGCCACTTATCTGGTCAAGCTGGCGGCCAAGCGCCATCCGGTCTTCGGCAGGAAGATGAGGTCGAACCCGCACTGAAGCCGCTTGCGCTTCAGCCCGGCCCCCTCGTTTCAGTTCCACGCGGGCAGCATGAACTTCGGCCGGCCATCGCGGCCGAAGAGGCCCCAGTGCGGGCCGACGCCCTCCGCCTCCGCCTTCCAGGGTTCGTCGAACATCTCAAACAGGAAAACTCCGAGGGCATGGGCGCGTGCATAGCGGGCCAGGTCCCGGATGAACCGGGCCTGGTTCTCCGGGCCCGGGACGGCGCGCCCGTTGGCCGGGCCGGCGCTCGGCCAGCCGGTCTCGCCGATGAGGAGGGGCTTGCCGGTCGGGGCGTAGAGCTCGATCAGCCGGCGGAACGAAGCGTCCAGATTGGAGTCAACCGCCTCCTCGACCGGCACGGTGGCGAAGAAGGGATGGATGTTGACCATGACCGCATCGCAGTGCCGGGCGATCCGCCGGCCCTGGCTCTCAAACGCCTTCACCGCCGCGACCATCGACATGGCCGACGTGACCCGCACCGCCGCGCGGACCTCCGGCTTCAGCCCCCGGCGGACATAGTCCAGGTCGGCGATCAGCTGATCGACGGATACCGGCTGCCGGCAGGCCTCGGGCTCGCCGGGAAGGCACTCGTTGCCGACCACCACGCCGGCCACGTTCGGATACGCGTTGGCCAGCCGCAGGGCCGTGTCCATCTGGGCGCGCGTGCTGCCGGGTTGGCCGGGATCGTCGTGGTTCAGGCCGCAGACGTAAACGCCGATGAAAAAACGCAGCTCCGGGAAATGACGCTGCGCCAGCGGGACGATGCGGCTCAGGCCGTTGTCCAGGCCATAGGTGCGGATCTGCCGAAACCCGGCGCCGGCAATGGCTTCAAGGTCCTCGACGATCTGCCGTTCCGGTATCTCGGGGCCCGCCCCCGGCCGCTGGCCTTCCTTGTGGAACGGCCCGTAGTTGATGCCGATGAAGGGCGCGGCGAGCGGGCCCTGGGCGAAACCGCGCGCCGGCAGGATCCCCAGCAGGCCGATGGCGATGAGCGCGCCGGGGAGCCACCGGCGCCTGGTCCAGCCCGGCGCCATCACATGCGCTTCCAGCGCATGGAGCACCCCGGCCGGATGCCGTAGCGATCGGCGAACCCGGCCTTGGCCTCCATCACGTATTTCGCCGGCCCGGCGGATGAATACTGCCGGTCGGACATAGGGGTGGTATGAGCCGCCACATTCAGGACCTTGCCGTCGGCATCGATGAAAATCATGTCCAGCGAGCCCGGCGTGTTGCGCATCCAGAACGTCTGCGGCTCGGCCGTCTCGAAGATGAACAACATGCCGGTCATGAAATCGCCGAGGGCTCTGCCCATGAGCCCCCGGGCGCGCGCTTCGGGGGTTTCGGCGATTTCCACCGCCAGAGCCGCCGCCACCGAACCGTCCGGCAGCAGCATTTCCGCCACCCCGTCGGCCCGGATAACGGGGGCGGCGGCGGCGCCGCCCGGCCCGGCCGCCCATAGCATGAGGGTCCCCGCCACCAGCAGGATCCGCCTGTCCATTTGGCTCAACCTCCCCTATTTGCCGATGTTTCGATGCAACCAGGCTAACGCATCGCTGCGGCAAAGGCAATCCGGGGCCGGCCCCGCGTTCCGTCGAGCGCTGAAAAGCAGGCCACGGGCCGTCAGCCGAATCCAGGCATTGACACGCCGGGGTTCATCTCTTAGGCTTTCGGGCATCGCTCGAGGGGGCGGATGATCCCTGCGTCGACCAACCGGCACTTCCAACCAGAAGCGAGAGGGGGAGTATGTACGTTACGTTCTACGGTGCAGTTCGCGAAGTCACCGGCTCCATGCATCTCGTCACGACGGAGCGCGACCGCCTTCTGCTCGACTGCGGGCTTTTCCAGGGCCGCCGCAAAGAGGCCGCCGAAAAGAACCGGGTGCTGCCCTTCGACCCCGGCATCCTCACCAATGTGGTGCTCTCCCACGCGCACACCGACCACTCCGGCCGCCTGCCGGTGGTCACCAAGAACGGCTTCGGCGGCCGGATCGTGTGCACGCGGGCGACGAAATCGGCCTGCGACTACCTGCTGCCGGATTCGGCCAGCATCCAGGAATCCGATGCGGACTACCTCAACTACAAGACCCTGCGCGCGGCCCTGACCCAGCCCGGCAACGCCTCGCAGGGTAAGCGCGCAGCGGGCCAGAGTCTCGATGAAGTCAAGAAGCTCTTGAAAAAGGGCCGGCACGAGCTGAACGTCGATACCATCCGGGACCTCATGGCCCGGCTGCGTCTGGAGGTTGTCAAACCTCTGTACACCCTTCCGGACGCCGAAAAGGCGCTGACGTATTTCGATCCCTATCCCTACCGGACCACGGTCGACGTCGGACGCCAGATGACCTGCACATTCTATGACGCCGGCCACATCCTGGGCTCGGCCATCAGCATGGTCACGGTGCACGAGAACGGGAGGACCTTGCGGCTAGGTTTCTCGGGCGACATCGGCCGATTCGACAAACCCATCATCAACGACCCTGAGCTTGTTTTCGCCGAAGCGGATCGCGACGTGGACCTCCTCATCCTGGAGAGCACCTACGGCGATCGGCTGCACGAACCCGTGGCCGACTTGAAGGGCCAGCTTGCGGCCGTGCTGACGGAAACGCTAAAGCGGGGCGGCACGGTCCTGATCCCGGCCTTTGCGTTCGGCCGCACCCAGGTGCTGCTCTACGTGCTGCATGAGCTTTACAACGAAAAGCGCGTGCCGCGCGTTCCCGTTTGCGTGGACAGCCCGCTGGCGACCCATCTGACCCGGGTGTTCGCCGAGCACCCCGAGGTCTACGACCGGGACACCCAGACCACCTTCCTGTCAAAGGGACAGAACCCCTTCTGGTTCGACCAGATCCGGTTCGTTAGTTCGGTGGAGGAATCCATGGCCCTCAACCGGGATGACACGCCGCAGGTCATCATCGCCGCCTCGGGCATGTGCGAGGCGGGCCGCATCCTGCACCACCTGCGGTTCAAGATCCACAACGAGCGCAACACCATCCTGATCGTCGGCTACATGGCGCAGCACACCCTGGGCCGGCGCATCGAGGAGCTCGGGCTGGAGTATGAGAAGTCCGGCCGCAAGGGCGAGGCGCCGCTCGTCCGTTTTTTCAACAAGGAATATCCCCTGCGGGCCCGGGTGGCCAAGATCGGCGGCTTCAGCGGCCATGCCGACAAGGCCGAGATGCTGCGGTTCCTCAAGCAGAGCAACCTGCGGATCAGGAAGATCGCGCTGGTGCACGGCGAAGAGGGACAGGCGCTGCACTTCGCGGAGACCCTCCAGCACGAAGGCTTCACGGTGTCGGTGCCGCGGCGCGGCGAGACCGTGGCGGTGGGATAATCGGGTCTGTCAAGGAGGTTGCGAATGAAATGCGTGCTGCTGCTGTCGTTGCTGATTGCGTTCTGGCCCCTCACCGCCTCTTCACAGCCCGAGATGGTCACCGGCCGGGCCACGCCGCAGGAAGCCTACCAAAAGGTGTCCGACGCCGCCCAGTTCCTGACAAATGCCGGAGCGAAGGGACTGAAGGAGTTCGAGAGCCCGACGGGGCGGTTTGTCTGGAAGGACACATTCGTGTGGGTTACCGAATGCGAAAAGAACTACTGCCTGCCGACGCCCAGGAGCCGGGACATCGGCCTCAGCCTGTCACAAATGAAATGCCACCGGACTGGAAAGCTCTATGTGCTGAGCCTGTGTGACGATATCGCAGCCCATCCGGAGGGTGCCTGGGTGGAACACTGGCAGCCCAGGCCCGGCTCTGACCCGCCGCAGAGAAAAGTGAGCTTCATGATGCCGGTGCCGGGCTCACCGTATCAGGTGGCCGCAGACGTTTTCGACGAAACGACGACGATGGAGCAGCTGAACCAAATCTCCAAGCGGAAATGAACAGCCACGGATGCAGGAGGTCCCAATGACGAATAGTGAACGTCGATCGAAGATCGCCGCCTACGGGGCGGCCCACGATCTCCTGATGGGCGCCCTAAAGCAGTTCCCGAAGGAGATGTGGCAGTACAAGCCCGGCCCGGAGCGCTGGAGCATTCACGAGATCATCGTTCATCTGGCCGACAGCGAGGCCAACAGCTACGTCCGCTGCCGCAGATTCATCGCCGAACCCGGCAGCCGGGTCTTGGGCTACGACGAGAACCGCTGGGGCGATGGGCTGAACTACCATGGCCAGGACCCCGAAGACGCGCTCGAGCTGTTCCGGCTGTTGCGGCGGATGAGTTATTTCCTGATCAAGGATTTGCCGGACGCGGTCTGGGCGAACACCGTCGACCACTCGGAAAACGGCATCATGTCCATGGATGACTGGCTCGGCATCTACACCGATCACGTCGCGCAGCATATCCGGCAGATGCAGGCCACCCATGCGGCCTGGCTGGACGAGAAAAAAGGCCAGCGCCGCGATCCGGGCGGTTCGCTTTTTGAATTCTCGAAGAAATGAACTTCCCCCTTTGAAAAAGGGGGTCAGGGGGACCTTCAAATCGACTTCCTGAAAGGTTCGCACCCATGAGTCGTTTCCTGTGCGTGGACATCGGCGCGGGCACCATGGACGTGCTCTGGTTCGACACCGAGATCGTCCATCATTACAAGACGGTCGCGGTGTCGCCGGTGCGGACGATCGCCGAGCGGGCGGCGCGGCTGCCGGGCGATCTGGTGGTCACGGGGTGCGAGATGGGCGGGGGGCCGGTGACGGCGGTCCTGCGCCAGCGGGCCGAGACCAACGAAGTGGTCGTTTCGCTTTCGGCCGCCGCCACCCTGCATCACGATATCGACAAGGTGCGTTCCTGGGGCATCACGGTGGTGGAAGACCGGGAAGCGGAGAAGGTGCGCCGCCGCCGGCGCTATGCCCATCTAATGCTGCAGGACATCGATGCGGAGCGGCTGGAGCGCATTGTTGAAAGTTTCGGCATGCCGTTCGAATTCGATGCGGTGGCCGTCTGCGTGCAGGATCACGGGGTCCCGCCGCCGGGAACCTCGCACCTGGATTTCCGGCATCGGATCTACAAGGAGCGGCTCGACGCCGAGCCCCATCCGCATGTGCTGCTTTTTGCGGCCGGCGAGGTCCCGGAGGTCCTGAACCGCCTGCGGTCTGTTGCCCGGAGCGCCGGGCAGCTTCCAACCCGGGAGGTCTTCGTGATGGACAGCGGCATGGCCGCCGTCGTGGGGGCCGCGCTCGACACCCACGCCCCCCGGGAGCGCCCCTTCGTGGTGCTGGACGTCGCCACCTCGCATACGGTTTGCGCGGCGGTTGCGGGAGGCGAACTGGCCGGGCTGGTCGAATATCACACGGTGGACATCACTCGCGAACGGCTCGAAACGCTTCTGGAAAATCTGGTGGCCGGGCGGCTCGACCACCGGCAGGTGCTGGCGGAGGGCGGACACGGCGCCTACATCCGCCGGGCGGCCGGCCCCGAAGCGCTGAAAACCATCATCGCCACTGGTCCCAAACGCCGGCTCGTGCACGGCTCCCGGCTCCCGATGACCTTCGGCGCGCCGCTGGGCGACAACATGATGACCGGCTGCGTGGGACTGCTCGAATCCCTGCGCCGGCGAATGGGCCTGGACCCCATCCTGTATATATGATCGATGAGGAACCATACGGTGTCACATCTCGATTAATGATTAATATTGACCGAACCGGTTCATTCTGGTAGTCAGCCATCATGGCACGCGCATGGCGGATAGAGTTTGAGGGAGCGCTGTATCACGTGTTGTCCCGCGGCAACGAGCGGCGGGATATTTTCTTCGGCGACGATGACCGGCAGCGGTTCTTGGATACGCTCGGCGACATGGCGCAGCGCTTCGAGATCGAAGTGTTTGCTTATGTGCTCATGGGCAACCACTTCCATCTGCTGCTGCGCACCGCCCGGGCCAATTTATCCAGAGCCATGCAGTGGCTGGGGGTTACCTATACCAACCGTCTCAACGCTATGCACTCCCGCAGCGGCCACCTGTTTCAAGGCCGATTTAAGAACATGCTGGTTCAAAACGATGCATACCTGCTCCAGTTGTCGTATTACATTCATCGCAACCCGCTGCGGGCGAAAATGGTCGAACGCCTGCCGGACTACCGCTGGAGCAGCTACCGGGCTTATGCGTACGGGCAGCCGGCTCCGGAATGGCTCAATACCAAACTCATAATGTCCCGGCTGGTGAATGTCGAGGATCGGCATAAAGCCTATCGGGAAAACACCCAGAAATACGCCAAGGAAGAGGGCCGCCTCTGGGAGGACCTGCGCCACGGGTTCATCCTGGGTGAAAAGCGGTTTGTGAGCGAAATCAAAAAGAGGTTTCTTCCAAAAACATCGCACCGGGAAATCCCTCAGCAGAGATTGCTGATCAAAGAGGTGGATGTGAATCAGGTTCTGGCGAAAGCCGCGGGGTTTCTTGGCTGCGATATCGGAGACTTCAAGAAGGCCGCTCGGGTTTCATCGAGCAGTGTCTTAGACCGTGATTTGTTGCTTTATGCCGTTTGGCAGCTCGGGGTTCGAACCAATTCCGAGCTCGGTGAGATCTTCGGACTGACCGGGTCCGCGGTCAGCAAGCGGGTGGCAGTATTGAAATCCAAGGCCGCGGCCGACGAGTTGATTCGAGAGAAACTTGCCCAAATTAAATCCTTAATCCAGATGTGACACCTTCTGCGGGAAGGAAGAGCCATGGGAATCGAGATATCCGAGAAACAATTCGAGGCGGAAGTGCGGAAATCGGACCAACTGGTGCTGGTTTACTTTCATCTGCCCAGCTGCGCCAAGTGCGCCACCTGGAACAGCGTGGCCGACGGGCTGGTCAAGGACAGCGCCGGGAAGGTCAAGCTCGTCAAGCTGAACGTGGCCGAGAATCAAGGCCTGGCCGGCAAGCTCAATGTCCTCGGCGCCCCCAGCTTCCTCGTCTTTCGGGATGGCGCGGAAGTCGAACGATTTGTTGGGGAGCGGGTCAACTACGAGGACATGTACGGATATTTCGAAGGCTTGGCCTGAGAGTAAAAATGAGGAACTGACCATGAGCGGCGATTCTGGAACGCGTGCGGACATCGGTCTGATCGGGCTGGCGGTCATGGGCCAGAACCTGGTCCTGAACATGAACGACCACGGCTACACGGTCGCGGTCTACAACCGCACGGTCTCCAAGGTCGACGAGTTCCTGACCGGACCCGCCAGGGGCACCCGGGTGGCAGGCGCCCGCTCGCTGGAGGAGCTGACGGGGCTGCTGGAACCGCCGCGGAAGATCATGCTCATGGTCAAAGCGGGGAAGGCGGTGGACGAGTTCATCGAGCAGCTCCTGCCGCACCTGGATCGGGGCGACCTGATCATCGACGGCGGCAATTCGCACTTCACCGACAGCACCCGGCGCACCCAATGGCTGCGGGACCAGGGGATCCAGTTCATCGGTACGGGCATCTCCGGCGGCGAGGAAGGGGCGCGCGGGGGACCGTCCATCATGCCGGGCGGGTCGCCCGACGCCTGGCCGCTGGTCCGGGAGCTGTTTCAGGACATCGCGGCCAAAACCGCCGACGGGACTCCCTGCTGCGACTGGGTCGGTGAAAACGGCGCCGGGCATTACGTGAAGATGGTCCACAACGGCATCGAATACGGGGACATGCAACTCATCGCCGAGGCCTATCAGCTGATGCGCGACGGCCTGGGGCTGAGCCATGCCGCCATGCACCGGACCTTTGCCGCCTGGAACCAGGGCGAATTGGAAAGCTATTTGATCGAGATCACCCGCGACATCATGAGGGTCGCGGATGCCGACGGCCGGCCGCTGGTGGAAAAGATCCTCGACGCCGCCGGGCAGAAGGGGACCGGGAAATGGACCGCGGTCAACTCCCTTGACCTGGGGGTCCCGGTGACGCTCATCACCGAAGCCGTCTATGCCCGCGCGCTTTCCGCGCTCAAGGACGAGCGCGTCGACGCCGCGCGGATCCTCAAAGGACCGAAAGGGAGGTTCAAGCCGGACGCCAAGCCCTCCGTGGAAAACATCCGCAAGGCGCTGCTGGCTTCGAAGATCGTATCCTACGCCCAGGGTTTCATGCTGATGCGCGCGGCGTCCCGGGAATACGAGTGGCAGCTGGACCTCGGCAGCATCGCGCTCCTGTGGCGCAGCGGCTGCATCATCCGCAGCGCCTTTCTGGAGCGGATCAAGACCGCCTACGACCGGAACCCCAACCTGGCCAATCTGTTGCTGGACGATTACTTCAAAGGCATTCTCAAGACATGTCAGGCGTCGTGGCGCCGGGTCGTGACGGCCGCCGTTCTCGGGGGCATTCCCGTACCGGCCTTCGCGGCGTCCCTGGCGTTTTACGACGGGTATCGCAGCGAGCGGCTGCCGGCCAACCTGATCCAGGCCCAGCGGGACTACTTCGGCGCTCACACCTACGAACGCGTGGATCAGCCGCGCGGGACGTTCTTCCACACCCGGTGGCAGGCCCGCCTGACGACTTCGTAAAAAGCCCAATCTCGGCGTTGCGCTTCATCTCGTTGTCGCTGCGGCGTACTGCCAGTACGCCTCGCGGCACGAGATTTGCGCGCCTTGACCTTGGACTTTTTACGAAGTCGTCGCAACAGATGAATATTTACGAGTTCATCACACCTCACCACAGGAAAAGCCTGACGAGGGCCGCCGGCGGGGAGCGTTGACTTTCGGAAGGCAACCGCGTTAGAAAACCTCGCCATGCTTCCCGATCTCGCTCAGCTGTTCGACCTCCAGGGGCGCACCGCGGCCATCACCGGCGCGGGCGGGGAGCTGTGCGGCATGATGGCCGAGGCCCTGGCGGCCCTGGGCGTAAAGGTCGCGATCCTGGACATCCACGCGGAGAAGGGCCGGGCGCGCGAAGCGGCCATCGCCGAACGCGGTGGGACCGCGCGCTTCTTCCGGTGCAGCGTGCTCAGCCCGGTCGAGCTGCAGGCATGCTTCGAGCAGATCGGCGCGCTGTGGGGTCCGCCCGACATCCTGATCAACGGCGCCGGCGGCAACGACCCGCGCGGCAGCACGAACTGCGAATTCTTCGAGCCCGGCGAGGTTGAGACGCCGGGGCTCAGGACCTTTTTCGATCTGGACTACGAAGGGTTTCGCAGCGTCTTCGACCTGAACTTTCTCGGCACGTTCCTGGCCACGCGCACCTTCGGTCGCGGCATGCTCGAGCGCGGCCGCGGCGCGGTGCTCAACATCAGCTCCATGAGCGCCATGACGCCGCTCACGCAGGTGGCGGCCTACTCGGCGGCCAAGGCCGCGGTCTCCAACTTCACCCGCTGGCTGGCCGTTCATTTCGCGCATACGGGCATCCGGGTCAACGCCATCGCACCCGGTTTTCTGCTGACCGAACAGCTCCGGTTTCTGCACATCGATCCGCTCACCGGGGAACTCACGGCGCGCGCCCGCAAGGTGATCGCCCATACCCCCATGGGCCGCTACGGCAAGCCCGAGGAGCTGCTGGGGACCGTGATCTGGCTGCTGTCGGACGCCTCGGCTTTCGTGACCGGAGTGGTCGTGCCCATCGACGGCGGTTTTTCGGCGTACACGATATAGGAGC
>Ga0209254_10006377_pt1 | contig 10884 bp, 11 predicted proteins | sample FrelakmetDIP11DI_FD_187148 | JGI IMG/M metagenome (GOLD analysis project Ga0209254, IMG submission 187148) | Freshwater lake sediment microbial communities from the University of Notre Dame, USA, for methane emissions studies - DIP11 DI (SPAdes)... | ecosystem: Environmental > Aquatic >... | reverse complement strand
TCCCAATAAACAACTTCGTTCAAAAATATCTCATACACGTCTTTCCATCCTGCATAAACAGGATCATCGCTGAAGAAGGAATTATGCCAGATGGTAATCAGGGTCCCATCCACTTTTTTTACCAGATCATGATAATACCGTATCTCTTCAAATGCCTGCGCAGGCGTAAGGTCCTGCTCAAACATGGCGTTGGCATCCATGAAACAAAATGGAAAAATGCGTAAGCTGGTCGTAGATTCCTTTTCCAGGTCATACCAGTGGTAGGGTGAAGAAACAGATGCACGGAATCCATTGATGCTGCCATAGCCCATGGAAAAATCACATTCAATGCCATTTTCAATCAGCAAGCGGTAAGTACCGGGAAGGGATAACCGAATATAATGCTGCCGGCTTCCGTTGATCTTTTTACCGGCCAGCGATTCTAGGCTTGCTTTTTCACTGGAAATCAATTGTGGCGCATCACCGCTTTGCCATGAAGGATGCAAGCCAACCGGGTAACCCATTCCGTGATATTGAACCAGGTTCCTGAATGACTCCATGCGTGGATCCACATTTCTGTCGTAGCCTTTTGGCTGTTCGGCCAGCAGGAAAAAGTAATAAGGTTTTAAACGGTACTTAAGGTGCAAAGCATCCAGCCACTCATACACATCGTAAGGATCTTTTTTCTTTCCAGCCATCACCCGTATTCGGTCAAAAAATCGATCAGGCTTTGCCTGCAAAACGGAACGTGCCGCACCCAATACAGACCTACGCAGTCCCCTGCAGAGATAGGCATAAGCAATATCAATGTCATATGTTGGCATAAACCTGAAAGCAGGTACAGGCATTACCAGGGAAGGAAATCTTTTGGACAGGACATTCCGGAAATGCTTCAGCCACATATTAACCAGCGGCTTGTCAAGGAAATGTTCCCTAAATGCCAGGCTTTGGGTGTGGGCATAGCGGCCATAGCTGTCTTTCTGGTGTGGCAGATATTCTTCATACCGGGTTAACAGGTAAAACGAAGCGGCAAAAATATCAAATCCAAAATCACTTCCCGTTATCAGAAAAAAACAGGGAAGCCCTTCATATACTGAGACTTTGATATCCTGGTCCCGGATATTTTCCTCAAACAAAAGACCTGACGGGCTTAAAAATAATTCATCTTCGTGTATGCGTATATGGGAGTAATTAATACGTGCCGAACCTGCCAGAAGATACTGGCCTTTATCTGTTGTATGCGTAACCGGAATACCCAGTATTTCCTGTAATAAAACAGTTGTAATATATTTCCATCGGGGCGAGTCCCTGTCGGAATAAATTGTCACCATACTATAAACGGGGAGATGTTTTTTAACCGTAAAACACTGGTGGATTTTTTTACAGGAAAACCAATCCTGTCATGCCTGAAAATGAACCCAGGTATAAATTGATCTGCCATGTTCTTCATGAACGATCAGCCTGTTTTTCTTTCCACATCTGGTTGAATGTCCTTGCGGGGAATGTAAGTTGTGACCTGTGTTTCTGCCAACCGGTAAATAACTTATTGACGATCCAGGTTTTCATCTTCCCGTTTCCGGAATTCATCAACGACCTGCTGAGTGAAGCCTGTTTCCATATTTTCCAGGCCATTCTTTCAGCAAAACCTGATGCGCCGGAAGCAACAGCTTCATGGCGGTTATCAAGCAGGAGTTCATGCAGGTTGATTTTTACGGCACATACTTCCGTACAGTTTCCGCAAAGGGAAGAAGCGTAACTAAGGTGTTTCCACTCATCCATTTCTTTGAGGTGAGGTGTGATCACACTTCCAATAGGTCCGCTGTATGTTGTGCCGTAACTGTGTCCGCCAATGTTCTTATAAACCGGGCAGGCGTTCAAACAAGCACCACAGCGAATACAATAAAGGCTTTCCCGGGATTTAGGATGCTGCAGGATATTGGTGCGACCGTTATCCAGCAGGATCACATACATCTCTTCAGGACCATCGGTTTCCCGGCTTTGCCTGGGTCCGCTGATGACCGTATTATAAACGGTAATTTGCTGGCCCGTACCAAACGTAGCCAGCAGGGGCCAGAATAATGCAAGGTCCTGCAACGATGGGATCACTTTTTCAATGCCCACAAGCACGATATGTGTTTTTGGCCAGGCGCAACTGAGCCTTGCATTTCCTTCGTTTTCGGTAAGAGCGATACTACCTGTATCCGAAATGATGAAGTTGGCTCCGGTAATACCAACCTCGGCAGCAGTATATTTTCCCCGCAATTTTTCACGCGCTACCAGGGTAAGTTCTTCGGGAGACAGGCCGGGTGCTGTATTTAATTTTTCAGCAAAAAGCCTTGCCACATCTTCCTTGCTTTTATGCATTGCAGGAGTCACAATATGATAAGGAGGCTCCCCATCCAGTTGCTGGATATATTCTCCAAGGTCGGTTTCCACGCTTTCGATTCCTTCAGAAGCGAGATAATCGTTCAGGTGTATTTCTTCCGTTGCCATGCTTTTGCTTTTTACAACGGTCCGGCAATTTTTCTTCCTGCAAATCTCTCCAATGGCCTGGCGGGCATCTTCAACCGTCTCTGCCCAGATCACTTTACCACCACGCTGACTGAAATGTTTTTCGAAATCCTCCAGTTGCCTATCGAGGGTTTCAATAGCCCGCCATTTGATATTCTTGGCTTTCATGCGCACAGCTTCCACATCAATGAACTGTTTCTTGCCCTGTGGAACTACAGCATTATACTTACTGATGTTAAAATTTATTTTCCGGCGATGGTCAAGGTCGGCAGCTTTTACCTGGCTCTTAGCCATGAATGTATGTGCGGATTCACTCATTTTGTTTTGTTCAATTTAACCTAAAGAGAAAATATTAAAAGTCGCTTTAATGGAGGAAGCCAATTATTACCGCTAATGAATAACCGAAGTTTTTCCGGGTAAGCATTATTCCTTTTCCTGAAAATACTCAGATGCTATTTTTTCCAATGCGGCGTAAAATTCTTTACCGTATTTCCGTGTAATTGACTCCTTCAGAAATTTATACACCGGCACTTTTAACTGAACACCCAACGCACAGGCAGGGCTGCACAAAGATTCACGCGGTTCATAATTCATCATCTCATGTTCATTATATCGGCTTTGTTTTGTCCTTATGGGATAAAGGTGACATGAAATGGGTTTCTTCCATGTTGTCAGTCCCTGGTTATAAGCATCTTCAAAGGCACATTTTATGATGCCCTGTTTATCGCGATAGCCATAGGCACAGATTTCTCCGTTTACGGTTGGCGTTACCCAGCCAAACTCACGATCATATCTGTACAGGCCGGTTCTTTCCAATTCCCTTGCTCCTTCAGGTGTCAGGAAAGGTTTGATCTGCTCATAAGCAAGTTTCACCTCCTCTAATTCTTCATTGGTAAGGGGCGCGCCTGCATCTCCGTCCTCGCAACAGCCTCCTTTACATTTATTAAGGTCGCAAACAAATTGTTCTTCAATGATCTCGTCACTGATCAGTACTTTATCTATAACTATCAAAGCCGGGTTTTGATCAAAATTAACGCATAATCTTTAATATGAAGCGATTAGTGGGAATGAGCAATAAGAGTAGCCAGTCGGCAGTCGGCAGTCGGCAGTCAACAGCCAAAGGCAAAGGCAAAAAACTGCTTATTTGGCAAACAAGTTTAATTGGTAATTAATCTCAGCATTAAATTAAATAATGTATTCCAAGAGCTTTATAAGGTTCCAATTACAATGGCGAGTTTACACTTGATATCATTTCCCAATACTAGACTTTTCTGTATAGCAATGGGCTGTTTTTGCCGACTGGTGACCGGCGACTGGCGACTCATTATTTCCACTTCAGCGTCTCAATCAAGTGTCGCATGTCTGTTTCCAGGAAATCGTTTACTATAGAAAGAGAATCGGCATTGGGTGCGCTGTCGAAATAAAGGGCCCCACGGAGAAAATGACGTAAGCTGTCGGTTATATAAAACTGCCTTGAAGTTGCCGCATTGCCTTCCACTTTAAAATAAATCCCCGCAATACCATTAGCAGTAGTGAATGGAGAATCATTGATCCCGCTGGCTTTCACCGTATGTTTCATTGTCATCCGGTAGGCTTCTTCACGCAGGCCGTCAAATGTATTGCGCACAACGGAATCGCGATAGCCAGTGACAGTTTTTACTTTATACAGGGATGTTCCGCCTATAGATTTATATGACAGGTAAACACGGCCATTGAATTGCGGAAAATCAAGATTGATCCAAAAGGGGTTGTCCGGGTTATCTTCAAAGAAAGAACTGTCGCGGGTAATTTTACCATAGACAGGGTATTCAAACGTATAGGGATAACCGGGATCATTAAATAACTGGTAGGCCCTTTCCGGAAAATCAATCCGGTAATAACCACGTTCACGGGGAGTGTACGCGCTGTTGCAGGATACAGTAAAAAGTAAAAGAAAAGAGAAAAAGGCAAACAGAGTTTTCTTCATATCATTTTTCTTGCGCTGTTGGCTTGATGATTACTTTCACTTTACGGATCCGGTTCTTTTCCAGTTCAAGCACTTCAAAATGAAAATCACCACTCATGATCTCCTGGTTAACCTTTGGGATTTCACCGGCAAGTTCCAGTACCAACCCGGCCATTGTTTCGCTGTCGCCCCGCACTTCATCAAAAGTATCCACCTCAACACCCATCTTCCGGCAGGCATCGTTGACCATTGTTTTTCCTTCGAAAACAAATGTATTATCATCTATCCTGGCATCCGCTACTTCATCCTCATCAAACTCATCGCGGATATCACCAATGATCTCTTCCAGGATATCTTCCAGTGTAACAATACCTTCCGTTCCGCCAAATTCATCTACTACTACGGCAAAATGAATTCGCTTTGCCTGAAACTCTTTCAGCAGGTCTTCTATCAGCCTGTTTTCGTGTACAAAAAAAGGCGGCCTGATCAACGTCTGCCAGTCATAATCCGGCGGTTCATGCAGATGAGGTATGAGGTCCTTGGTATGGATGATGCCGTTGACATGGTCAAGGCTGCCCTGGTAAACCGGAAGCCTTGAATAATGCAGCTCTTCCACTTTGCTTACGAGATCCTTGAAGGAGGTTCCCATTTCAACTCCGTGTACATCAAGCCTGCTTTTCATTACCTGCCGCACGGTTATATTACCAAACTTTATGATGCCTTTCAGGATATTTTTTTCTTCCTCTGTTGCATCCTGTGGTGTGGTCATATCAATGGCCTGGTCAAGTTGTTCCAGGCTGTAGGTACTTGTCTTACTGCCGCCGAGTGCCTTTTCAATGCGGTCCGTAAACCCTACCATCCAGCTACTGATGCCTTTGAATAGGGTATGTATGCCCGTTACCATGGAAGATGTATAGTAGGCAAAGCGGAGATTATTTTGTGCAGCCCAAACTTTAGGCAATGCCTCAGCAAATAAAACCAACAGGGATGTAATCAGTAGTATTTTGATGATCAGTGAAAAGAAAAAATTTGCTTGTGTATCCATCCATTCATTGACCAGGAAATTACAAATGATAATGATCGCAAGGTTAACAACCAAATTGGCCAGCAAAAGGGAAGCCAGTAAGGCACGTGGCTCTTCCAGTAATTTCAGGATACGCCTGGCGGCGGGCATCTGTTTTGTTTTCAGGAGGTTGATATCCTTAAATGAAAGAGAAAACAAGGCTACTTCGGCTCCGGAAACCATGAAGGTTATTAGCAGCAAAAACAGGAGAATGAAAACCAGAATGGTCATTGCAGCCTGGGGCAATGCAGCCAGAAATACGGGATGTATCCACGATTGTAATAGGATGGTCAGCAGGTCCTGGTTCAAAAGATGACTTTTAGTGAAAAATTTGATCTGACATTAACACCTTTTCAAGGTCAAATTGCCATGATCATAGTGCAAACATAATAAAATCATTTTTTGCATCAGAAAGGAAGGTCAGGAGAATGTTCGCCGAGTGAAGGTAAATCTTCCGGACCGTGGCTGTCAAATCCTGCCGGACCACCTACTCCTGGGATACCTCCGCCGTCGGCCCGCTTGTCAAGCATAATGAGATTATCTCCCACAACTTCAGTGGCAAACTTACGGTGGCCTTCTTTATCGTCCCAGTTTCGGGTGCGAAGGCGGCCCTCTACGTAAATCAGGCTTCCTTTATGCAGGTATTTTTGGGCCAGTTCCGCCAGGCCCCTCCATAATACCACAGTGTGCCATTCGGTCTGGCTTATGAGTTTACCGGTCCTGTCTTTATAGGTTTCCGTTGTAGCCAGCGGGAATTTGGCTACGGCAATATTTCCTTCTAAAATTTGTACATCCGGGTCTTTACCGAGGTTCCCTATCAGCATTACCCTGTTTACGCCGCGCATATAATTACGTTTATTCTGAAAGTCAGTTCCTGTCCTGGTTGCTTAATAAATTTACCCATTTTCTGTCAAATAAGAAAGGATATATTTTGGAAAAGGGATTTTTTTAAGTCCTTCTTTGGATATCCATTGAAACCCTTCAGGTACGGACATTTTTCCTGTTGCCTTTACCCTGATGAACCTGCCATGGATTTCCTGATGGGTCAGCAGTTGCCTGTATTCCCCCGATATTTCGGTGACGATGGGTGATTCTCCATGGAATAATGACAATAACTCGGGTGATTGAATCAATTTATTTGTCATTTGCCGACGAGGGGTTTCAACCAGGAAAAACTCGTTCAGGTGCCGCCAGATATCTTTTCCGAGGCGCTGACGAACTAAAACCCGGCCGTTTTTTTCTATCAGGAAATAATAGAGCCATCTCTTTTTTTTGCTGATTTTCAACGCTTTGACTGGCAGTTTGTCAACAAGGCCCTCTGTATGGGCCACACAAATATTGCGTGCGGGACAAGTACTGCATAAGGGGGATGCGGGTTTGCAGATTACCGCCCCGAAATCCATAATGGCCTGGTTATAAAGGCCGGGGTTTTTCCGGTCGAGCAAACTATCGGCCAGCGCGGTAAGTTTATCTTTACCTGTTTTGCCATCAATGGGGTCTTCTATACCAAACAATCTTGACAGTACCCTTAATACATTACCGTCCACAACGGCATATGGCAGGCCAAAGGCAAATGAGGTGATGGCAGCAGCCGTATAGGGACCGATTCCTTTGAGGTTAACCACTTCGTGATAGGTTCTGGGGAACTCGCCATTATAATCGCTTGTAATGACCCTTGCGGTATGCAGGAGGTTCCTGCAGCGGGCATAGTAACCCAGCCCTTCCCATAGTTTGAATACCTCCTGGTCAGGGGCTTCGGCCAGATGGCGGATACTGGGAAATTTTGCCACAAACCGGTTATAGTAATCCCAGCCCTGTTCAACCCTTGTTTGCTGTAAAATGATTTCACTCAGCCAGATCTTAAAAGGGTCTTTTTCCCCTTTCCAGGGCATGAGTCGGGTGTTTTTTGACTTATGCCAATGCATAAGGATTGACGTAAAGGATGAATTCATTTGTTTTCAGATGATTATATAGCCGCTTTTCACATATTTATCATAAATAATACAATTTTTGTAAAAATTGTCCGTTCATTATACGCAACAAGCTTAGATAATTAATTGATTTTATTAATTTTATAACCTGATCCGGGCTAATAACCCGGGCAACCTCCAAAAGAGGAATTTTAAAACTGTAATATCCCATTTTTCGTACAAAATCGCCCAAAATGAGAAAAGCCGACTTAATCAACAACATTGCCGAAAAAACCGGTATCCCTAAAGTAGACGTACTGGTAGCTCTTGAAACCATGTTCAAAGAAGTAAAAGAATCCCTTTCCCAGGGTGAAAATATTTACATCAGGGGTTTCGGAAGCTTTATAACCAAAAAAAGAGCTGCTAAAATAGGTCGTAACATTAAGAAAAATACGGCTGTTCACATCCCCGCTCATTTTATTCCTGCCTTTAAGCCGGCCAAGGAGTTTGTACAGGAAGTTAAAAAACTGCAGATCGATGCGGCAATCAGAGAAGATGGTGCCGAAGAAATGGCAGAAGCTCGTTAACTTTGCTGGCTAAACTCATTTAACTTGAACAAGCAACAATGGATTGTTGCAGGTAGCGGTGTCGTTTTACTATTTGGCCTGTTTTTCTTTGGCAGAACAAAACCCCATAGTAAGGGTGTAGTTCCACAGGAAACACATAAAAGTGAAGAACACAACTCCCTGGATATAGAAGACATCCTAACAAATTCCAAAAAACAGCTTACTCCGCAACAAGCAGCCCGTATTACTTCGCTGGAAAATACCATTTCACGTGGCGACCTGGTGACCCAGAAAATCGGGGTCTATGGCCAGCTTGCCCTGTATTGGAAAGACAGTGCAGGCCAGTACCTACCTTACCTCTGGTACACGGGAGAAAAGGCTAAATTGGAAAAGTCTGAAAAAAACCTCAACTTTGCCGCCCACTCATACCTTGACGAATTAAGAGGTGTGGGCGACCCTTCCCTGAAAAGCTGGATGGCGTTACAGGCTAAAGACCTGTTTACCCGTTCCCTGGAGATGAACCCTTTGAATGACTCTGCGAAAGTTGGTCTGGGCAGTACATTTTTCTTTGGGGCCGGTGGTGACGCTTCCCCGATGGAAGGTATAATGAGTATCCGGGAAGTTGCCACACGTGATACAAATAATATGTATGCGCAATTCATGCTCGGATATGGAGGGATGATCTCCGGACAACTGGACAAAGCTGCAGAACGGTTTTTAAAAGTTGTACAGAATGAACCCGGAAATAACGAGGCTGTCTTTCTGCTGGCTGAAACCTATGAAAAGCTTGGCGATAAAAAACAGTCGATCTATTGGTTTACCGAAGGAAAGAAAAGGGTTAGTAACCCGGAAGTGATTAAAGCCATAGACGATAAGATCAAATCATTGCAATAATTTTTTATACTTTATAAATTACTGAGTTATGCCTTGTGGTAAAAAGAGAAAACGTCATAAAATAGCAACACATAAGCGTAAAAAAAGGCTGAGGAAAAATCGCCATAAGAAAGGGAAAAAATAATTTTCCTGTATTCCGGCGCGAAACTTATCGCGCCGGAATATCTGTTATGTTTAATCAATGGATTGCCTGCCTTTCATAGCGTACCTGGTATGAGGGGTTCCCGTCCATACGGAATCTGAGTTGTGGTTGAATTAAAGGGTCTTTACGCTTGAACAAAGAACTTATTATAAATGCTGCTCCCCAGGGCGTTGAAATCGCCTTGCTGGAAGATAAAAAACTGGTTGAACTGCATAATGAAAAAACAGATGCCAGTTTTGCCGTGGGAGACCTGTACCTAGGAAAAGTTAAAAAACTTATCCCCGGTCTCAATGCTGCATTTGTAGACGTTGGCTTCGAAAAAGATGCCTTTCTGCATTATACCGATCTTAGCCCTTATGCTAAGTCGCTCCTCAAATTTACCCAGGTGGCCATGCAGGATAAAACTCCTGAAGGCTTTGATTTCTCCAAATTTGAAATTGAACCGGAAATCATCAAAACCGGAAAGATCAATGAAGTGCTTGGCCAAAGGCCGAATATACTCGTTCAGATCTTAAAGGAACCGATTGCTGCCAAGGGACCGAGGCTCAGCTGTGAAATATCATTACCCGGTCGTTTTGTTGTTTTAACGCCCTTTAACGATGTTATAGCGGTATCCCGGAAAATACATTCATCGGATGAAAGACGCCGATTGCAAAAGATCGTTGAAGCCATTAAGCCGAAAAACTTCGGAGTCATTGTGCGCACAGCGGCAGAAGGTAAAAACACGGCGGAACTGCATGAGGACCTCCTCAATCTTTTCCAAAGCTGGAAGAGCCTTCAGCATAACCTGAAAGGCGCCACTGCACCTGCAAAGATCCTGAGCGAACAAACAAAAACAACAAGCATATTGCGCGATCTCCTCAATGAGGATTTCAATAAGATCGTTATAAATGACAAGAGCATTTTTAACGATACGAAACTCTACATACAGAAGATAGCCCCTGATAAAGCGGATATCGTTTCCTATTATCATAACGGTTCTCCCATATTTGACCAATACGGCATCACCAAGCAGGTAAAAGCCGCTTTTGGAAAAACCGTAAACCTTCCCAGTGGTGCATACCTGATTGTTGAGCATACTGAAGCGCTGCACGTTATTGATGTAAACAGCGGATATAAAAGTGTCAGTAATAACCAGGAGGAAAACGCTTTGCAAACCAACCTGGAGGCGGCCGAAGAAATAGCGCGTCAATTAAGGTTAAGGGATATTGGCGGTATCATTGTGGTAGATTTCATTGACATGAAGCTGCCTGATAATAAAAAGCGGCTGCATGAGGCAATGGAAACCTTTATGCGCCTTGACCGGGCCAAACACGCCGTACTGGCTATTTCCAAGTTCGGGTTGATGCAGATCACGCGCCAGCGGATGAAGCCTGAAATGACCATCAATACTCAGGAAGTCTGTCCTTCCTGCCAGGGCACCGGTAAAATTTCTTCAGCGCTGATCCTGGAGGATGAGATCGAAAAGAACCTCAGTTACCTGGCCATGCAAAAACACAAGGGACTGAAAGTGGCCGTTCATCCCATACTGTACGCGTATCTCACCAAGGGGCTTATTTCCAAGCGCCGCAAATGGAGCTGGAAATTCAAGCAGCCCATACTCTTACTCTCCAATAATAACTATCACCTCACCGAGTTCCACTTCTTCGATAAGAACGATGAGGAAATTAGGTTATAATTCCTTTTCCAGGCTGAATTATATAATTTCATTTTGCTCAACACTTAATATAGTGTTGAATTACTTTCCTTTTTTCATGCAAAGGCACAAAGGGAACAGCCAAGTATATAAGGGGATAAGTAGAGCAGGATTAAAGAATATAAAAGAGTTTTAAAACCTCAATACGAAACGGTAACCATTCTACATTTCACTTCTA
>Ga0209254_10006376_pt1 | contig 10885 bp, 10 predicted proteins | sample FrelakmetDIP11DI_FD_187148 | JGI IMG/M metagenome (GOLD analysis project Ga0209254, IMG submission 187148) | Freshwater lake sediment microbial communities from the University of Notre Dame, USA, for methane emissions studies - DIP11 DI (SPAdes)... | ecosystem: Environmental > Aquatic >... | reverse complement strand
CTAGAGTTTTCCCAGGAGCTTGACGACGCCGTCGACGATGGCGTCGGGCCGGGCCGGGCAGCCCGGGACGTAGATGTTGACCGGGATGACCTGGTCGATGCCGCCCAGCATGTTGTAGGCGCCGCGGTAGACGCAGCCGGACATGGCGCAGGCGCCGACGGCGATGACGAACTTGGGGTCGGGAGTCTGCTCGTAGATGCGGATGATCCGATCCCTCATCTGGCGGGTGACCGGGCCGCTGGCGATGATGACGTCGGCGTGGCGCGGCGTCGCCTTGAGCAGGACGCCGAAGCGCTCGACGTCGAAGCGCGGCGTCAGCGCGGCCAAGATCTCGATGTCGCAGGCGTTGCAGGCGCCGGAGTTGAGATGGAGGATCCAGGGCGACTTGATCCTGGACCATCGCGTGAGCTTGCTGAGCATGTTAACTCCTTGTGACCAGGGCGGCGACGGAGAGGGCGATCATGATCAGGTAGAACAGGGCGAAGAAGACGATCTTGCCGGCCGGGACGGTGGCGATGACCAGGACGGCGACGTGCATCATGGTGAAGAACAGGGCGATGAAGAAGAACAAGCGGTAGCCGAACTGGATCTTGACCCCGGGGATGTTCTCGCCGCAGGCGTACGTGGTCAGCTTGCCGCCGACCTTGGTCAGCTTGGGAGCCATGCCCTTGCCCAGGGCGTAGAGGCCGAAGGCCGCGGCCAGGAAGAAGAAAAAGGCGATGGGCGGGGAGAGAAGCACTCCGATTCCTGTCATGGCTTACCCTTTCAGCTTGGCCAAATCGCGGATGTCGAGCGACTTCGTCTGCCGGTAGATGTTGATGATCAGGGCCAGGGCCGTGGCCACCAGGCTGACCTCGATGACGATGAAGGTGATGACCAGGGCCTGGGCGGTCAGGATGCTGGCCTTGGCGAACCCGGTCGAGAGGAGGAGCAGGCTGATGCCCTTGGCGATGACCTCGATGGCGATGAAGAGCTTGATGAGGCTCCGCTTGCCCAGGAGGCCGAGGAGGCCGGCGAAAACGAGGGCGGCGGCGAAGAAGAGGTAGAGATACCAGGTATTAGTCATGTTTGTCCCTCTTGCGGAACAGGGCCAGGACGGCGAAGACGCCGGCCAGGATGACCGCGATCTGACCGACGAGGTCGAGCGTCCGGCCTTTCCATAGGACGTCGCCGAAGACGCCCGCCTCCGTCCCGGACGGCAGGGCCGGGACCTTTCCGAGGAGGCTCTTCATGACCAGGGCGTCGATGACGATGAAGGCGACGAAGACGAGCGGGAAGACCCAGTTCACGAGCTTCGATTCGCGGACATCGTGGCCCCCCCCCGTCAGGGCGATGGTCAGGATGAAGAGGACCGTGATCAGGCCCGCGACGACGGAGATCTCGAACACGCCGGCGTACGGCGCGTTCATCCGGAAGAAGATGATCCCCAGGAGGAGGCTGGCCGCGGCCAGGGAGATGGCCGACTTGAGCAGATCTTTGAGCAGGATGGCCAGGACCGAGAAGATCACCAGACCGATGAGAAGGGCAGTTTGCAGGACCATCGTTAAAATCCCCACGATCCGGTCACGGCCTGGACCCCGTCCGCGAGGACGTCGGCGGCGGGCTGGATCCAGTTGGTGACGGTCGACGAGAAGAGGATGCCGATCCCCACGCAGAGGAGGGCCAGGAGGACGGTGGCGACCGTCATCCAGAAGGGCGCCTCCTTGACGGCGGCCCACTTCTCGTCGAGCTTCCCGAAGAAGGCCTTCCGCTGGATGAGGAGGTAGTACCAGAGGGTCAGGACCGAGGCCAGGACGGCGACGACGGCGAAGACCGGGTGCCCGGCCTGGACCAGGGCCACGATGATGATCAGCTTCGACCAGAATCCGTTGAGCGGCGGCACGCCGGCGATCGACAGGGAGCCGATGAGGCTGGCCGCGGCCGTGACCGGCATGCGCTTGGCCAGACCGCCCATCGCATCGAGGTCCCGCGTGCCCGTGGCCTGCTGGACGGAGCCGCTGGTCAAGAACAGGAGCCCCTTGGCCAGGGCGTGGTTGAAGAGGTGGAACAGCCCGCCAGCGATGCCGAGGGGCGTGCCGATGCCGATGCCCAGGACGACCAGGCCGACCTGGCTGATCGAGGAGTAGGCCAGCATCCTCTTCATGTCCCGCTGGCCGAGGGCCAGGAAGGCGGCGACGACCATGGACACCGCGCCGAGGACCATCAGGGCGGTCGACAGGGCCGGGGTCAGGCCGAAGACGTTGAGGAAGATGCGGGCCATGGCGTACACGCCGGAGACCTTGATGAGCAAGCCCGACAGGACGGCCGAGATGGGCGCCGGGGCCGACGGGTGGGCGTCCGGGAGCCAGGCGTGGAAGGGGACGAGGGCCGCCTTGAGGCCAAAGCCGAGGAGGAAACAGGCCGAGGCGATCGCAAGGACCGCGCCGGCGTTGAGCTCCTTGAGGGCGGCGGCCACGGCGGCGAACTCGAGGCTGCCGGTCATGCCGAAGACGACCGCGATCGCGGCCAGGAGGAAGGCCGAGGCCACGACCGAGAGCATCAGGTACTTGAAGGCGGCCTCGAGCTCGTCGGGACCGAGCCCGTAGGCGACCAGCGCGTACGAGGCGACGGCGGCGACCTCGAGGAAGACGTACACGCTGAACAGGTCCGTGGCCAGGACGAGGCCGTTCATGCCGGCCACCATGACCAGGTACAGGGCGTAGTAGTTCGCCTTGGCGCCGTAGTGCTCCATGTAGTCGATCGAGAATAGGCTGGCCGCGAGCCCGACGAGCGAGACCGCCACGAGCATGAGCAGGCTGAAGCCGTCGAGGGCCAGCCGCAGGTTGACGGCTTCGCCGAGCCAGGCGGTCTGCTGGAGGACGGGGCCGCCCGCGATGAGGGCCCGTCCGGCGACCACGGCGTACACGAGCAGGAAGAGGAGGGTCGCGTTGGCCAGCAGGTCCGGCAGGACGCGCCGCGAGACCTTGCCGACGAGAGGGAGTAGGCCCGCCACGATGAGCGGAAGGACGACGAAGAGTATGATCAACGCTCCTCCTCTATTTCGCGAGCAGGCCGATGAGGCCCGCCAGGATGACCAGGCCGGCCAGGCACCAGGCCAGGTAATTCGCGTAATGGCCGTTGTGGGCCTTCTTCAGGATGCCGGTGAATTTAGCGCCGGTGACGGTGACGATCTTCTCGAAGACGAAGTCGATGGGCCGGTCGACGGCCTTGTACAGGACCGTCGAGAGCCCCTGGAGGACCTTGACACCCTGCTCGTAGGGGTCGAAGACACGGCGCTCGGCCAGGTCGTAGACCTGGTGGAGGACGGGCAGGTTGTGGATGGGCTCGGAGGCCAGGGCGGCTTTCCCGAACTTCCGGAGGCCGAAGCGATGGAGGAGGAAGGCCAGGACCAGGCAGCCGATCGAGATGAGGGCGATCGGATTGAGGACGGCCAGGGCATGGCTGGTGAAGTCGAGATGGGCGCCGGCCTCAGTGTGGCCTTCGAGGATGGGTTGGATGAACAGGGTCAGGGGCAGCTTGTTGTAGACGCCGAAGAGGATGCACAGGCCGGCCAGGACGAGGATGGGCAGGACCATGGCCGGCTGGCTCTCCCGGACCGCCGGGACCTCGCGGGTCCGCTCGCCGAAGAAGACGGCGTGGCCGGCCTTGAGGAACGAGGCGAAGGTGAAGACGGCCCCGATCCAGGCGGCGATGGCGAAGACCGTGTAGCCGGTCTCAACGGCGCCGTGGAAGACCATCTCCTTGGAGACGAAGCCGTTGAACGGCCAGACGCCGGAGATGGCCAGGGCGCAGACGGTGAAGCCGAAGGCCGTGAGCGGCATGTCGCGGCGCAGGCCGCCGAGCTTCTTGAGCTCGGTCGTCCCGGCCCGGTGCTCGACCGAGCCGGCGCACAGAAATAGGCCGCTCTTGTAAATGGCGTTGTTGATCATGTGGAAGAGGCCGCCGGCGATCCCGATGGGGATGGCCGTGCCGATGCCGAGGACCATGTAGCCGACCTGGCTGACGGCGTGGTAGGACAGGAGCCGCTTGAGGTCCTTCTGGACGAGGGCCATGAGGACGGCCAGGACGATGGTCACGGCGCCGACGATCATGAGCAGGAGGGACATCGCGCTGCCGGGCCGGATCTTGAAGAAGTCGAGGGAGATGCGGGCCAGAAGGTAGATCCCGAGGAGCTTCTCGAAGGCGGCCGGCAGGAAGGCCAGGAAAGTCACCGGCGCGTCGACGGCGGCATCGGGGATCCAGGTATGGAAGGGCATGGCGCCGGCCTTCCCGGCCGCCCCGATCATCATCAGGATGAAGGCCGCGGCGGCCAGGCCCGTCGGCTCGACGGAGATCTCGGACATGGTCGCCGTGCCGGACACGGTCCAGAGGAGACCGATGCCGAGGATCATCGAGAAGTCGCAGAAGCCGCTGATGAGCAGGGCCTTGACGGCCGTCCGGCCAGAGGTCGCCCGGCCGCCGATCGTGATCAGGCCGTAGAGCGTGACCAGCAGGCCTTCCCAGAAGAAGACGAGGGGCACGAAATTGTTGGCCAGGACCGCGCCGTTGGCGAAGGCTGCGGTCAGGAAGATGTAGGCCATGAATTCCCGGCCCCGGGGGGCGTCCTTCATCTTGACCGTCGTGTACAGTGCGATCAGGAGGAGGAACCCGGCCAGGGCGATCAGGATGAAGCTCGAGAAGTGGTAGAGGCGGAGGTCGAAATCGATGCCCAGGCCGAGCCAGGGGAGGGTCAAGCGGAGGTCCTTCACGGCGAAAAGGGCGAAGGCCTCGTAGACGAGCGCGGCCGCCCCGCCGACGGCCAGGACGTCGCGGACGAGCCGGAGCGTCCGGGGCAGCAGGAGCAGCACGACGGCCAGGACCGCCGGGCCGAGGACGGGAAGAAGGAGCATTTTGGGCGTCATCGGAGCCACCAACTCATCTGCGTCGTCGCGATGTTCGTGAGCTTCATCGGCCAGGCGACGAAGAGGCCGGCCGCCAGACTGAGGACGGCCAGGAGGGCGACGACATAGACCATGGATTTGGTCCCTTCGCGGGCCGGATGCTTGGCCTCACCCAGGAAGACCAGCGAGAAGACCTTGAAGAGGTAATACATCGTCAGGACGGCCGTGAACAGGGCCAGGGCGGCGACCCAGACGCGTCCGGCCTGGACGGTGCCGAGGATGACCAGGAACTTCGAGAAGAACCCGCCGAAAGGCGGGATGCCGATGACGGAGAAGGCGCAGACGAGGAAGGCCACGGCCGTGACCGGCATGGTCTTGATGAGACCGCCCATCTCGCGGATGTCCTTGGTGTGGACGGCGTGGATGACGATGCCGGCGCACAGGAAGAGCCCGGCCTTGGCCAGCCCGTGCATGAGGATGAAGAGGAGGGACCCGGACACGCCGGCGGCGTTCATCACGCTGAAGCCGAGGAAGATGTAGCCGATCTGGCTGACCGTGGAGTAGGCCAGGATCCGCTTGAGGTCGTTCTCGACCGCGGCCGCTGCGGCCGCGACCAGGCAGGAGACCATGACGATGATGGGCAGGGCCTGCTGCCAGCCGTCCGGCAGGCGGAAGGTGTAGAGGAACAGGCGGGCGAACGCGTAGACGCCGATCTTGACCAGGACCGCGGCGTGGAGGAGGGCCGTGACCGTGGTCGGCGCGACGCCGGCGTCCGGCAGCCAGGTGTGGAGAGGCACGGTCGCCGATTTCGAGAACAGGCCGAAGAGGATGAGCAGGACGGCCGTGCCGGGCACGAGCGTCCCGCGCATGGCCGTGATGTCGAAGGTGTTGGTGACGCCGTAGATCTGGATGAAGCCCAGGAGCATGACCACGGCGCCGAAGAAGGTCAGCAGGAAGGCCTTGTCGGCCTTGCGAACGTGGGCAGGCTCCCGGTAGAACCCGATCAGGCGCCAGCAGGCGATGGCGATGATCTCCCAGAAGAGATAGATGAAGATGAGATTCCCCGAGAAGATCAGCCCCATCATCGCGCCGATGAAGAGCAGGACCATCAGGTAATACTCGCTTTGGTTGTCCTCGTGGCGGATGTAGCCGAGCGAATAGACGACGATGAGAAAGCCGATCAGGGAGGACACGGCGGCCATGAAGACCGACAGGGGATCGACGACGAGGATGACGTCGAAGCCCATGGCCAGGGTCTTGCGGATGACGAGCTCCCCTCCCCGCAGAGCGAAGGGGAGGAGGGTCAGCGGCAAGACGGCCGTCGCGCCGCCGATCAGGACGGACCAGACCGAGCGGACGCGCCTCCCGGCGAGGCCGGCCAGCGGCACCGCGAACGAGCCGAGAATGGGGATGAGGACCGTAAGAAGGACGGTTGTTTCGACGTTCATGGGGACGTGTTGCCTTCCTTAATAAAGAGGGCTCAGTATATTGACGGGTCGGGGGGTTGTCAAGAATATTCACAGGGCGTCCTCAATTATTGAACAGACTTTTCCAGACCCCGGTCCGCGCGGGCATTGACCGGGACCGGCGGATGGAGATAAGATACGGGAACGATCCGGACGACGAGGTGAAGCATGGCGATTGAGATCCGCGAGGTCACATCCCGCAAGGACCTGAAGACCTTCATCTATCTGCCGGAGAAGATCCACGCTGGCCATGAGAACTGGGTCCACCCCATCTACATGGACGACTGGAAATACTTCAACCGGACGAAGAACAAGGCCTACGGCTACTGCGACGCCGCGCTCCTCCTGGCCTTCCGCGACGGCCGGCCGGTCGGCCGGGCCACGGGCATCATCAACCAGCGCTACAACGAATACCGCCACGAGAAGACGGCCCGGTTCGGCTACTTCGACGTCATGGAGGACCGCGAAGCCTTCAGGGCCATCCTCCGGCATATCGAGGCCTGGGCCAGGGCCAAGGGCATGACCAAGCTCGTCGGCCCCTACGGCTTCTCCGACCAGGATCCCGAGGGCTTCCTCATCGAGGGCTTCGAGCATCGGGCGACCATCGCCACCTATTACAACTTCGAATGGATGCCGAAGTGGCTCGAGGAGGACGGCTACGCCAAGGACAACGACTGGTTCGTCTACAAGCTCGAGGTGCCCAAGGAGCCGCCCGAGTTTTACAAGAAGATCTACGCGCGGGCCGTCCGGCGGGGCAATTTCGACATCATCGAGTTCAAAGCGCGCAAGCAGCTCAAGGCCTGGATCCGCCCCGTTCTCAGCCTCATGAACGAGACGTACGTGGCCGGGAACATCTACGGCTACACACCGCTCTCGGATGAGGAGATGGACGACCTGGCCAAGCGCTACCTGCCGGTCATCGACCCGCGCTTCGTCAAGGTCATCGCCAAGGACGGCGCGGTCCTGGCCTTCATCATCGCCATGCCGGACATGACCGAGGGCATCCGCAAGGCCCGGGGCCGGCTGCTTCCCTTCGGGTTCATCCACGTCCTCCGCGCGGCCAAGAAGACGAAACAGCTCGACCTCCTCCTCGGGGCGGTCAAGGAGGCTTACCGGGGCCAGGGGCTGGACGTCCTCATGGGGGTCAAGACCATCCTCTCGGCCTCCGAGGCGGGCATGGAGATGATGGACACCCACCACGAGATGGAAGCCAACGTCAAGGTCCGGGCCGAGATGGAGCGGATGGGCGGCGTCATCTACAAGAAGTACCGGGCGTTCTACAAGATGCTGTGATCGCATCGGCGGCCGGACATGTGTCCGGGCTACTTCGCGTCGGCCCAGTTCGGGCCGAATCCCAAGCGGACGAGGAGGGGCACGGCCAGTTGCGCCGCGCCCTCCATGGCCTCGCGGACGAGCGGTTCCACGGCCGCCTTCTCGGCCTCGGGGACCTCGAAGACGAGCTCGTCGTGGACCTGGAGGATCATACGCGTCCGCAGCTTCCGGCGCTCGATCTCGCCGGCGGCCCGGATCATGGCCACCTTGATGATGTCGGCCGCGGACCCCTGGATCGGATTGTTGAGGGCGATGCGCCGGCCGGCCTGCTGGAGGGCCCGGTCGGGAGCCCGCAGCTCGGGGACCTGCCGCTGCCGGCCGAAGATCGTCTCGGAGTAGCCCCGTTCGCGGGCCTCCTCGACGACCCGGTCGAGATACTCCCGGACCTTCGGCCGCTCGGCGAAGTAGCGGTCGATGAACTTCTGGGCCTCGGCCGAGGATGTGCCTAGCTCGCGGGCCAGCGAGAAGGCCGACGCTCCATAGATGATGCTGAAGTTGATGATCTTGGCCCGCCGGCGGGCGTCCTCGCCGGCCGCCTCGCCGAAGACGAGCCGGGCGGTCTCCTCGTGGACGTCCCGGTCGGCGAGGAAGGTCTCGATGAGCGTCGGATCCTGGGACAGATGGGCCAGGACGCGCAGCTCGACCTGGGAGTAGTCGGCGGCCAGCAGGAGGTGGCCCTTGTCCGGGATGAAGGCCCGGCGGAAGCGCGTACCCCACGGCCCGCGGGCGGGGATGTTCTGCAGGTTGGGCTCGCTCGAGGACAGCCGCCCGGTCGAGGCCACGGTCTGATTGTACGAGGTGTGGATGCGGCCCGTCTCCGGGTTGATGAGCTGCGGCAGGGCGTCGGCGTAGGTGGACTTGAGCTTGGACATCTGCCGGAAGTCGAGGACGTGGCGGGCCAGCGGATGGACGTCGGCCAGCTCTTCGAGGATGTCGATCGACGTCGAGAAGCCCTTGGTGACCTTGGTCCGGCGGCCAGCCTGCAGGCCGAGCTTGTGGAAGAGGATGTCGGCCAGCTGGCGCGGGGAGTTGATGTTGAAGGCCCCCCCGGCCAGGCCGTGGATCTCCTTTTCCAGGCGGCCGAGCTCGCCTGCGAGCTCCTTCGACATGGCCTTGAGGACCTTGGGATCGACCCGGACGCCGAGGACCTCCATCCGGGCCAGCAAGGCCACGAGCGGCCGTTCGATGTCCTCGTAGAGATGATCGAGCCGGCGCGACCGGACCTTGTCCCAGAGGACCTCGCCGAGCTCCCCGGCGAGGGCGGCGTCCTGGCAGGCGTACGGGGCGGCCCGCTCGACGGCCACCTTGTCCATGGTCAGCTCGTTCTTGCCCTTGCCGGCGACCTCTGCGTAGGGGGTCTTGGTCTCGCGCAGATAGTGGAGGGCCAGCTTGTCGAGACCGTGCCTGCCCCAGTTCGGCTCGAGAAGGTAGGACAGGACCATGGTATCCCGGCAGATGCCGCGGAGGCGGACGCCCTCGCGTTCGAGGACGATCAGGTCGTACTTGATGTTCTGGCCCGTCTTCAGGACCTTCTCGTCCTCGAGAACGGGGCGCAGGATATCCAGGGCGCGGTCCTTGGGGACCTGGGCCGGGGCGCCCAGGTAATCGTGCCCGACTGGGACATAGAACGCTTCGCCGGGGAGGAAGGAGAACGACAGCCCGACCAGCCGGGCCCGCGTCGGGGCCGGGGAGGTCGTCTCGGTGTCCAGGGCCACCGCGCCGGCCGCGGCGATGCGCGCGGCCAGGGCCCGGAGCTCCTGCTCGTCGAGGACGGTCCGGAAGTCCCGGCCGGCCGGCCGGGCGGGCTTCAGGAAATCCGCGAGCAGCGAGGAGAACTCGAGCTCGCCGAAGAGACGGATGATCTCCTTCTCGTCGGGCTCCCGGACGATGAAGCCGTCGAGGTCGAGCTCGAGCGGCAGGTCACGGCACACGGTGACCAGGCGCCGGCTGAGCTCGAGCAGCTCCCTGTTCTGGGCGATCTTCTCCCGGACGCGCGGGTTCTTGACCTCATCGAGACGGCCGAGCAGGGCGTCGAGAGAGCCGAATTCCCGGATGAGCGACTTGGCCGTCTTCTCGCCGATGCCGGGGACGCCGGGAACGTTGTCCGTGGGGTCGCCCCACAGGGCCAGGACGTCGACGACCCGGTCGGCCTCGACGCCGAAGAGCTCCCGGACATCGCCCGCTTCGATGGTCTGCTCCTTGGACGGGTTCCAGACGGAGGTCGAGCCGTCGATGATCTGGAGGAGGTCCTTGTCGGTCGTGACGACGATGGTCTGGAGCCCCTTTTCGGCCGCCCGGACCGCGAGCGAAGCGAGGACGTCGTCGGCCTCGTATCCGGAGAACTCGGCCGTGCCGATGCGCAGGGCCTGGAGCACATCCCTCAGCTTGGGGACCTGGACGACGAGGTCGTCCGGCATGGGCTTGCGGTGGGCCTTGTATTCGCCGTACTCCTCGTGGCGGAAGGTCGGCCCCTTGACGTCGAAGACGACACCGAGGTAATCGGGCTTGTCCTGGTCGATGAGCTTGCGCAACGCGGCGACGAAGCCGAAGATGGCGCCGGTCGGGAAGCCGGCGGAATTGGTCAGGTTCCGGATGGCGTAATAGGAACGGTAGAGGAGGGAGTTCCCGTCGATGAGGAAGAGGCGCGGCGCGCTCAGTCGTAGCCGCCTTCGACGATCTGTCCGAGGATCGTCTTATGCTGCTCCTCCATCATCCGGGCGATCCGGTCCGTGGCGTCCGGCAGGCCGAGGAAGGCCGTGTAGAAGGACCGCTTCGATTGGAGCAGCCGGCCGGACCGGTAGATCAGGGACTCGATGTACGGGGCGCCCAGCCCTTTGTCCTGCGTCTGGACGATGTAGGCCTCCCCCTTGAAATCCACCCGTGTGTCGTACCCGGCCATGGCCTCATTATACGCAATCGGTGCCTCCGTTCAAGCTTGACCCCGGACGCCGCATTCCGCCGGACCGTCATTTGACAACAGGGGACCGGTTGGTATAATAAGTTGATATTTTAACGAGGTTATGACTTGGACACGACCATGTTGATCGATCTCGACCGCCTGCCGAAGGAGGGCGTTCGCCTGTCCCGGGACTTCGAGTTCCTTGGACTGGACCTGGTCGAAGAGAACGCCGTCTTCCTCGAGCCGGCCCACGCCGAGGTCAGCGTCCGGATGGTCGGCGACGAGATCCTCGTCCAGGGCGAGGTCTC
>Ga0209254_10006375_pt1 | contig 10886 bp, 9 predicted proteins | sample FrelakmetDIP11DI_FD_187148 | JGI IMG/M metagenome (GOLD analysis project Ga0209254, IMG submission 187148) | Freshwater lake sediment microbial communities from the University of Notre Dame, USA, for methane emissions studies - DIP11 DI (SPAdes)... | ecosystem: Environmental > Aquatic >... | reverse complement strand
TGGCACTGGTTTGGCGTAACCGAAAAGTATCCCGGCTTGAGAAATAAGCAAAATCAAGGGAATAAGGATTGTCCCCCAGAGGTCAATATGCCGGATCGGGTTGAGGGTAAGACGGCCAAGCATGCGCGCGGTTGGATCACCGAGCCGATTGGCAACAAAACCATGCGCGGCTTCATGAAAGCATACCGAGAAAACGAGGGGCAAGGCCCAAATGGCAATACTCTGAATAGTATTAGCATAATCCATAGAATTTTTCTCAATCTATAAAACCCTACTTTTATCCCCGGTCTTCGTGCCAACAAAGGGAAATAAGAGGGTTCTCATTGCCTAAAGTTTGGATAAAAGTGACCCTTTTTTAACAAAGACTCACGTTAAAGTCAATCTTAACCTGAGGAAATTTTAAAAAATAATATAATAAAAACAAGTTGACTATAGGTACGTTAAAACTATAATCAAACATATTAATTTTTCACAAGTAAACCCCATTAGAAGGTTTGCATACGGGCATTTATCACTTGTGAAAAAGTATAAAATCTTTAATTTTACCCCCTGCTTCTTCACCCGATCAGATATTGGATGTCTAACCGGGCAAGCGGAGCATTTCTAACGGGGTAAATTCACCCTCGGGGCCGTGGTTTCATTGTTCTCCGGGAGAATTTCCGGTTAGGAGTATGAAAACGAAAGTGTCAAACCAGTGAAGTCCTCCATGGCAGATTCTCTTTTCATAAAATTAGCAGGCATCGGCGATCTTTTGATGCTGACTCCCGCCATCAGGGCCTATAGGGCCGCATTCCCTGAGGAGGAGATCATTTTTGCCACGGGTGATTCAAACAAGGAAGTTATAAAAAACAATCCTTATATTAATCGACTCATTCCGCTTAATGACGTCGCTTTTTTTTCCGGCAGTTTTTCAGAAAAGTTTAAAGAAGCAGTGAAGCTGATCTCACTTATCAAGAAATCAGGCGCGCGGAAGGTTTTTGTGCTCCACCGGGACTGGCGCTGGAATCTGCTGGTTTATTTAGCCGGGGTTAAAGAACGACACGGGTTTAGGCGTGATTTACGGGGCTTATTTTTAACTCACGCAATCGATACCGCGAGCAAAGGAGAGCACCAGATTCATTCTTTTTTTAAAGTGTTGGGTATGCCCGTGCCTTCTGAAAACCACCCTCTCCACCTTGATATTTTCCCCACACCGGAAGAAGAAGAGCGCATAAACAGCGTGATACGCGCATTCCCCTCCGGAAATATTATCGCCATTGCGCCCGGAGGTGCGGCGAATACGAGAGAACAGGTTCCCCTAAAACGCTGGCCTTTGGAACATTACCGCGAATTGATACGCCGCCTTCTGAAACACGGATTTTTAATTTTCCTCACCGGCGGGAAAAACGATTATGTTTTTACCAGTACGTTAACTGATGCTTTCAGCATTGCGCACGGAAGGCTGCTATTCGATTTATCCGGAAGGTACTCCCTCGGCGAAACCTGCGTTCTCTTGAAAAAATGTCTTTTGATGGTGACCCATGACAGCGGCCCGATGCATATCGCGAGTGCCGCGGGGATACCAGTGCTGGCCATATTCGGTCCAACCGAGCCGGAAAAGACAAAACCATTAACCGCGGGAAGTTATTGTTTCTGGCGCGGCGATAAACTGCCGTGCGCTCCCTGCTATAAGCACGGAAAATTTCCCGATTGTAAAACCGTGGCATGCATGCATGAGGTGAGCGCGGATGAAGTGTATGAAAAAGTGATTGAGGTTTTGAAATTGTGCCCTTCATGAAAAAGTACGTTTTTAAAAAAAAGCGTCTTATTTTTCTGATTATTGTTTTCGACTTTGTCGGATCCCTGTTCGCCTGGCCGTTAAAATTTTTGTATCCCCAAAAAAAACCGGGAACAATCTCTCGCATCCTATTGATCCGTCTGGACCACGTGGGAGATGTCATAATGTCAACCGTCGTATTGAGGCCTTTACGGGAAGCTTTTCCTCAGGCACGGATTGACATTCTGGTGGCTGATTGGGCGTATGATCTGGTTAAGAATAGCCCTTACCTGGACACGGTGATACCATTTAACCTCGCGTGGTTTGACCGGAAACGCTATCCGAGCCTTTGGACCCAAATAAAAGATTTGCGCGCCTTGATCAAAATTATAAAAAAAGGCGACTATGACGCGGCCGTAGATTTAAAAGGAGACCTCAGGCAGATCATCGCGTTATTTCTGTCAAGAGTAACGTATAGAATCAGCTACGGCATTACCGGCGGAGGATTTCTTTTATCGCATAACCCTGAGTATCGACGCGGATGTCATGAGACCGATCACAATCTTGATCTGGTAAAGGAATTAGGAGTAGTCATTGAGAAAGCAAAGGCAGATTTATTCGTCAGTGTCGCTGCGGAAAAAACCGCTGAAAAGATACTCAAGGGAAATAGCATCCCAGAGCGTTTCGTGGTTTTGCACGTGCTATCCGGTCATAATCAAAAAAACTGGCAGAATGAAAAGTTTTCACATCTTGTCAGGTATATAGGCGTTAAAAAGGGTTTAGCCGTAGTGCTGATCGGCACTGATCGAGAGAAAAAGATTGTTGATGATGTTATCGCGGAGGCTGACATCCACGCGATTAACCTGTGTGGGAAAACAGACCTAGAGACCTTAGCCGGGGTTATAAAAAAAGCCTCCCTTTTTGTGGGCATAGATTCGGGACCCGCGCATATCGCCGCCGCGTGCGGTGTTCCGGCGATAATCCTCTTTAGCGGCACAAACGACAGGCACCAATGGGCACCTCGCGGAGACCTGGTCAGAATCATGTATCCGGGTGATGGGAAAAACTTATCATCCCTCGATTCGGAAAGTGTCTTCCGGGTGGTGGATAACATGCTTGATCAAACCCCGTTAGAAGGATTTCACACGGGGCATTTACCCAGTGTGAAAAAGTGAAAGAATTTTTTAAGTGTACCCCATGCTTCTTCACCCGTTAGATATCAAATATCTAACGGGGCAAGCGGGGCATTTCTAACGGGGTAAAACAATTCGAGGCAGGTTTGGAAAAAGTATTATTTATCACGGGTAACAAACGGTCAGGCACATCACAGCTGGTGCGAATATTAGATTTGCATCCCTTTATCTTTATATCGCATGAATCCGATATTATCTGGATCCTTTTTCAATTTCATAATAACAAACCGATTGTACCCTATCCTGGTGACTCTCCCCGGGGCATGGAATTGACCCTGCAACAATGCGGGCATATGTTAGATAAAAAGAAAAGTCCCGCAGAAAATTTTTTCGCTGTCCAACGCTTCATTATGGAAAACGGAAATCCCTGGTTGCCGGCCATGAATAAAGATCATCTTGTCTATATCGGGGATAAAAAGCCTTTTCAATACTCTGATCCTCAGTTAGTAAGCTTTATCCTTACCATGTTTCCGGAGGTTTATTTTATTCATTTGGTGCGTCACCCTTTTGCGGTGGTGGACAGCGCCGAGCGGTTTAACCAGACCCCGGACGGAGACTTCTGGCAAAATTTTACATTAGAACAAGCAGTAGAGCGCTGGACCTTTCATGAAAAAGGAGTGCTGGCCTTAAAACAAAGGAAAGGCGTAAAGGTTTTGGATGTTCGCTATGAAGACTTTTGCCGGAATACAAAAAATGAATTAACGAAAATTTTCGATTTTTTAAAGATAGAATCGGATAGGAAGATTATAAAAACAGCCAGCAGACAGACGCTTTATCGGATGCGGAATATGCCACGTATTGGTTGCAAAGAGGAAACACAAAAGATTATGGAACAGTATGGGTATAAACCGGAAGGGGAAAAAAGGGGCCTGGTTACACGTTTGGCAGTCAATGGTTTTTGGAGGATGCGCAAGATTTTCTGAAAAAACGATCAACGACGGGGTAGTTTTCAAAAAATAATAAAATGGAAAAAAGAGTTTTTCAAGAATTCGAAAAAATTTGTTCGGCTAAAGAGATACGCGGAAGCGTGCTCGAGGTGGGCGCCACATCGGATGATTCATGTTTGTTGAACATGACGTCGTTAAAGAATGTAACCGAAAAAGTCGGCATCAATTTCGATGGCCCTTATACCTATAAGGATTTTACTATTTTCAAGGGCAATTCAAATTCAATGAGTAATTTTGAAGAAGGAAGATTTGACGCGGTTTTATGCAACTCAGTTTTTGAGCATGATAAATACTTCTGGAAGACTCTTGATGAAATAAAAAGGGTTACCAAATCAGGCGGACTTATCGTTTTAGGCGCTCCGGGTTATCGGGTATCGAAGACGGAAAGGTACTTCCACGGTTTTCTCAAAAGGATTCCGTTTTTATCCCGCTTCTTCCCGGCCAACTCCACCATAACCCTCTGCATGCATTATTATCCCGGTGATTACTACCGGTTTAGTCCTCAGGCATTTAAAGAGGTTTTTTTTGAAGGAATGAAAGAGGTTGAGATTCGCATTGTCCTTTCGCCGCCCAGATTAATCGGTTGGGGAATAAAGCCATGAAGGTAATGCAGGTGATAGCCAGCATGGATAAAGCAGACGGAGGCGCTGTCCAGGTAGTGACTGAGCTGACCCGGGCTTTGGCGAAAAAAGGAATCAGCATAACCATCTTTGCTCCAGCTCACGATGGTCAGGCAGGCGATACAATCACTGGCAAAAATGTAGAGGTTAGGCTTTTCAAAAAAGGATTTTTTTCCAAACACTGGGGAGGCTATGCTCCTTCTTTGGGCAGGGCATTGAGAAATGAAGCGGCGCATTTTGATTTAATACATTTGCATGGCCTATGGTATTATCCTTTGTATGCCGCCTACCGGGCAGCAACACTTAACCGAATACCCTACTTGGTCACTGTTCATGGTGAACTGGCAAAAGAAGCCTTCCGGCGTCGGGCCTTTAAGAAGCGGATATATTCTGCTTTGATTCAAAAAAAAATCCTGAGAGAGGCCCACGCGATCCACGCTTTGTCGCCAAAGGAAGCGCGGGACATATCACGTTTCGTGCATAATCCAGACGTCGTGATTATTCCTAACGGTATAACGATCGAAGAATTCAGTGGCGGGTTTGATTCTCAATGGATCAAAAAAACTTACCCTCAGATAAAGGATAAAAAAATAATTTTATTTTTGGGCCGGGTCGCTGAGGAGAAAGGTCTTGAAACGCTTTCACAAGCATTTACCATAATTACCAGAAAAAGAACCGATGTTTGCTTATTAATCGCAGGCCCTGACAAATGGGGTTATAAAGCCACGTTAGAAAAGCTGCTTAAACGAAAAGGTATCATGGACAAAGTTATTTTTACGGGTATGTTAACCGGAGGCCAAAAACGTTCAGCGCTAAGCTGCGCGAATGTGTTCGTGCTTCCGTCCCATTCCGAGGGATTCGGTGTGGCGATATTAGAAGCGATGCTATTTGGTCTGCCGGTGGTTATCAGCCGGCAGTGCGGTTTTATGGAGGTGGAAAAAATTAACGCGGGCAGGATTGTTGATAGTGACGAAATGACGATTTCTGAAACTTTAATTGAATTATTGGATAACCCCCGTGCATGTAAAGAAATGGGTGAACGGGGCAAGCGATTTATCGAAAACGGGGAATACAGGTGGGATTTAATCGGTGAAAAGATTCTCTCGGTATATAAAAAAATCGTTAATCATTAAGAAAATGCTTAAAAAAATAATAACAATTTTAAACGAGGTTATACGAAAAACATGGTTCTGTGTTATAGAGCGACGTTTGCCTTTCAGGTCTCTACGGGGAGTAAGTTTAGTCAACCATAGATGGTACAGGGGATTAGAGCAGCAATTAAAAACAACTTCAAAAATAAAGGTAGGGTTTGGTCCGGTCATAAGCGGAGAAGACGATCTTCATGTAAGGAAATGGAGGATAGACCCCATTGTTAACCGGATCAATGAGATAAGCGAAAAATACTGTGCGGGTATTTTTCTTACTGTTTCTGATATGGCGAAGTTCGATATCGTGGTGATGGTGAGAGAAATAGATGAAATAAATTCATTTATGACAAATAATCTAAAAAAAAATCATAAAAAAATAATTTATGATATTGTGGACCGGCCATATTTAAAAGGGTATGCCCCAGATTACGGGAAGCTCTATGATTTTTTGCGTCAGGTGGATGCGCTGATTGCTTCTAATCCCCTCCAGGTTGAGGAATTGAATGGAATTATCAAAAATATTTTTTTTATTGAGCACCCCCTCCTGAATAGTCTTGGAAAAGATTATACAAAAGCAAACAATAGGCGGATCCGGCTGATCTGGCAGGGCTTCGCGGAAAACCAAAAATATATGGAAATGATACACCCGATAATAAAAAAATTGATTGAAGAATTAAAAAAAGAAATCTACATCATTTACCTCACGAATCTTTTGCCGAAAAAAATTGACTTTATAAAGTTTAAGCCCTGGACAGTCCGAAATTGGGAAAGGACGCTCATAGAAAGCGACATCGCGGTAGAGAACAAGGTTTTAGACGATCCGCTATTACAGAGAAAACCTGCGACCAAAATCCTAAGCTACATGGCAGCTGGTTTACCAGTTGTGTGTACTCCCTCGGCAGCTGATAAATTGGTAATCGAGCATGGCAGGACCGGCTTTTTTGCCTATACCGAAGAGGATTGGTACCATTATCTGAAAACACTCATTCTCAATGGTGCACTAAGAAGGCAAATCGGCCAAGCGGCCCGCGAATATGTTATCAATAATTTTACTATTCATACTATTACACAAAAGTACCTCGATTGCTTTGATAGAATCATTTAAAAGATACGCAATGATAAATAAACTATACACCAAAATATCTAAAAAACTAAGAGCAGAATACGGTGCGATGTTCAGAAAATTTGTTTTAAACGACTTAATATTTTTTGTCACCTACCAATGCAATCTAAGATGCGGCAGTTGTTTTTATGCGGGCAGTATGGAAAAAGGTTCAGATCCTTCTCTTCCTGAGTTAACTCTGGAGGAAATTCATCAGATTTCACTTTCTCTCGGGCCATTAGAAAACCTTTTTATTTCCGGTGGTGAGCCATTCCTGCGTGATGACCTGCGGGATATTTGCTGGCAATTTTATTCGAACAATAAAATCAAAAGCATCCACCTTCCCACCAATGGATCATTCACAAAAAAGATATTAGAGCAGACGCATCACCTGTTAAGCACCTTTCCGGGAATTAAGCTTACTCTCAGTCTTCCTTTAGATGGATTACGTGAAACCCACGACAGGATAAAAGGTATGGAGGGAAGTTTTGAAAAAGTTATCAAAACCGCTAAGGCCTTAGCTCATCTTAAAAATGAATTCGATAACCTCACTCTTTATATTATCACCACCGTTAATAATCGGAATCTGCATGAAACAGTGGATCTTGCTGAGTTTGTCAAAAATACCCTGCCGGTGGACGGCCATGGGCCATCACCATTGCGGGGTATTCCGCACGATAAGACTCTGTCACCTCCTTCAAGCAAAGAATGGAAGGAATTAGCGGAAAAGTTAATTCCGTATCATCAGTATTGGAATCAAAAGGCGAAAAAAATGTGGATAAATTCTTTTATAGGTACTAAAAGGACTCGTTATTTATACAACATTTATTCCGACGTGCTTGAAGGCCGTGGTTTACCTTTTAAATGTCAGGCGGGAAATACCATTGGTGTGTTAGAACCCAACGGTGAGATTAAATTGTGTGAATTAACAGAATCTATCGGTAATGTGCGCAATTTCGGATACGATTTTAAAAAAATATGGCGTTCGGATATTGCCAATGAGATGCGAAAACAGACAAAAGCGTGCAGTTGCGCCAACGCCTGCTTTTTATGGCCGAGCATTGATCTTTCATGGCCGGCTTATGTAAAATCATCTTTTTTTTAAAGTCTTACTTAACTATGAAAAGGGTAATTTTATTCAGGTTCCATGCCTATGGATCGATCTGCGCAAACAGGTTGAGATTATTAAAACGATATAATCACTTTATTCAGATTTACGGACTTTTTGGAGGATTGGAAAAAGATTACCGCAGGTTCCAAAAAAAGCTATCGGGTTATCTTGAAAACATCTATTGCCTAAAGGATAAAACAAAAGAATGGAAGTGGCGGAACGGTGATTTGGCAGTGCGTTTGTGGTTTGATGACGTTGGTCGCCATCTTTCGTTTGATATGCTCCACCTGATAGAATGGGACTTAGTGTTACTTGATCCCCTGGATAAAATTTATCGCGACATACCCCGCGACGCTGTGGGTCTTACTGGATTAACTCCCGCGGCAAACGTAGGAGAAAAATGGATCTGGACAAGCAAAGACCCGTATAAAAAAGAATGGAATGAGCTTTTAAAATGGGTAAAAGAAAAATTTAATTTTATTCAAGAACCCTTCGTAACTCAAGGCCCCGGGATATGCCTTCCCAGAAAATTCCTCGAGGCCTATAGCGCGATCGAGGTTCCCGAGCTTTGCAATGACGAAGCCCGGCTTCCTCTTTTTAGCCAGGCCCTGGGCTTTACCATGCGTGATACCGGGTTTACTACCGGGTGGTTTGAAAAAAACGATGGTAAGACTTTTCATTGCCAAATTTTTCCTGAAATAAATTTAACCACCATAAAAAAGGGACTTGCCGATCCATCAGGTAAAAGGGCTTTTCATCCTTTTCGAAAGACATTCACTCTGGAAGGCAGGATAAATCTATTTACCCGCCTCAGAGAATCATTACGATCAGGAAGGAAACGGATAGTCCATTTGGTTAGACATCAGTTCTCATAATATGAAGGTAGCACTAATACACGATTGGTTAACCGGCATGAGGGGCGGCGAAAACTGCCTGGAGGTATTCTGTGAACTCTTTCCTGAGGCGGATATCTATACACTTCTTCATATTCGCGGTTCAGTGTCTGATACAATAGAAAGCCATCGGATCTTTGCCTCCTTTATTCAAAACTTACCCTTTGCTCGTAAGAGATACCGTTATTATTTGCCTTTGATGCCTCACGCAATCAGCCGCTTTGATCTCCACAACTATGATTTAATTATTTCTTCCAGCCACTGTGTCGCCAAAGGGGTTACGGTCCAAAAAGGTACGATGCAGATCTGCTACTGCCACACACCGATGCGGTATGTCTGGGAATTCTCCGATGAATACTTTGGACACTATCAAACCAACGTCGTTACCAAAGCGCCCTTATCAGCCTTAGTTAAATATTTACAAAACTGGGATGTACATTCTTCGCAGAACGTCGATTATTTTCTCGCCAATTCATATACCGTTAAAGATAGAATTCAAAAATATTACAACCGTGATGCTGACGTTATTTATCCGCCGGTTGATACTGAAAAATTTAATATTGCAGAGAAACGGGATAATTATTATCTGGTTGTCAGTGCGCTCGTTCCGTATAAACGAATTGATATCGCCGTAAGGGCTTTTAATGCCTTGGGCTTTCCTCTGAAGGTTATCGGAGCCGGTCACGAGGGGAAGACGTTAAAAAAGATGGCTCAACCCAATATTGAATTTCTGGGCTGGCAGGATAAAGAAGTGCTCGGACAGTATTATTCACGATGTAAGGCGCTTATCTTTCCCGGTATAGAAGATTTCGGTATTGTTCCTTTGGAAGCGATGGCCTCAGGCAGACCAGTCATTGCCTATGCCAAGGGCGGAGCATTAGAGACGGTTGTCTCTATAGACCAGACACATGAGGCGAGGAGCGCAACCGGAATATTTTTTCAGGAGCAAACTCCTCAAAGTTTAATCGAAGCGGTTTATCACTTTCAAAAAATACAGGATAAATTTGACCCCTCGATGATTCGCCAGCACGCCCTGAATTTCCGAAGGCCGATATTTAAAGAAAAGATCAAAAATTTTATCGAAAATAAGTTAGGTTATTTATAACGATGAAAGACATCCTTGGTCGAAGGAATTAGTTTCCCAAAAAAAAATTTAATCCTATGCAGAAAATAATCCGCTTTCACCTTCCTGAATTAACCAAAAGCATAGATACTCTTTCCGGTTACCTCAAGGTATTATACCATACTGACCGGGTCAAACTCATGTCTTTAAAAAAAATAAAAGCATATAAAATTGACAGAAGAAACGGGGTATATAAATCTACCTTTTTTATCAACCATAAAAAACATGTTTATTATCTTAAATTTTATTTTCGCGAGGATGACCCTGCTATAGCTCAGAAGGAATTTAGCATCTTATCGCAGATACACGATAAAGACGCCCATACCGTGGTAAAGCCTATCATCAGTTTTAACAGTTTTCGTTGCCTGGTTACGGAAGAGTTTAAAGGTTACAAAGTAAAAGATATCATCCGTGCGTATTCAATTTTTGGATCCCCCCCACAAGGGATGAAGACCCTTCATGCAATAATTATCGCCTATGCAAAAACAGTGATCCGCTATTTATCTATCACGGCCAATCATAACGAGGCATTTTTGGATCGGATGACCTTGGAGCAAGAAGTTTTAGAAAAATTAAAATTTCTTCATGATGAGGGAATCATTGATGGTCGTGAGAGGAAAAACCTTCTGCGTAGATTTGACGAAAGGCAGGTTGGCATACACAAAACGCAATTTCCACGCTGTGCTAACAATGCCGATATCGGAATAGAGAACGCGCTCACTGATTATTCAAACGTTGTTCTGCATGATTTTGATGATATCACGTATGGCACTGCTTGCCATGATTTCGTCATTGGTTACCTTTCCTTGCGTTATCTTACTCTCAATCCTCTGGTTAAAAAGAAAATTATTGTTGAACTGGAAGATTTATTTATGAGAGAAATTATAAATTCAAAACTCTATGATGCTTCGCTTTTTAATTTTTTCACGATGATTCATACCCTCAGGCATATATTTTGGACTTATAAAATCAGGAAAAGCCCCATCAAGCGAA
>Ga0209254_10006374_pt1 | contig 10886 bp, 12 predicted proteins | sample FrelakmetDIP11DI_FD_187148 | JGI IMG/M metagenome (GOLD analysis project Ga0209254, IMG submission 187148) | Freshwater lake sediment microbial communities from the University of Notre Dame, USA, for methane emissions studies - DIP11 DI (SPAdes)... | ecosystem: Environmental > Aquatic >... | reverse complement strand
GGACTGATTCGTTCGTATGGCAGATCTTGCAACTGTTCGTGTTGTCGGCAATGGTTGATGATGATGGAAAAGAGAGAACGAGGAGAAGGACGGAACACAAAACGAATATTGCCTTCATAAATACTCCGCGCTGATCGTACCGTAGATAAGACAAACTCAGTCTGCAATGATGGTTGGCCTTAAACATCTATTGTGCTGCCTTTTAACCATAGATCCTATCCATTTTCAACAAAATTGTCCGTCAATTCGGCCTGGGTAATAATAAAGACGATCATCGCGTCGTTATTTTTTTATTGACAATGGCATGATTTAATTGCAGACAAGCCCATCTGCGTAATGGAATCCGCCATCGGCGAGCCCTGATCAGCACTCATTATATTGTAAAGAGGTTTGTCATTTTGTCGAAAAAAAATCCCGTCTGGTCTTTTTTCGCATCCGTGAAGCTGGCCATTGTTCTTTTGATCCTGATTTCCGTGGCATCCATCCTGGGCACGCTCATCCCCCAGCAGGAGGCGGCAGGTCTGTTCATAAGCCGCTTGAGCCCCGGCATGGCCGATATGCTGCGCGGCCTGCAACTCTTCAATATTTTTCATTCTCCCTGGTTTATGGTTCTTATGGGGTTGCTTGCCCTGAACCTCGTTGTTTGTTCTCTGGACCGCTTTCCCATGGCCTGGAAGCGTTTCCGGCAGGAAGGCGCGCCGAACCGGGAGGACGTGTTTGAGGGAATCCTCCCTGATCAGGTGACAATCAAAGAAACGCCCCTCGCTGAAGAAGCACAACGGCTCGAGGTGCTGCTCAAGAAAAAAACCGGCAGGGTCAGTCGCGGGGATGCAGACGATCGTTCCTATCTCTATGGCGAAAAAGGCGCCTATTCGTATTTTGGCGTCTATCTCATTCATCTCAGTGTCCTCGTCGTGATGGCCGGTTTTATCGTCGGCTTCTTTTTTGGTTTTGAAGGCTATATGAGCATTCCGGAGGGAGAATCCTCGGCCATCGTGGAAATGAAGAGAGGAAAGGGCGTAAAGAAACTTGATTTCGCCGTCCGTTGCGACCGTTTTTTCATCGACTTTTACGAAAACGGTGCGCCGAAAACCTATCGTTCCGATCTGACGTTTATGCAGGATGGCCGTGCAGTCCACTCCTCTTCGGCCCTCGTGAACCATCCGGTGACGTTTGCGGGGATGCGCTTCTATCAGGCCAGCTACGGAATGATCCCTACCGGTGACCCGGTTATGGCCGTTATGCAGGGCGATAACAAGGTCAAAGACGTGAAAGTCGCTATCGGCATGGAGTTTGACCTTCCTGAAAAAAAGGCAAAGGTGCAGATGACGCGCGTTGAAGAAAATCTGATGGGCATGGGGCCTGCGGTGAAACTGAACATACAATCGCCTGCAGGCAAGATCCAGTTCTGGGTCTTTGAGGCCATCGAGCAGATCGTACAGGCCAATCCGGGCCTTCTGGAGCAGGTCCCTCTCTTCAATCCTGACGCTTTTGCGCCCTACACCTTTTCCCTGGGGCAGGCGGACAAGCGGTATTATACAGGACTGCAGGTGGCACGGGACCCAGGGGTTCCGTTTGTTGCGACAGGCGCCCTGTTGATGATGATCGGCTTCATTATCGTTTTCTTCTGTTCACACCGGCAAATCTGGATCTGTCTGGACAGAAAAGCGGGCAAAACACGCATCCGCATTGCCGGTAAAAGCAACCGGGACGCCGTCGGGTTGAAACGTGACATCCGGAAGTTGCTGGATGGGATAAAATTAAATGGGGACGCGACCATATGATCGACACGGTCATCCTGAGCTGGACAACATTTATCTACCTTGCCGTATTTGCTTTCTATCTGATCCGGATGCTCAGCGGCAAGGAAATCTGGGGGAGATTGGGGACCGCAGCGGCGCTGATGGCTCTCCTTGCTCAGACCGCTGCCCTGATCCTGAGGTGGGTTGCCTCCTATCAGATGGGCATCGGTCATGCGCCGCTGTCGAATCTTTATGAATCCCTGATCTTTTTTTCCTGGTCGATCATGGCGCTGTATCTTGTCATTGAATGGCGAACAAAAAGCAGAAGCCTGGGGACCTTTGTTGCCCCAGTGGCTTTTCTGTGCATGGCTTACGCCTCCCTCTCTCCCAACATCAGCAGTCGCATTCAGCCCCTGATCCCGGCCCTGCAGAGTAACTGGCTGACCTCCCATGTCATCACCTGTTTTCTGGGCTACGCCGCCTTTACCGTGGCCTTTGCTTCGGGTCTGATGGCGCTTCTGAAGGGGATGGAGCGGGACACATCCACACCGGACGGAACCGCCCTGGGTAAAAATAATGTAACCCCGCCTCAAACGAATTTTCAACGTTTCATCGGACACATCCCCGAACCCGGCATCCTGGATGAACTGATCTATCAGAGTGCGGCCCTCGGATTTGTTTTCCTGGCCATCGGGATCATGACCGGCTCCATCTGGGCGCATTACGCCTGGGGATCTTACTGGAGCTGGGATCCGAAGGAGACCTGGTCGCTTATCACCTGGCTGATTTATGCCATCATGCTGCATGCCCGTTATGTCCGGGGCTGGCGGGGGAAACGTATGGCCGTGATGGCCATTGTCGGCTTCATCTCCGTTCTGATCACCTATCTCGGCGTGAACTATCTGCCCGGCTTGCACAGCTATCAATGACCGTATTGAAAGGAGAAATATGAATATCATCAAGATTATGCCCTGCCTGGACATGAAAAACGGCCGCGTTGTGAAGGGAGTCCATTTCGTGGACATCAAAGACGCCGGCGATCCGGTTGAGAACGCCGCCTTTTACCAGCAGGAAGGCGCCGACGAACTGGCCATGCTCGATATCGCCGCGACCCTGGAAAACCGCAAAACTCGCCTGGAGTGGGTGAAGCAGGTGGCCGGTGTGATTGATATTCCGCTTACGGTGGGGGGAGGCATCAACAGTCTCATAGACATCGAAATGGTGCTGGCAGCCGGCGCCGACAAGGTTTCCATGAACAGCGCCGCCGTCTCGAATCCCGATCTTGTGCGGCAGGCGGCGCAGAAATTCGGCTCCGACAAAATCACCGTGGCCATCGATGCGCGCAGGAATGTTGCCCTGCCTTCGGGCTTCGAGCTCGTTGTTTCGGGCGGGACAAAGCCGGTGGGCAAAGACGCCATCGCCTGGGCGGGACAATGCGAGGCGCTGGGCGCCGGGATTGTCCTGCCGACCAGCATGGACGGCGACGGCACGCTGGCCGGTTACGACCTGCCCTTCACCAGGGCGGTTGCCGATGCCGTGAAGATCCCGGTGGTTGCCTCCGGCGGCGCCGGGACCCTGGAACATTTCTACGAGGGTGTCGTGAAGGGGGGCGCAGGCATTTTACTTGCGGCCTCGGTCTTTCATTTTCGCACCTTCAGCATCCGGCAGGTTAAAACCTACTTGCACGAGAAAGGTTTGACCGTCGCGCTGTAAAAGGCCTTATTGCCGGGATGAAAGGTTGAACAATTCTATGGAGGCCTCTCCATTGTCACACCTGACGATGGTTCTGGAAGCCGTATCGACGCAAACCTGTTTGAACTTTGACAGACTGATATTCTTGATCTTGCACAGGATGGCAGCAATGGTGAAGTTGTGGGAAACGACCAAGGCATTCCTGGATTTGCCGATGATGTCTTCGATCACTTTCCATGCCCGGTCCTGCAGCTCGATGAAGGACTCACCATTGGGCATCTGCACGGAGGCTGGATCGGACATCCATTTCTGCAGAAAATCCTTCTCACAGGCCATCAGTTCCTGAAAAGTCAGCCCCTCGAAGTCTCCCTGATCCATTTCCATCAAGCCCGGTTCGATATGAAGGGGGACCTGATGATATTCGTTGATGATCCGGGCCGTCTTCTGCGCCCGGATCAGGGGACTGGAGTAAATCGAAAGAATGGGGGCATCCTTAAGCGACAGGGCAAGTTGCCGGGCCTGATGTACGCCGGCATCACTCAGATCCATGTCGCTGAAGCCCTGGACCCTGCCCTCCCGGTTCCAGATGGTTTCGCCGTGCCGAACAATAATCAACTCCATCATGCCTCCCGTCCGGAAATACCTTCAGGCTGCTCCTTCTTATTGAGGGCGGCTCTGGCGACGCGCGTCACGTAAATCGTTACCGTAACGGTTGCCACAAAACCGACAATATAAAGAGCCCATTCAGCCGTCGTCCTAGTCCTGCCGCCGGCGCTGAGCCGGGCCAGGTCGCCGACCACGGAACCGATATAGACGTACATGACGGTCCCGGGAAGCATGCCCATCCAGGAGGCAAAAAAATAGTCCCGGAGGGATACTTTTGTCAGGCCATAAGCATAATTCAGGAGGTTGAAGGGGAAGACCGGCGACAAACGGGTCAGACCGACAATCTTCCACCCTTCTTTTGCAACGGCATCGTCGATGGCTTTGAACCCCGGGTTGCCCTCAATTTTTTTTGCCACCCAATCTCTGGCAAAGTATCTGCCGACAATAAATGCGGCAGTGGCGCCGAGCGTGGACGCAATGGAAACAATGACGGATCCTGCAAAAAGACCGAACAGGACACCCGCGCCCAGCGTCAGAACGGACCCGGGAAGGAACAAAACACACGCGAGAATATAGATGGCAATGAAAAGGAGGGGCCCCCATGCACCGAGGCCGGCGATCCCATCCAATGCTCGCATCAGTAATTCCTGAACATTGAAGTACTGCGCCGCTATCAGCAAGATGACGATTCCCGCCACGGCAGCAATCAATTTAATCATGCGTCTTAAGCCTCCCTGAGTTCCATCAAAGGGTGTATCATCTGAAAACCTCTATAAAATCGATAAAAGACACAGCGCTTTCCTTCGTGTTGTCGGAGTCGTTCATGATTCCGATGGATGCGACCGGAGGCGGATCACTTCCAAAGGCTCGTCGGTAATCCTCAATGATGTGAACCTCTTCATCGATCCATTGACCTGCCCGGCTTGCGCCCCCCTGCAAAGCAATCATCTTTGCGCTTTTCTCGTAGGGATTTGTCACAAAAAGACCCTTCTCATCCTCCCTGTTGGCCCAGATGTAGTTGAGGGCGCTGTGCGGGGGATACTCGCCGTAAATACCCTTGGCGATGGCGTAAGCAGCCTGTTGAAGGACCGTCGCACGGGCCGGGTCGTATTGAAAAAGGATGTATATGCGCAAGGGGTAATCGTCGCCGGCCTTCGTCCGGACATCTCCCTTCCGGTAAACATTGGCTACCCGCCACCGCCATCTCACTTTCGGGTGATCATAGACATTGAAGGCCCCCTTGTAAAGGAGGGCCGACGCGGAGGCGTTGCTTTCAGCTTTGAGGTAATCTTTATTTCCCCCGGATTCATGCGTGTAAACGGTGTGTTGCTTGATCTTGGGAAAATAAACCGGTCGCCAGTTTTCCAAACTATTGAAATCATCGCGAAACAAGACCCCACCGTTTTCGGCCAGGCTGGTCTGGACGCCAATGAGCAGCGGCAATACGATGGAGAGAATCATCCAGAACCAACTCATCATCATACGCCGCCGGCCGCGTTTTCTATTCTTTTGCATGAAAACCACGTCCTCCATCAAGGGACTCTCCGGATACCCGCTTTTTCTTAATGCAGGAAAGACGGACAAATGCAGCGATGATCATCGAAAACATGATCATTTGCCTTGCGACGCCGCTTTCATGCGGTAATCGATCAGCATCAAGGTATCTGCAGCTGTTAAGCGGCCGAGCGGGCCCGTGCTGTAAACGACATCTTCGAGGGTGCCATCCGGCCTGATGATGAAGGCGGTTGCATGGAGGAACCCTTTCTTGTCATCGAAAAAGGCCCCTGTCATACCTGCAAATTCTTTTGCATCCATGCCGTATGCCAACGGGAAAGTCAGCTTGCGGCGTTCAACCATCTTTTGGGCATCTTCCAGGTTATCCGTAGAAGCCCCGATGATCCGTATCTTCTTCTCCTCAAATTCACTGATTCTTGTCTGGAAATCAGCCAACTGCTGATGGCAGAATGGTCACCACCGGCCCCGGTACACCAGCAATACGGTCCATTGTCCGGCAGTCATTTCAGGCAGCACAATGGAAGCGCCGTCTGTGATTTTTAGTTCCACCTTGGGGAACAGGGCGCCGCTATCGAGTTTCTTTCCTTCAATCTGAGCCATCGTCTCCCCCTATAAAAAGGGCTTTGGACAGGTTATGACCTGTCGTCACATTCTACACCGCAAATCATGCGCGGGTATGTCCATCTAAAAACCCAGAAGGGCCGGAAGATCCACCAGGGATTTGATTTCCACATCCGGTTGCGACGGCAATCGCTCCCGGCGCTGGCCGAACCGGTTGATCCAGGCGACATGCAGGCCGGCATTGGCGGCGCCCACTGCGTCCCAGGCATTGGCGGACAGGAAAACAATCTGCTTGGCCTTCAATTTCAGACGTTTTGTGGCCAGACGATAGACACGGGGGTCCGGTTTGTAGATGCCGACCTCTTCCACGGACAGCAGCGGATCAATGAGTTTTTTCAGGCCGCTGCTCTTGACGGCCGCCTCAAGCATGGCCGGCGTGCCGTTTGACAGAATGGCAAGCTGTACCCCGTGCTTCTTGAGCGTGTTCAGGGAGGCCTTGACATCGGGATAGCAATCGAGATTCAGATAGGTGTTGATCAGGTCATTGCGCAGCTTCCGGTCCGAGACGCCAAAGGCGTCGAGCGCGTAATCCAGTCCGTCCTGCGTGACCTGCCAGAACGGCGCGTAGCATCGCATCAGGCTACGTTGCCAGGTGTACTCCAACTGCTTGGTACGCCACAAAGCGGAAACCTGATCGGCGACGGCGCCCAGGCGTTCCCTGTGTTTTCCCACGGCGGAATTGAAATCGAACAGCGTGCCGTAGGCGTCGAACACACAGGCCTTCACGTTTTGAAACACGAATTTTTCAACCATTTTCCCCTCCTTATATAAAATGTTTGTTATGAAAAACGATGAACCCTTTTCCGAACAACAAACCAGAGCAGGGCTATTCCAATCAGAGACAACAGGCTCAGGCAAAATGTTTAATTTCTAATCATTCAGTAGTGTGCATATCCTTTCCCTAAAGTCGAAAGATCCCCCTGTCCGATGCCGTAAAAAGGCCATGGTCCGTAAATGACTGTCGGTAGAGTTGCTATGTCTGACGTGAAGGGCATGCAGGTCCTCTTCCGTATCGATATCGTGCCATGTTGGAGCCAGATGAATCCGATACCCCCGGTCATGGAGTCGTTTCACGGTCTTCTCAAAGACACCGCTTTCTCCCCAAGGCATATCTTTGAAAATTGCGGGAGCAAACGTGTCGGCGTGAAATCCGATCAGATAATAACCACCGTCGAATGCAGGTCCGACGACGGCGTCATTCCCGCTCTCTATGGACAGGAAGGCTTCTTCGATCACATTCATGGTCAGATCCGGAGAGTCGCTCCCGATAAGGACCACCGCGGTGAACCCTTTTGCATAGCAGGAGTGGAAAGCGGTTTTCATACGTGCTCCAAGGTCTTTACCTTCTTGTGGTGTATAGGAAAATCGGCTGCCGAATCGCTGCCTGATCTCCAGGCTTTTTTCGGACGGCGTGAAGAATATCTCCAGGTGGTAATTACCCGGTTCAAGCATCTCCAGCAGATCTTCCACGAAATATCCATAAAGTTCCGCCGCAAAAGCGTTGCCATATTTCTTGGCCAGCCTGGTTTTGACCTTGCCTGGTTCGGGATGGCGGACCAGGAACGCCAGGCATCGGTCCCGCTTCGACGGGGGCTTCAGCGTCATGCCTCGTCACCCCCTTCGAAGGGATTCCGGATCATCTTCCAGAATCGTGCGTATCGGACATCCAGAAAGCCCTTCAGCCCGATGATCATCCTATCCCGGCCTGCCGAGGGCTCTGCCTGATATGTACCGAAGAAGCGATCCCACCAGGAAAGGTTAAACCCAAAATTGTGGTTCGACTCCTGCCGCAGGATCGAATGGTGCACGAGATGCATGTCGGGTGTGACAATGATTTTCCGGAGGCAGGCGTCCCACTTCTCCGGGATTTTGAAGTTCCCATGATTAAACATGGCCATGCCGTTTAGAAGGACTTCGAAAATGAGAACGGCAACGGCAGGCGGTCCGAGGACGGCCACCACAGCCATTTTGATCTGCAGGGAAAACAGTACTTCCAACGGGTGAAAACGGAGCGCCGAGGTGAGATCAAGGTCCATGTCGGTGTGGTGCATCCGGTGTATCCGCCAGAAATAATCAACGCGATGAAACAGGGCGTGTTGGAAATAGATGACCAGATCGAGGGCCAGAAGACTGCAGAGAATGGCCGCCGCTGCCGGAAAGGGAGCTATATTCAACAGCCCCCATCCTTTCTGCGACCACAGGGCGGCCATACCGACGGGGAGAATGGGGAAAAGCAGGCGCGGGATAACCCCATTCACGAGTTGAACGGACATATTTCCGAACCAGCGCAAGGCCTTTTTCACAATAAGCGGGCGCCGGGGAACGATGATTTCCATGACGGCGATGACGATGAAGATGCCCAGGAAGCACCCGATGCGGATCTCCGTTTCATGTTGGAGGAAACTCATATGGAAACCTCAAACCCGGACAATCATCGGCGCCGTCCTATAAGATACTTGCTAAATAGGCGTTATCGATAAAACCGGACGAGTCGTTCCGGTGCGATACCGCAAAAATAGAGGGTGACCAGAAACCAGTTTCGCAACGTTCCGAATACCAGGCCCTCTTTATCCCAACGACGCCCGGAGGTTATCACCGGCTCCCGGAAAATGACGATCCTCCCGCCTTTTCGCTTGATACGCCGCATGAGGTCCACATCTTCCATGATCGGGATCTCCATGAATCCTCCCAGGGAATGATAATAGGACGCGCGGAGGAATATCGCCTGATCGCCGTAAGGAATTCTCGTCAAGCGCGAGCGCACGTTGGCAATCTTTTCAATGACCCTGAATCCCTTTTTCGAGGAATCAATATACAGATCGAAAGCGCCGCCGACGCAGCCCTCATCCTGCATTGCCACGGCAATCCTTTCAAAAGCGGAGGGCGGCAAAACGGTGTCGGCATGAAGGAAGATCAGCACATCGCCGGTGGCGATTGCAGCGCCCCTTTTGAGCTGGCCCCCCCGTCCCTTTTCGGAGCATACCTTCTGCACAGCGGCGTCTCGTATCACCGCCAGGGTTTCCGCCTCCGCCTGTCCATCGACCACGATGATCTGCAAGGTATCCCCGCCCTTTAGACGGCGGATGTTATCAACCGTCCCGTTAATAACCGCCTGTTCGCAATACACGGGGATGATCACGGAAAAGCGATGTCCCTGATTATTCAAGGCATCCCCCTGTCCAAAATTGATCCCGGTGACAAGGATCCGTGATAAATGTCTTATTTCTAAACATCCGGCAGCGTGCAGGCCCTTCCCTTGAGGTTGAACAGAAACTTGAGGATACCTTTCGTCCGGTCGCTGAACAGCTTTTCGGCAAATACTCTGCCCGAAACGCGTTTTGAGATTTCAGACAAGGTCGGATAGACATGCACGGCCCCGGCCATGGTGGAAAGCTTCACGCCGCCGTTTTGAGCGACGATCCACTCATGGATCAACTCCCCGGCATGGGCGCCGATGATCTGGCAACCCAGCAGTCTGTCCTTGCCGTCCAGAAGGATCTTGATCTTGCCGATGGCTTCCCCCTCGGCAAGGGCGCGGTCGTTATCAGCAAAGTTCTCCTCGATGCTTTGATACTCCAGCCCTTCCTTCCGGGCGCGCTTTTCGTTATAACCGATACTGGCCACTTCCGGGTCCGTATAGGTGCACCAGCCGATTTTGTTGTAATCCGCCTTCCTGGGAAGGTGCAGGACCGCATTCGTCAGGGCAATGCCGGCCTCATAACCGGCCACATGCGTAAAGGGTAACTGGCCGTTCACGTCCCCGCAGGCATAGATGTGGGAGATATTGGTCCTCATCCTGGCATCCGTGGGTATGCCGCGCGGTGTAAAGATGACGCCGGCCGCCCCAAGATCCAGTCCGTTGATATTGGGTTTCCGGCCTGTAGCAATGAAGATGGCGTCCCCTTCGATGATTGTTGTTCCCACGCCGCCACCTGCCGGGGCGACTGTCAGCGCAATTGCAGAGCCATGCATTTCCGCCCGGACAGCCTTTGTCGTGGTATGGATTTCGACGCCTTCCGCCTCAAGGCGCGTCTTCAGGATGTTCGCTATATCGGCGTCTTCCGGACCAAGGATCTGATCCATGAATTCGACGATAACGACTCTGGAGCCTAGGCGGGCAAAGGACTGGGCAATTTCCAGACCGATGGGCCCGCCACCGAGAACGATCAGACGTCCGGGCATGGTCCTCTGGGAGAAAACCGTTTCGTTGGTCCAATAAGGAATATCCGCAAGGCCCTCGATGGAGGGTACGACGGGGCTGGATCCGGTCGCGACAATCCAGTTCTTCGCGGATGTTCGTTGCCCGTCCAACTCAACGGTGTGATCATCGGTGAAAACGGGTCTGCCGAAACGCACCTCAGCGCCGAGGCCGCAGAACCGCTCCGGAGAATCATGATGCTGAATCGTGTCAATGACAGCCTGCAACCGGTCCATAACCGCCCCCAGGTCCACCGGGGGCAAGGTCAACCCCGGCAGGCCGAATTCCGCAGAACGCTTTGCCAGCGCCCATACGCCCGCCGTGCGGATCAGGGTTTTGGAGGGAACGCATCCGAAGTGCAGACAGTCGCCTCCCAGTCGATGCGATTTTTCGATCAGGATTGTTTTTGCACCGAACTGGGCAGCCCCTGCAGCCGCCGTCAGACCAGCGGCGCCGCCGCCAATGATTCCGAGATCATAATCGTAATTTTTCATATTTTCCTTCACTGCAGG